>Ga0208636_100155_pt1 | contig 20538 bp, 16 predicted proteins | sample LakWasM103_HOW12_2_FD_183921 | JGI IMG/M metagenome (GOLD analysis project Ga0208636, IMG submission 183921) | Freshwater sediment methanotrophic microbial communities from Lake Washington under simulated oxygen tension - Sediment Metagenome... | ecosystem: Environmental > Aquatic > Freshwater >... | reverse complement strand
ATGCACCGTGAAACATTTATTGTAACTGTGATGGACGCTGACGTCCTGGACCAGGATGGTAGCGGGTGTCCAGATGCCGCTGTTGGTCACTCCCGTCACTACGCCGTCAGCAAGGGTGGGGGTTCCCAGAGCCCCCGTCCCTCCGCCTCCGGTAAATGTGACGGTTGGCGCCGATGTATAGCCGCTGCCGCCATTGGTGATGGTCATTCCCGTCACCGTCCCGCCAGCAATGGTGGCGGTTCCCTGAGCGCCGGTCCCTCCGCCTCCGGCAAATGTGACGGTTGGTGCCGAGGTATAACCGCTGCCGCCGGGTGCAAAGGTTCCGTTGCTAGTCGAGCCAGTGAGCTCGAAGGAGTCAGCGTTGGCGTTCGTGACAGTCCAGGTGCCGTTGGCGGCGGTGTTGCCCTGTACCCCGGAGATGGTCACCTGAGAACCATTGGCGGGGATGGTCGAACTGCTGATGACGCTGTTCGAGTCCGTGGCGCTCTTCGCTGCTCCTGTGATCTGATATTGCGGCAAGTGGTGTAGATGAACCGGGTATCGCCCTATCAGGGCCTGTCCGAACTTTTCAATTTCCACTCCCACCAGTTGCAGGGTGGGCGAAGGTTCGCCGGTGGCGCTGACCATCGCGACCAGGTGCCCGCCGATAAAATTATTGGCATCACCGGGCGAACCGGCTACCGAGGTGAGTTTGATGTTGCGCGAAAGCAGGGCCACTTCGGCCCGTTCGTCGATGCCGTAATTGCGCTCGCTGCCATCGTAGAAGCTTCTAGCCTGGTTGCTCACATCAATTGCGACACCGCTGGCTGCGACGGTTTGAGTAGTCCCCGACGGGAAGAAACCCGGCGTGGGCGCAAGCCCGCCATAGTGGTAGTGCTTGAGCTTGTTGCAGAGCGTGAGCTGGCTCACCTGCGAAGGCACTGTGAACGCATACTGAGGCACTCCTGTAATAGCTGGAGTGGGAGAGGTTCCGAGGTCCGGGTTGGGAACGGGTGTATTCGCGCAAATCTGCACGATTTCCGTCTGGTGTGAAGAGAAGCTGGTCGTGGCGACGGAAATCCAGTCGCCTTTTCCCCAATCGACAGTGGTCGCCAAGGTCAGTGTGGTATCGGGTGCTGTGGCGGGCACAGGGATGCTGACGTTTTCGCCATCGTTATAGCTGGCCGGTCCGGCAGGCGCGGCCAAATAGGTCCAGCTCTTGGTGCCGCTTACCGTGTTGATGAAAGCGGGGCTGACGACAGGATTGTTACTCGTGCCGTCCGGCATTGCCGACAAACCTTTGTTCCCGTAAAGTGTTAACACGCCTCCGTCCATTACGGTGATATCGCGGGAGTTGGCATTGAGATCGCCGTGGGTGGGTGGCAGCGCCGCCGATGAATTGCCTGCCATCATGATCGTGATTTGACCTGCGACGGGAGCTACCGCAGTACCTGCTTGCATCGTGCCAGTGTTTTTGATCAGAAAGGAGCTGGCGTACAGGGGCATCGTATTGCCGGCTCCCGGATCCTGAATGGTCAGGCTGCCGCCTGATCCGATCGCGACGGGTATCAGGGGGTTGGCGGCGGTAAACGGTGTCGTATCGGTTGTGCTTATGGTGACAGAGGTGCATGGTGAGTTTCCGCCACTAGGTAAGACGGTGCCGCCAATAGCAAGAACCGTGACTGCGGGATTGGGTCCTTGCTTCTTAAGTTTGTACAGACATCCTGTTGATGGAGCTAGCGCCGTTGTCAGGCTCATGGCTTGTGCGGTGATGGAAAAAAACGACATCATGGTCAATGTTAAAACCAAAGCGAACGGTCCAGATTTCTGAGGGGATGGCATGTTTTCTTTGGTCGTAAAATTGCGCATAGTTTCTCCTTTGAGCTTTAATAATGTCGTTTTAGTCGTAAGTCTTTCAGTTTGGAAGCCTGTAATTAATGGGGCGGAATGGAATGGTTCCGATACCCACTCGCTGCAAAGGTTCTGATTATTTTTGCCCGTAGCTACCCTATGGGGCGAGAACATTTACGAGGCATGGTCTTGTGTTGAACCTGTTGGAGCGACTTGCACCCGTCTCTACGGGCTGGGTAAAGCCGTTTGTGCGGCGCTTGTTACGCAGCGTGCATTGGGGCAAACTTGTAAGCTAGTAGGGCGACGAATCTTGATTTATTGATAATGAAGTTATTGTTTGTCGCCAACCGATAGTTTTTATCGGTAGAAAGTATGAAAACTTTAAGGGAATATTTGAAAAAAGTTGTTTTGATGGTTCGGTAAGCTCTGTATGCGCGTAATCGTAAGGCTTGCGGCATCACAATGAAGATGCGGGGGTAGCGGCCGGTATCCGGCGAACCTTAATCTTGATAGGCGACTGATTTGAGTTTTAATGATGAGAAGGGTGTTATTTGAAATTGGAGAGGCGATCTTTACATGCCTACGCGGCCATTAAACGCATGCGATAACGTACCGCTGTCGGTAAACTCCAGCTCGCCGCCCATAGGTACGCCGTGGGCGATTCTACTGGCCGGTACCTGATGCTTCCGGGCCAGTTCGCTGATGAAATAGGCGGTCGCCTCGCCTTCAACCGTGGAGTTGGTCGCCAGGATCAGTTCCTTGATATGGCCGGTTGCCAGCTGTTGTTCAAGCAGATCCAGGCCGAGTTCATCAGGTCCTATGCCGTCCAGCGGCGATAATCGCCCGTGCAGCACAAAATAACGGCCTTTGAACATCGTTGCCTGATCGACAATCCAGACGTCGGAAGGGCTTTCCACGATGCAGATGAGGGTATCGTCTCTGGACTTATCGGCGCAGATTTCACACAGCTCGCCTTCGGTCAAGGTGCGGCATTGCCTGCAATGGCCCATTTTTTCAATGGCTTGCAGCAGCGTTTGGGCCAGCATACTGGCGCCGTTGCGGTCGCGCTGGAGCAGGTGAAACGCCATGCGCTGGGCGGTTTTAGGGCCGACGCCGGGCAAACAGCATAAATTCTGTATCAGCTGCCCCAATAAGCCTTTTTTGTGCATATTAAAAAGGTAGTTGGAATCCGGGAGGCAAGGGCAGTCCTGCGGTGACATCCGCCATTTTTTCTTTTTTCATTTTTGCGACTTTATTGACGGCATCGTTGATGGCCGCGGCAACCAGGTCTTCCAGCATGTCTTTATCATCGCCGAGCAGGGAAGGATCGATGGTTACCTTTCTGGCTTCGCGTTTGCCGGTCATGAGGATGGTGACCAAACCGCCGCCGGACTCGCCCATGACCTGCATGGCGTTAAGCTCTTCCTGAGCTTTTTTTAAGTCTTCCTGCATTTTTTGGGCTTGCTGCATGATGTTGCCGAGTGCGTTTTTCATTTACTTCTCTCCTGTCTCGTTAAATCGGTTCTATAGTACCGGGCATGATTCTGGCCCCCAAGTGTTCTTTTAAAGCTTGAACGTTTTCGTCTGCATTAATCGCGTCAACCGCCGCCTGCTGTTTGTCTTCGCGCGCCTTGGTCAATTGCACGGCGGGGGTGGCAACCGTGGTTTTTTCGGTGGTGATCACCAGCTTTAAAGGCGATTTTCGATAAGCCTGCAACGCTTTTTGCAGGTTTTCTTCGGTACGGGCGCTACGCAGTTGTTTGTGGCCCGGATCCAATATCAAGGTGCAGACGGTATCGTCAATATTTTCCAGCACGCAATTATGGGCCAACTCTCTGGTTAAGCCGTTAATTTTCATTGCGGCAACCATTTCGGCCCAATTGGAATCGGGCTTTTGAGTAACGGTTTCCTGAACGGTTGTTTCGGCGACGATAGCGGGTTGCGTCGTTGCCGCTGTATTGTAAACAGGTTGCGTTTGATTAGAAGCAGGCTGTGCCGGGGGGGTGTTAATAGGTTGACGAACCTGAACCGGTTTAGCCGGAGCCGATGCTGTGCCGACCGGTCTGAAAGTCAGCATGCGCAGCATGACCATTTCAAAACCGCTGCGCGGATCGGGCGCTAAATCCAGATCGCGTTGTCCTACCAAACCTATCTGATAGTAAAGCTGCACATCTTCGGGTGTAAGCTTGGCGGCCAATGCGGCAATCATCTCCACATCAAAATCATGGTCGATAGCGTTAGGTATTTGTTGCAGCAATGCGATGCGATGCAGGACTTGCAAAATTTGTTGCAGCACATCGCTAAAGTCCGGCGTTAAATTGGCTATCTCGTTTATTTTATCGAGTATCGCCGCCGCATCGCCCTCGGCCAGCGCCGTTAAAATAGCCTCGACCGGTTGCTGCGCTACGGTGCCCAGCATTGCGTTGACATCTTCGGTGCCGACCTTGCCGTTACCGTAAACGATGGCTTGGTCGAGCAGGCTTAAGCCGTCGCGCATACTGCCGTCGGCGGCGCGCGATAATAATTTTAAAGCGCCGGACTCGGCTTCAATATGTTCCTGCTGGAGTATGAATTCCATCTGGGTGAAAATCTGGCTGGGCAGCAAACGCTTGAGATTAAACTGCAAACAGCGGGACAGTACGGTGACGGGGATTTTATGGGGATCGGTGGTGGCCAGCAGGAATTTTACATGCGCGGGCGGCTCTTCCAGCGTCTTCAACAAGGCATTGAAACTGTGGCCGGACAGCATGTGTACTTCGTCGATCAGGTAGACTTTATAGCGACCGTGATTGGGCGCGTATTGGGCGTTATCGAGTAAATCGCGGGTATCTTCAACCTTGGTACGCGATGCCGCATCGACCTCGATTAAATCCAGAAACCGTCCTTCATCCAGATCGCGACACACACTGCATACGCCGCAAGGATTGAAATCCTGCAGATTTTCGCAATTGATGGCTTTGGCTAAAATTCGGGCAATGGTGGTTTTGCCTACGCCGCGCGTTCCGGTAAATAAATAGGCGTGATGGAGCCGGTCATGTTGCAAAGCGTTCATTAACGATTTGACGACATGTTCTTGTCCGACAACTTCTGTGAAATTATGGGGACGCCATTTTCTGGCGAGAACCTGATAATTCATTGCAGGCTCGAAAGGTAAGTATGAGTTGGGTGGCGATCATGCCAGCCACATCCCGGCACACGAATCTGCTGCTACCGTTGCTCCCTTCCGGGCCTGGCGGGGTTTACAGCGTATCGTTGCGGGAGGACCGACACGATCACCATTAAACATTAGCCGTACTGGCTAAAGGACGGCCATTATCGTTGAATCGGTTTAATAACACAAGCCGAAAATGGCATATATTTTGAAAATTCACCACGAAGGCACGAAGTTCACGAAGAAAATGAAAGATAAAAACTTCGTGTCTTCGTGGTGCATGCCTTAAGTTTTTGTGTATAAACGCTTTTGAGTACAGCTTATCCCGGCCAAATAATCACCGCCGTCCTGAGCCGGTTCTTGCCGAAACTGGACATCCGGTCGAAATCCTCGCAGGCAATAGGAATAAACTGGCAATCGATTTCGCTTTGCCGTCCTTCTTCGGGATCAGGATCGTGCATGTACAGGCAGTCGTCGTCGAAACCGCTCATCACTACCCAGTGCGGAGCTTTTTTCCGGTCCATTCGAAAGGTGCTGATCAGGATTAACGGTATCGCACCCGACTTGAATGCGCTGATCAGGTCATTCTGGCTGATATTGGCGTAATGTATCTTGATGCCTTGCTCTTGCGCCTCGCGCTTGAAGCAGTTATCGACCAATTCCACGACCTGCTTTTTTTCCTCATTGCGCACGCCGTCGATAAACAGCGTTCCGGTCTGGTTGACCCAGACTTCAACGGTAAATTGTCGCCGTTTTGCCGCCAGCGCCAAACCTATCGGGTGGCAGCCGCCATGTCCGGAGGTCATGAAAATGGTTGTGGCTTCGCGCCACAGGTTGATCTCTTCTTCCTGCGAGGGCTGATAAGCCCTGTTTAAGCCGTGCATAGCCATCATCAGCGATGCGGGGCCGCAGGTAAACGGCGTGGTTTGTCTTATCCAATGTACCGAGCGGTGCTGCAAGGTATCGCGATAACGGCGGATACGTTTCTGGTAACGCAACGCGTCTTTGTGATCTTCATAGTAATCGCGGTAGATGCCGAATTTCTGGTAGCCCAGCGTTTGGTAAAGCTTGATCGCCGGAGTGTTATCGACGCTGACTTCAAGACGCAGATACAGTCTTCCGTCATCATTGGCGGCCTGTTCGCCAGCCGCCATCAGCAATTTGGCGACGCCTGCGCCTCTTTGCGCAGGCGCAACGGCCAGCGAGTAGACTCGGGCCAGCCGGGTGCCGGGGTGATAAATAATAAGCACATAGCCGCTAATTACTTTTTCCTGCTCCGCAACCAGCAAGGCGCGATGTTCCGTGGTTATCCAGTGTTTGAAACTGCGCCGACTTAACTGGTCGGTGTCGAAGCAGGTTTTTTCAAGCGCTACCAACTGATCGAGATCGGCTAACAGGGCGGGGCGGATTAATATGCTCAAGACGATACCCCCCGCAAGGCCTGTGCAATGACCTGTCTGGCGCGGAACAACACCATTTCCCGCCAAGCCTGATCGTCTGGGCAAAAATGACGGCGCATGACTTTGCTGTGTTCCAGGCGCGCTTGTTGGTTATCGGGTTGCGCCCACAGCTGATGATCGCGCAGCAAGATTTCAAACAGTTGATCGGTGCTGAAAGTGCCGAATTCCAGGGTGATGTAACAACTGCGTTCATTCATGATGGCGTGCCAGGCATAATCCAGCAACCCGGTTTTCGGCACCGAGCTGGAGGTGCCCAGCAACGGCAATGCCACCGAATCGCCGTACCAGTTTTGGGCGGCGCGCGTTCCGGCGCTGTCCGGCTGATGGTCGCAAATGATTTCGCCATAGCCGTAAGAGCCCAGCCCGGTGTGCAGATCGACGACCGCCAAATCCCGTTCTTGCAGCTCATATTTGCGCATCAGGTCTTCGCAGACCCGCCTGCCGTGCGCGGGCGCTGTTCCGCCGTAAAACGGTCCGGACGGATCGCTGTATTGCCCGGCGCTGACCGCCTTTTCCAACGCCACGCGGCCATGCTGTTGTTCAAATTCGGCAAGGGCGATTTTCCGTTGCGCGGCATCCGCTAGATAAAATGCATCTTTGAGCAGGTCATAGTCTTTGTTTTCAGGCAAGGGGCTCGAAAAATCGACGATATTGCGGTTAAGGTCAACGCCGTCCGCATCGCAACGCCGTTGCCAGGCATAGCCCCACGGCGTCAGCGCGTGGACCATCAATACCGCCGTATCGGCCGGAATAACGACCAGACCTTCGGCAAGCAAACCCAGAAGGTCGATCTGTATCGCGCTGCCGGCAAAGCCCTCAATACCGTGCGTTCCGCCGAGCAAAACCAGCACCCGTGAAGCGTCTTCCGGGCCGATCCAGACCGTGTCGGTCACCAGCTCTTCGCCTTCAGGTCCGGTGCCGGCACACTGATAAGGTCGGTATCGCGTATGGCCGGGTAGTTTATTTAATTGGGCCAGCCAGCGTTGCCGACCGGCGGCATAGCTGCCGGGAAAAACGGCGGTATCGATAGCGGCAAGAGGAAGACAATAGGACATGACGGTTACCTGTTACCCGCACGGGGCACTAGAGTTTTTCTTAAGCATAGCCCCAGTTAAGTCAATCAGGAAATATTTATCAATACCCATAAAAACTCCTTGTGCAAACAACTGACTGGTTCCAGAATTATGGCTTATCTTACTACAGGATCTTATTGTTATGGCGCGTACCCTTCTGGTTGTTGATGATCTTTCCGACTGGAATCCCTATTATCCCAGCGACCAAGTCATCACTTTTGAAACCTATCTTGCGACCGAGCAGGGCGAGTCGCATCAGCGCGTTCGCATCATCAATCTTTGCAGCAGCTATCGTTATCTTTCCGATGGCTATTACTGCTCATTGCTGGCCGAGGCCAGAGGCCACCACGTTATTCCTTCGGTTAAAGTGCTGAACGATCTGGGCAAAAAGGCGCTTTACCGGCTACAGCTTGAAGACTTGTCGCAGACATTGGCGCGTGCATTTAAAACCACCGACAAGGACAGTGAAATAACCTTGATGAGTTATTTCGGCACCACGCCGGACCCGGCTTTTCAGGAGCTCACCAGACTGCTGTTTGAGCGCTTCTCCTGCCCCATTCTGGAAGTGACGTTGCGCTGCAAGCAGCAATGGGAAATCATCGGCTTAAAGGCCGTGTCGCACCGGCATCTGGATGATGCGATGCAAACCGTTTTTGCCGACGCGTTGGATAAGTTCAGCACCAAAGTCTGGCGCAAAGGCCGCGCCCGTAAAGCGGCGCGATTCGATTTGGCGATACTGGTCAACCCCGAAGAACAATTGCCGCCGAGTAACCGCGGCGCGCTGAAAAAATTCATCAAAATCGGCCGGGAACTGGGTATTGAAATAGAGCTGATAACCCAGCAACATTATGTGCGTCTGCCCGAGTTTGACGGCTTGTTCATCCGCGAAACCACCAACATCGACCACCACACCTATCGTTTCGCCAAAAAGGCCGAGGCCGAGGGACTGGTGGTTATCGACGATCCGACTTCGATGCTGCGTTGCACCAACAAAGTCTATCTTGCCGACTTGTTCCGTACTCATAAAGTGCCTACACCGAAGACCTGGCTATTGCACAAAGGCAATGCCGCCCACCTGGATAGAGTGGAAGCGGAAGCCGGATTTCCGATGGTAGTAAAAATCCCTGACGGCTCTTTTTCTCGCGGCATCGTTAAAGTGAATGACCGGAAAGAGCTGGAACTCAAAGTGGAAGAGCTGTTCCAAAAATCCGCGCTGCTGTTGGCGCAGGAATTTCTCTATACCGATTTCGACTGGCGCATCGGCATTTTTAACAACAAAGCCTTATACGCATGTCGCTATTACATGGTTAAAAACCACTGGCAAATTTATCGCCACGGCAGCAGTAAAATCGATACCGGCAGTTTTGCCACCTTGCCGACTTTTGAAGTCCCCAAAGCCGTGCTGGACGCCGCACTAAAAGCGACCCAGCCGATAGGCAACGGGCTGTACGGCGTCGATGTCAAAGAAAAAGACGGCAAAGGCTATGTGATAGAAGTCAATGACAATCCCAACATCGACAGCGGCGTCGAGGACAAATATCTGGGCGACGAACTGTACCGGCTGATTATGACCGAACTGCTGCGACGCATGGAAAATCGCAGTAAAGGGATATTGACGTTGTAGACTAATCGGTAGCTTTGAAAAAATTCCTTCTTAAACTTCAAGTGAGTGGCGACAATGTCCAAGATCAAATTAGGGGTATTTGTGCTTGCGGCAGGAATGTCCGGCCAAGATATTTATGCGGATGACGCTGTCAGCTCGGCGTTACAGAAAACGCAAGACTGTCTTAGGAATCAAAACTGCGATGCTGCGGCAACCGATGCGGGCAAGGAAGCCGACCAAAAAGCCTTGGCGGCAATGGGCGGTAACGCCCATGATACACAAGAGCTCTATAATATTTCGGCCGACATTATGCCTATCTTGGTACAGCAAGCGAGTGGCGACCCGGTAAAAATGCAAAACCTGATGTTGAAAGCGCAAACCGATCCCGAGAGTTTCTTGAATTCGTTATCGCCGGATCTAAAAGAGAAGATCAAAAATATTGCGAATGAGTTAGACAAAAATCAGGCTTCGGGGCAAAGGCCGTGATTTTTTTCTTGTAACCCATGTTTTTCGCCTTATAGCATTGATGAATCCAACACCAACCTGTATTTATAAGTGATGACAGCCATACCAAATGGCTTTGATATAAAAATGAAGAAAATCAGGAAAACCAGAAAAATTAAGAACACCAATCAGACGGATTTGTTTGAATTGATAGAACGGCTGGAGCAATTAAAAGAAGTCGAATCGGAATTAAATATGACCTCTTCGCTTGGGCTGTTGGAGTTAAGCACGATTGTAGAAAAACAAATTGATTGGGTTGATTTGGAGTTAGTCGGTTAATTAAATCTGCGGTTGATCCGGAACTGTGGGGAGCAATGCGCTACGCTATTGACGCCCGATGGGTTGCGTCTTGTACCATTTCAATAATGTTATACTCTTGTTGAATATTTCAACAACCGAGCGACATCATGGCTACCGTAAACTTTAGCGTACCCGATGACATCAGGCAGGAATTCAACCAGCTGTTTGAAAAGGAAAACAAAAGCGCGATCTTAACCCGATTGATGCAACAGGCGATTGAAGAGAAAAAACAACAGCAACGTCGCTAGCTGGCGATTGATAAAATCCTGCAATTAAGAGCCACGCAATCGCCCGTTTCAGCGGCGGATATTGAACAGGCAAGGGAAGAATTGCGCAGATGATTGTAGTGGTTGATGCCGACATCAGCAGAGGAACAGAACACCGATCAGGCGGTTTCTGTGCTAAGGCAAGTTCAATCCGGTCAGGTAACGCTGGTGCAACCCGCACACTGGCTGCCGGAAGTGGTTGCCGTCATTACCCGCATTCGTCCGGAAATCGCAGAGCCAGCCATTGATTATCTAAGTGCTATGGAAATAAAAGTACAGCAGGATGCAGACATTTTAAAAACTGCCGCTAGTCTCTCCCAGCAATTTTCCCATCATTTATTCGATACGCTTTATCACGCCTTGGCTATTCATCTGAATGCCGTATTTGTAACCGCTGATGAAAAATACTACCGTAAAGCTGAAACGGTGGGATATATTCAGCTGTTGAGTGATTGGCAGTAGATGTGTTGCACATCAAAATTGGAGGGCATATTATGAATATAGAAACAATTACGGAGCAAGCATTAAAACTTGCTCCAGCATCAAGAGCTTATATCGCCGAAATATTGCTGGAAAGTTTGGATTATGAAGAAGACTTTATTGTTTCGGAAGAATGGCGGCAAGAAATACAAAAACGTTGTAAAGATATAGATGCCGATCCTTCTTTATTGATTGATGGAGAACAATTTATGGCCGAGCTGAAACAGCGTTATTTGTGAAGTTTTTCCTACATCCTCAAGCACAAGAGGAATATTAATTTTTGAGATAATTAGCCGGAGTGCAAGCTTTGCTTGCAAAGCAGGCGAAGCCTGCACTCCAGAAGCACCTTAATAGGTTGACCATGTTAAAACGTTATCAACATCGTCCCGCACATCTGTTGTTAGATAAAACCAGTTACTTTATAACCGGTAGCATTTATCAAAAACGCGAATTGTTAAACGATCAACTAAAAGTGAAGTTGATCGCCATGCTGCACCAAACATTTACTGAATTTTGCTGGACGCTGGAGCATTGGGTAGTGCTGAATAATCACTATCATCTGATGGCGTTCAGCGAGAAAGGGGTAGATTTACCGACAATCATAGCGCGTGTACATTACCAATCGGGGCAGCTAATCAGGAAAGTCCATTCCTCTGATTTACCGGTGTGGTGGAATTACTGGGATTACTGCCCACGTGATGAAAAAGATTATTTTATTCGTCTTAACTATCTGTTGAATAATCCCGTAAAACACGGCTACACGAAAAATCTGACTGATTATCCTTTTTCCAGTTTTCACCAGCATATAGAAAAAGTTGGCCGAGAAAATCTGCGGCGGCAATTTAGCAATAACAACCAATACCAATCCTTAATTCTGACCGAAGATGAATTTTAAATAACAGACAGGAGTGCAAGCTTTGCTTGCAAGGCAGGCGAAGCCTGCACTCCAGCCAACCACGAAGCACACTTTGTTTATGTTGCGGTGTTTTGGAGTCCGCTAGCCGCTAGAGCACGAAGTGAATATCTGTCGGAACGGCAATGGTACAATTGAATGGGTTAATGAACCGGTAGGAGTGCAAGCTTCGCTTGCAAAGCCTGCACTCCAGAAAGGCCAATGCATAGCTCAGAACAAATTTATTGCATTCAGTGCGGCAGCAAGGCTTGTCGCAATAGGCCTTGCGGATTTTATCGAGCTGGGTTCCTAATCTCCAGATTGGGAACCCAGAAGACGAAGCTCCAGCTTCGTGAAACGGGAAGCTAGAGCTTCCGTAACTGAATTCCCAAGCTTGAGCTTGGGAACTAGCGGATGTGTTGTACCTTACATTACTTTTTAGAGCTTTAAGGAGTCCTTTTTGAAGACTGAGTTTCTTATTTTGGTGCCAAACGATGAGTCTTTCTGTAACAGTAAAAAAGCGTTTGTCGATTTTCTAAAAATTGATGCTCTAATTTCCGTTACCGGACAGAAGATTTTTTATAAGAGAACAGTAAAAGGCAGAGACCTCGTATCAGTGAGATTCAGCGTTGAAACGGATAAAGTGCAATCCAAGAAAGAGAGATATTTTCTGTTGGCTTTGGAGTGCGAAGATGAATCACTCATTGATGAATTCTCAGAGTTATGTGAAAGAATTAAAACTATTGCAGATCGAATATCTCCTGGAGCAACCGCAATCAATACAATCTGGGATGATGTCGGTCGAATATATGCGGAAAAGTCCTATCCTTTTATAAATGAAGTTGAGAACTTAATGCGGCGTTTAATTGCTAAGTTCATGCTGATAACCGTTGGTATGAACTGGTCGAAAGATGCCATTCACCCTGATTTATTTAAAAAAATAGAAAACTTCGAGGAAGAAGAACTGTATCTCAACGATCTGCACAAACTAGACTTCATCCATTTAAAACAAGTGCTTTTTGAGAAAAAAAGAGACATTAGTCTTGAAGAAATTGATCGATTGTTAAGCAAAACCACATTTAGCGACGAAGATAAAGAAAAAATATTGAAATACATACCTCGCTCTAATTGGGAAAAATATTTTTCCGCATTAATAGATGAAAAAGATAGCAACTTAGAGAAAAAGTGGGAGCTTCTATATAAGCTAAGAAATAAGGTTGCACACAATAGAAATGTTAGGAAAGAAGAGTTTGAGAAAATTAAGGGGCTTTCGTTGCAGATTAAAGATGTCATTGCAAAGGCAACAGCAAAGCTTGGAGAAATAGATATTAATGAAGAGGATCGAGAGTTAATAATATATTCATATAACTCTGATTCTTCTGCGGCCATTGGCTTTTTATCAGAAAAAGCAGTCGCCGAATACTATATGAAATCTGGCTTTGAAGTCACATCAACTGAAAATAGGTATCATCAGGCATTTGATTTTTTTGCACTGAAGGGAACGCAGAAAGTTGCTGTTGAAGTTAAATCCGTGCGTCCGAGAACCTTCGTTCCGATGTTGCGAATGACCATTGATCGCCAACTTAAACATGCATTACAAGTGTCTGATATTGACTCAGCGACTAAGATTCATCTTGTTTGTGTGCTACGTGATGACGATAGTGACTATCCTATAAGTCGAATACTTTCTTATGCACTGAAAATTTCTGAAGAAATTAGTGATCGCTTAGAAATCTTTTTTGGAAAACTCAACGAAGAGAATGAATTCATTCCCCTTGATTTATGAGGTTCTAACAGAGTATTCAACATTCCCAATCAAACCCACTAACCCATGCTAGCCACCCTCGTCCGTTTTTCCATCCGTTTCTACGGCATCGTCATCGCGCTTGCGGTATTGATCCTGCTCTACGGCAGTTACCGCTTCGCCACGGCAGGTCTGGATATTTTTCCTGAATTCTCGCCCAAGCAGGTCATCATCCAAACCGAATCGCCCGGTCTGTCTTCGGAGCAGGTTGAGGTGTTGGTGACCCAGCAAATCGAAACCTCGATCAGCGGCTTGATCGGCATGAAGTCGGTGCGCTCCGAATCCATCCAGGGACTGTCGATTATTATCGCGACCTTTGTCGAAGACAGCGATGTGTACCGTAATCGCCAGTTGATCAGCGAGCGCTTGACCACGCTATCAGGCCTGCTGCCGCTGGGCATTACGCCGGTGGCGATACCGCTGTCTTCGTCTTCGGCGACGGTTTTAACGATCGGCTTAAGCAAAGACGACCAGCCGGATTTAATGGCTTTGCGCAGCCTCGTCGATTGGACGATAGTGCCGCGCTTGAAGGCTGTTCCGGGCGTTGCCGATGTCAACGTGTTCGGCGGGGACATTCAGCAATTGCAGATTCAGGTCGATCCTTTGCAATTGCATCGCTTTAGCCTGACGCTGGAGGATATTATTTTGGCCGCCTCAAAGGCCGGAAACATTCAGGGCGGCGGTTTTATCGAAAACGACAACCAGCGTTTCACTTTGCAGGTGACGGGACAGCCCGCCACGCCGGAGCAATTCGGCAAAATAATCGTCAAGCGGGATCAGGGCCGCAATGTGACGTTGGGCGAAGTCACTACGATTGGCTATGCGCCGGAGCCGCCGATCGGTGCGGCGCAAATTATGGGCAAGCCCGGCATCGTAATGATGGTGATCGGCCAATACGGGGCCAATACCTTGTCGGTGTCCAGGCAGGTTGAACAGACGCTGCAAGAGTTCGAGCCTATTTTCAACAAACAGGCGATTAACTTTTACTCGCACCTGTTCCGTCCCGCCGATTATATCGAACGCTCGCTGAGCAATTTGTCCGGGCATTTGCTGATTGGCGGCTTGTTCGTGCTGATCATCCTGTACCTGTTTTTGTTTAATTTCCGCACCGCGTTTATTTCCGCGCTGGCCATTCCGGTGTCGTTGATCGGCGCGGTCATTGTGCTGCTGGAAAGCGGAGTTAATCTCAATATCATGGTGTTGGGCGGGTTGGCTATCGCGTTGGGCGAGGTGGTTGACGATGCGATTATCGATACCGAAAATATTTTCCGGCGCTTGCGCGAGAACCGTCTGCTAGCCCTGCCGCTACCGGTCGCTGGCGTAGTTTATACCGCGTCACTGGAGGTGCGCAGCTCCGTGGTTTACGCCAGCTTCATCGTCGCGCTGGTTTTTGTCCCATTGTTGACCTTGAACGGCGTTGCCGGGCGCTTGTTTGCGCCGCTGGGATATTCCTACATTCTGGCGATTTTAATGTCGCTGCTGGTGGCGCTGACCTTAACACCGGCGCTGTGCTATGCGTTGCTGGGCAATGCGGATATCGTTAATGATGATCCGCCGCTGATCAGGCGTATCAAGCCGCTATACAAGGATTTGTTGGGCAAGGTTTCCAGGCATTTTAAGCTGGTGGTTATCGGCAGCGTTATCGTTTGCCTGTCGGGCTTGCTGGCTTTTTTCAGTCTCGACAGCAAATTCCTGCCCGAGCTGCGCGAAGGCCATTATATCGTCCACACCACCAGTATTCCCGGCACGTCGTTGCAGGAATCGATCAGAATTGGCAGCAAGCTGACCGAGCAGTTTATGACTATTCCCGGCATACAATCGGTGTCGCAATGGGCGGGCAGGGCGGAACGGGGCGCGGATACTTACGGCAGCCATTACAGCGAGTATGAAGTGCGGCTGGAGCCGATGTCGGGAGCCGAACAACAACAGATCAAGGACAGGCTTCGGGCGATTCTGGTCGGTTTCCCCGGTATTTTGTTTGAAGCCAACACTTTTTTGACGGAGCGGGTCGATGAGACCATTTCCGGCTACACTTCGCCGGTGGTGGTTAATATTTACGGCAATGACCTGAATAAATTGGACGCCAAAGCGCAGGCGGTTGCCGATATTATGCGCGATATAGACGGCGCTACCGATGTGCAGTTGCGCTCGCCGCCCGGCACGCCGTTGCTGCAAATCGTGCTGAATCTCGACCAGATGGGCTTCTGGGGCGTATTGCCTGCGCAGGTTGTCGATACTTTGCAGGCCGCATACGAAACCCGGGTGGTCGGCAAGAACATTCAGGGCAATAAAATCTATAGCGTCGCGGTGACCTTGACGCCGGAGTTGAGACAGCAGCCTGAATCGATAGCCAAGTTGCCGATCAGGACCCTGGACGGCACGGTGATTACGCTGGACCAGGTCGCGGAAATCAGGCATTCGGCCAGCCGCTACAACATCCTCCATCAAGGCTCGCAGCGGCGGCAAACCGTGACCGGCAATGTGATCGACCGGGATCTGGATGCTTTTGTCGCGGAGCTTAAAGCACGGGTATTAAAAGAGATTCCGTTCTCGGCGGATATTTATCCCGAGTTCACCGGCGCGGCGGTTGAACAGGCGCAGGCGCGCAAGGAATTGATTCTGCATTCCTTGCTGGCCGGAGCCGGGGTGCTGATTTTTGTTTATATCGCGATCGGCAGTATCCGGCACATGCTGCTGACCCTCGCCAATCTTCCATTTGCGCTGATCGGCGGGGTTGCGGCCGTGATGTTGACCGGGGCCACCTTATCAGTCGGTTCGGTCGTGGGCTTTGTGACGCTGTTCGGCATTACCGTGCGCAACAGCATCATGCTGCTGTCGCATTATCGCTATCTGGTCGAAGTCGAAGGCAAGAGCTGGAATTTGGAAACCGCCGTGCTGGGCGCTCAGGAACGCTTGCCTTCTATCTTGATGACGGCGCTGGTCACCGCGTTAGCCATGTTCCCGATCGCGTTCAACAGCGATAATCCGGGGCGCGAGATCATGGGGCCGATGGCGGCGATCATCATCGGCGGCCTGGCCTCTTCAACGTTGCTGAACTTATTATTGCTGCCCGCCATTTTGCTGCGCTATGGAAAATTTAAAAGCCAAACTGATACCGATAGATAAAGACTCGGAGGCGATTATTCTGCTGCACGGTCTGGCCAGAACCAGCCGCAGCATGAGTAAAGCGGCTAGGCTGTTGGCAGCTTACGGCTATAAAATCGTCAATGTGGATTATCCTTCGCGCAGCGCAGACATCGGCGCCTTGGCGCAAACATGCATCGTTCAGGCGTTGAAACAATGCGAGTCGGAAGCCATTAAAAAGACCCATTTCCTAACCCATTCCATGGGCGGTATTTTGCTGCGCTATTATTTGGCGAACCAAAGCATCGACAAACTGGGACGAGTGGTGATGCTGGCCCCGCCCAATCAAGGCAGCGAAGTCGTGGATAAACTCGGAGGATGGAAGCTGTTTTACTATTTAAACGGCCCGGCCGGGTTGCAGTTGGGTACCGATAACAACAGCGTGCCGAACCGGCTTGGACCGGTGAATTTTCAGCTTGGGGTTATTGCCGGTAGTAAAGCCGTCAATCCTTTTCTATCAAGATTAATCCCCGACATTAACGACGGCAAGGTGTCGATAAGCCGGGCGCAAGTGGAAGGCATGAAAGATTTTATCGTGATGCCTTATTCGCATTCATTTATCATGCGGCACGGGGCTGTCATAGAACAGGCGTTGTATTTTATTCAACAGGGTTATTTTGCCAGATGAGTGGCGTGTTAAGCTGACGTATAGGTGTTAGCCCTGCTTTCTGCTTGGACTGTTGGACATTAACTCGGCTTGAAGAAGCTCGCACATTTTTATCGCCGAATCACGTTCATTTTCGATTTTTTTAAGCTCGTCCTTAGCTATTAAAACTTCAAATTCAAGTTTGATGGAACGCCTGAACCACTCGTCGCCTGACGATTTAAGCGCCTTGTTTTTTTGCATTAACTCAAAAATTCGTTTGTTTGAAAGGTCTAAATGCGCCGCTACGGCTTGCAGTTGGTTTTGAACGGCGTAAAGCGATTCAACGCATTTTTTTACGCCTTCAGCCATTATGGATTGGGCCTTGCAGCTTTGGTTTAATTCATCTGTTTTTTGGGATAATTCGTCCTCAAGCCGTTCGATTTTTATTATCGCGGCATCGTACTTTGCGCTTATTCCGGCGGTTTTGTTATTCGCATCGGCCAGCGCATCGCTGTATTTTTTAGTGAAATTGAACATAGTCGGACATTTATTTTCACGAAGACGAAATACATTAATCTAAAAAATCGGTTGGCGTTGTACAGAGGTCTTTAGGATAGAGAATTCAACGTATCCAATCAATAAGTGCAGTTACCTATCGGGCTGAATACGCTATTGAGCTGAACGTCTTGCATAACCGAAGGATCAGGTATGTTTTAATCCCGGATGGGTTGGGTATTAATCAAGGCCGGAATCATTGCCGGTAAAGCAGGCGCTTTAGGTGATTCGGGGGAGGGGGGTGTGACTGCCCTGAGCGTTTCGAAGGGCGCATCGTTTGAGATATGGACGCGCTTCACTGTATGAAGCGCATCCAATAAGTCGGGTAATGTGTTTAACTAAAACTCTTCCCATTCATCGCTGGAAGACTGCTGTATTGGTTGAGGACGGGCTGCTGCCGGTTTTTGGGTTGCCACTGTTCTTGACGCTTGTACCGCTTCTTTGCGTAGCGGTGCTGAATGAAACGACATGGATTGGGACACGGCTCCGCGCGGATTGCGAGAGTAACCGTCCACTTTGAATTGCGCTACCGTATCCGACAGGTTTTGAGCCTGTTCTTCCAGTGATTCCGCTGCGGCGGCGGCTTGCTCTACCAGCGCGGCATTCTGTTGGGTTACATCGTCCATCTGGGTGATAGCCTGATTGACCTGCTCAATACCGGCCGTCTGTTCCGTTGAGGCGGCGCTGATTTCAGACATCATGACAGTAACGCCGCGAATGGAATTGACTATTTCTTCCATGGTTTGACCGGCTTGCGTGACCAATTGACTGCCGCTGGAGACTTTAATGACCGAATCGTCAATCAGGGTCTTGATCTCTCCGGCAGCCGTGGCGGCGCGTTGCGCAAGGTTGCGCACTTCGACGGCGACCACGGCGAAGCCCCTGCCTTGATCTCCGGCGCGCGCCGCTTCGACAGCGGCGTTGAGGGCAAGGATGTTGGTTTGGAACGCAATGTCGTCGATGACCGAAATAATATCGCCGATCTTGCGAGAAGAATCGTTAATGTCATCCATGGTCCGAACCACTTGACCGACCACTTCGACGCCTTTACCGGCTATATCGGATGCGTCAACGGCAAGTTGGTTGGCTTGGTTGGCGTTAGCGGCATTGTGCTGCACGGTGGAGGTCAGCTCTTCCATGCTGGCCGCCGTTTCTTCCAGGCTGGCGGCTTGCTCCTCGGTGCGATGCGACAAGTCATTATTACCCGAGGCGATTTCTTTAGCGCCGGTGTTAATGTTGTCAGTCGCTTCCTTGATTTGACTGATGATTTCCTTGAGTTTTTCCACCGTGGTATTGGCGTCGTCCTTGAGTTGCTCGAAACTGCCGGCATAGTTGTTGGTGATGGTTTGGGTCAGGTCGCTGCGGGACAGTGCGTCGAGTACGCGCACCACATCATTGATGCCGCTCTCGGTGGTTTCCAGCAGTTCGTTAAGCCCTTCGCCCAGTTGTTTAAAGAAATCTTTTTTACCTTGCATTTCAATGCGCCGGGTGAAATCGCCCATGACTGCGGCCTGGACAATGGCGGCCACTTCCTGCTCTACCTCGACTTCGGCGGTGCGATCCAGCCATTGCGTTACTCGGCCCAGCGAGTTGCCGCTTTCGCCAATGATGGGGCGGGCGGCCAGACGGAGGTGATGATCCTGAAAGAACAAGTCCACGTCTTCGCCGGTTTGTGCGGCGCGATCGAATTTGGCGGCAGCCTCCGGATTGTTGAACAGCTTGGAGAGGCTGTTGCCGTAGAGGCCTTCGACATTGAAGTCGGGGCCGCCGATCGAAGCAAGAAGACTCTTGGCCGCCGGAGTCATGTGGATTAGCAGGGTATCGGTGCCGGATATGGTGATCGCGGACGTGGAACTGTCCAGGCCGATTTTGATGCGTAAGCTTTCATCGGTAATGCGTTTGCTTTCCGCAACGTCGAAACCGAGTTTGATCTGCATGGATTTAAGCGCTTCCATCACCTTGCCGATTTCGTCATGGCGTTCAATAGCTATGGCGTTGTTATAGTTGCCTTGGGCGATGCGGCCAAAATCGCTAATCGCGGCATCAAGCGGGCGCACAATAACACGAATCAGAAGAAAGCCCTGCCATAAGGCCAGCAGTGTACCCATCGCGATCAAGCCGATGCCGATGTTACGGGTGCGGTCATAGCGGGATTGCGCCAATTCAAACTCCTGCCTGGCGACATCGACCTGCAATTGCATCAAAAGCTTGATATCTTCGTTAGCGGGTTTAAAAAGCGGGTTAATCTTGTCTATAGCAAGCTTGTTGGCGAGTTCGAGGTCATGGGCTTTCAGCGCAGCAAGGGTCGGTTTCAAACCTTCCTCTACAAACAGTTTTCTGTCTGCGGTGAACTGGTCGGCCAGCTTTTTTTCTTCGGCGGTTAGGTAGGTGGTCAGGTAGGTGGTCAGGTAGGTCGTCCAAATCCTGCTGATTTCCGCGATGTTTTGTTCCGCTTCAGCGGTGTTGTTCCGGATCGCCTCGGGCGTTGGTGTTATCAGGGCGGTGGTAATTCTCAGTTGGTTGGTCAGCATCAGTTCCTTGATAGTGGAAATCTGGTTCATCGGCACTGTGCGGTCCTCATACACCGTGCGCAAGCCGTCATTGGCCTTGTCCATGCCATGCAGGCCCATGCCGCCGATGATCATCATCAATACGCTCAGCAGGCCGATAACGGTTACCAAACGACTTTTGATCGTGGGGTTCTTGAAGGGGTTGAATTTCCCCAAAAAAGTTGATTTGACGAGTTTTCCGTCCTGGATTTTTAGATTGCCGGCTTTGCCTTCCTTAAACAGCTGGTAGGCGGCATCGGCTGCATTGACTTGGTCCCGGCTGGGTTTGCTGCGTACCGACATGTAACCGGCCAGCTGATCGTTTTCATAAAAGGGTGTGG
>Ga0208636_100153_pt1 | contig 20658 bp, 18 predicted proteins | sample LakWasM103_HOW12_2_FD_183921 | JGI IMG/M metagenome (GOLD analysis project Ga0208636, IMG submission 183921) | Freshwater sediment methanotrophic microbial communities from Lake Washington under simulated oxygen tension - Sediment Metagenome... | ecosystem: Environmental > Aquatic > Freshwater >... | reverse complement strand
CACCAGGCAGAACGCAGCCATCACCACCAGGCCCACCACCACGGCGCGCACCCGGAACCGCGAGGCGTCGGCTTCGCTGCTGCGCACCTCGGTCATGGCCTCACCCCTGAAAAAGCGGCCCAGAAGCTGGCTGCCTGTGTGACTGGCGCGGCCCAGGCCAGGGGACGCCGAGCAAGGGTCGCCCCGCCGCGAGCGCGTCGCAGCCCTTCCCGCAGCGCACAGCACTGCGAGAGAAGGGGGAGACAGCGCGGCCGCTCAGGGGGTTGTTGCCTCATGTTCACAACGGTCGGTTCTGGTCTTTGTCGGGCGGGCGGCGCTGGGGCGCCAGCAGCACCCAGCTGGCCAGGGGCCACAGCAGCGCCTCCAGGAACGGGGCCAGAAAGCTCCAGAACCCTGGGAAAATTCCGCCCGCCGCCATGCGCAGCAGCAGCTCGATGGCATGGGCAACGGCAAACAGCGGAAACACCTGCAGCGCTTGCGACGGCACACTGAACCACAGCAAACGGCGGTGGATGGCGATGGCCCCGAACGACAGCACGGTGTAGGACAGCGCATGCTGGCCCAGCAGCGCAGACTGGCTCACGTCCATGCACAGGCCCAGCACAAAGGCCGCGCCCATGCCAATGCGCAGCGGCTGGTGCACGCCCCAAAACACCAGCAACACCATCAGCAGATCAGGCATCCACACCACGCGGCCCAGCGGCAGCATGTTGATGGCCAGACCCGCAGCCAGACTGGCCCAGATGAACACCGGGTTCACCGGCATCAGCAGGGGCTCACCCCGCGGCATGATCATCGAGGGCCTCCTTGTGTCGGGGTCATCGGGGCAAGGCGGCGGCTCATTTGCGGCCCCCGCGTTTGTTCGCGGGCGCGGCGGGGGCCGCATCCGGGCGGGGCAATTCGTTGTCGGCCAGGGGCTTGAGCACCACCACATGGCGCGCACCCTGCACCTGCGCCAAAGGCACGCAGTAGATGCGCGCAAACGCGGAGTCGGCACGGCGCTCCACCTTCACCACGCGCGCCACGGGCAGGCCCGGCGCATACAGGCCGTCCACGCCGCTGGTGGTCAGCAGGTCGTCTTCCCGGATGTCGGCGTTGGCAGGCATGAAGCGCAGCTCCATGCCACCACCATGGCCCGCCACCGGATCGCCATAGGCCACGCCGCGCACGCCGGTGCGGATGTTCAGCACCGGAATCGCCTGGTCACGGTCCACCAGCAGCGTGACTTCGCTGACCAGCGGAAACACGCGGGTGACCTGGCCCAGCACACCGGCCTCGTCCATCACCGGAGCGCCCAGCTCCACGCCGCCCAGCTGCCCCCGATCCAGCACCACGCGGCGCGTGTAGGGGTCTGCGGTGTCATAGATGACTTCGGCCGCCTGTGCAGGGGTCTGGAGCCGGTCGCGCAGCTCCAGCAGTTTGCGCAGCCGCTGGTTTTCCATGGCCAGCTGGTCGGCCTGGTTGGCGCGCTGGCCCATCACGGTCATCTTCTTGCGGGCGGCATCCAGGTCTTCCTGCGCGGTTTGCAGCGACTGGAAATAACTGCGCCCGTGGCTCGCGAACTCCACCGGCTGCAGCATGAGCCACTGCACCGGGTACAGCACCGTGGCCACGGCCTGACGGAAGGGGCCGGTAATCTGAAAGCGTGCGTCGGCCACCATGAGGAACAGCGCCAGCGCACTGAACACGGCCAAACGCGACAGGGCCGAAGGGCCCTGTTTGAAGAAAGGGGGAGCGCTGCGCTCCAGAGTACCCAGGGGCATGGTGCGCAGCGGTCAGGATCTGCCGCGGGGAGCGGGCTCCACGGGCGGGTGCTCAGAAACAAGCATTGGAGCAGGTGCAGTCATGCAATTCAGAGCGCAAAAAAAGTGCCTGCAGCATACAGGCCTGCCGACTTACTCGCTCGTGAAAATGCTGCCCAGGCGGTCCATGCGCTCCAGGGCGATACCGCAGCCGCGCACCACGCAAGTCAGCGGGTCTTCGGCCACCAGCACGGGCAGGCCGGTTTCTTCGGCCAGCAGGCGGTCCAGGTCGCGCAGCAGCGCGCCGCCGCCGGTGAGCATCATGCCGCGGTCGGCAATGTCGGCGCCAAGCTCGGGGGGGGTTTGTTCCAGCGCGTTCTTCACGGCCGAGACGATCTGGTTCAGCGGGTCGGTCAGGGCTTCCAGCACTTCGTTAGAAGAAATGGTGAAGCTGCGTGGCACGCCTTCGGACAGATTGCGGCCCTTGACTTCCATCTCGCGCACTTCAGAGCCCGGGAAGGCCGAGCCGATGTTCTTCTTGATGGCTTCGGCGGTGGGCTCGCCAATCAGCATGCCGTAGTTGCGGCGGATGTAGCTGATGATGGCTTCGTCGAACTTGTCGCCACCGACGCGCACACTGCCCTTGTAGACCATGCCGCCCAGTGAGATCACGCCGACTTCGGTGGTGCCGCCGCCGATGTCCACGACCATGGAGCCGCTGGCTTCCGACACCGGCAGGCCCGCGCCAATACCGGCGGCCATGGGCTCTTCGATCAGGTAAACCGCCGTGGCGCCTGCGGCCTCGGCCGCATCCTTGATGGCGCGGCGCTCGACCTGGGTGGAGCCGCAGGGCACGCAGATGATGATGCGCGGGCTGGGGGTGAACAGCGTGCGCGGGTGCACCATCTTGATGAACTGCTTGATCATCTGCTCGGTGATCACGAAGTCGGCGATCACGCCGTCCTTCATCGGGCGGATGGCTTCGATGTTGCCGGGCACCTTGCCCAGCATGGCCTTGGCCTCGTGGCCTACGGCCTGGATGACTTTCTTGCCATGGGGCCCGCCTTCGTGGCGGATGGCGACAACGGAGGGCTCGTCGAGCACGATGCCTTTGTCGCGGGCGAAGATGAGGGTGTTGGCTGTGCCAAGGTCAATGGCCAGGTCGGTGGAGAAATACCGACGGAAAGCTCCGAACATTCAAAAATCCTCTCGGGCACGGCATGCGCGTCGGCCTGCCATCGCCAGGTATTCAGGGGGGTGTTTATGGGCTTTTTTCACGCAATTGACTCCCATTCCAGGAGCTTTGCGGCAAAGCCGGGATAATACCCCATCCCCTGTGAATAACTCCCTCCGGCGCAGCCCGGATCACAGCTTTACTTCTGGTTTCTCTAGATTCTCCTCCCTATGGCACTGACCCCCCAGGACATCGGCCGCATTGCCAACTTGGCGCGGCTTGAGCTGACGCCCTCCGAAAGTGAGCGCATGCTCACGCAGCTCAATGGCTTCTTTGACATCGTGGAACAGATGCGGGCTGTGGATACCTCGGGCGTCACGCCCCTGGCCCACCCCGTCGCAGCGATCCAGGACGTGGCCCTGCGGCTGCGCGAGGACGTGGCCAGCGAGCCCAACCAGCGCGAAGCCAACCAGCAAAGCGCCCCCGCCGTCGAACGAGGCCTGTTCCTCGTGCCCAAAGTGATCGAGTAAGAGCCCCGCCGCATGACTTCCACCGCATTGCATGACCTGGGCGTGGCCCAGCTGGCTGCCGAGCTGCGCGAGCGCCGCGTCTCGGCCGTAGAGGCCGCCCAGCATTTCCTCGCCCGTGCGCAGGCCCACCAGAACCTGGGCGCCTACGTGGCCGTGAACCCGGACATCACCCTGGCCCAGGCCCGCGCCCAGGACGCCGCCATTGCCGCAGGCACCGCCGGCCCGCTGGCGGGCGTGCCAATTGCGCACAAGGACATCTTTGTCACCAAAGGTTTCCCCAGCACCGCAGGCTCGAAGATGCTCGCGGGCTACCAGTCACCCTTTGATGCCACCGTGGTCACCAAGCTGGCCGACGCGGGCGCCGTGACGCTGGGCAAGCTCAACTGCGACGAGTTCGCCATGGGCTCGGCCAACGAGAACTCCGCCGTCGCCCCCATGGGCTTTGACGCCCCTGCCCCGGTGCGCAACCCCTGGGCCACAGACCGCATCCCGGGCGGCTCGTCCGGCGGCAGCGCTGTGGCCGTGGCCGCGCGCCTGGCCCCGGCCGTCACCGGCACCGACACCGGCGGCTCCATCCGCCAGCCCGCGTCGTTCTGTGGCATCACCGGCATCAAGCCCACCTATGGCCGCGCCAGCCGTTACGGGATGATCGCGTTTGCCTCCAGCCTCGACCAGGCCGGCCCCATGGCCCGCTCGGCCGAAGACTGCGCACTGTTGCTGTCCGCCATGTGCGGCCCGGACCCGGACCGAGACTCCACCAGCCTGGACGTGCCCGCCGAGAATTTCAGCGCCAAGCTCAACGACAGCATCGACGGCCTGCGCATCGGCATCCCCGCCGAGTTCTTTGGCGAAGGCCTGGCGCCCGACGTGCGCGCCGCCGTAGATGGTGCCCTCAAGGAATACGAGAAGCTCGGCGCCAAGCTCGTGCCCATCAGCCTGCCGCGCACGCAGCTGTCCATTCCGGTCTACTACATCATTGCTCCGGCCGAGGCGTCGTCCAACCTCTCCCGCTTTGACGGCGTGAAGTTTGGCCACCGCGCCAAGGACTACACCGACCTGGTGGACATGTACAAGAAGACCCGCGCCGAAGGTTTTGGCGACGAGGTCAAGCGCCGCATCATGATCGGTGCCTATGTGCTGAGCCATGGCTACTACGACGCCTACTACCTGCAGGCGCAGAAGATCCGCCGCATGATCGCCGACGACTTCCAGAACGCGTTCAAGAGCTGTGACGTCATCGCCGGCCCCGTGGCCCCCACGGTGGCCTGGAAGCTGGGCGACCACGGCAACGACCCGCTGGCCGATTACCTGGCCGACATCTTCACCCTGCCCGGCTCGCTGGCCGGCCTGCCCGGCATGAGCGTGCCCGCCGGTTTTGGCGAGGGCGGCATGCCCGTCGGCCTGCAGCTGCTGGGCAACTACTTCCAGGAAGCCCGCCTTCTGAACGCTGCGCACCGCCTGCAGCAAGCCACCGACTTCCACCTCCGCCGTCCGGAGGGCTTCTGACATGACCGCCAAACTGATCCATGGCTACGAAGTTGTCATCGGCTTCGAAACCCACACCCAGCTCGCCACCCAGAGCAAGATCTTCAGCCGCGCTCCCACCGCCTTTGGCGCCGAGCCCAACACCCAGGCGTGCGCCGTGGACCTGGCCCTGCCCGGCACCTTGCCGGTGATGAACCGCGAAGCCGTGGCCTGCGCTATCAAATTGGGACTGGCCCTCGGCTCCCACATTGCGCCCGTGAGCATTTTCGCGCGCAAGAACTACTTCTACCCTGACCTGCCCAAGGGTTACCAGATCAGCCAGTTCGAGATCCCGGTGGTGCAGGGCGGCGAGGTCGAGTTCTTTCTGGGCGACGAGAAGAAGACCGTGCGCCTGGTGCGCGCCCACCTCGAAGAAGACGCAGGCAAATCGCTGCATGAAGACTTCATCGGCCAGAGTGGTATCGACCTGAACCGCGCGGGCACGCCGCTCCTGGAGATCGTGACCGAACCCGACATGCGCTCGTCCGAAGAGGCCGTGGCGTATGCCAAGGAGTTGCACAAGATCGTGACCTGGATCGGCATCTGCGACGGCAACATGCAGGAGGGCAGCTTCCGCTGCGATGCCAACGTGTCCGTACGCAAGCCTGGTCAGCCGCTGGGCACGCGCCGCGAGATCAAGAACCTGAACTCGTTCAAGTTCATGCAGCAGGCCATCGACTACGAAATTCGCTGGCAGATCGAGCAGATCGAAGACGGTCATGCAATCCAGCAAGCCACCGTGCTGTTCGACCCCGACACGGGCGAAACCCGCGCGATGCGCACCAAGGAAGACGCGGCGGACTACCGCTACTTTCCGGACCCCGACCTGCCTCCGCTCCACATTTCAGAGCAGTGGGTGCAGGATGAACGTGCGCAGATGGCTGAATTGCCTCGCACCATGGCCGCCCGTTTTGTGGCGGACTATGGCCTGCCCGAGTACGACGCCACCACGCTCACGCAAAGTCAGTCTATGGCGTCTTACTTTGAAGATGCGGTGAAATTGGCTGGCCCCAAGGAGCAGGAAAAACCGCTCGCAAAAATGGTCGCAAACTGGATGCTGGGTGAGCTGAGTGCCACGCTGAACTCACGAGGTTTGGACATCACGCAGTCGCCGATTGGCCCAGAGCTTTTGGGCATGCACGTGCACTATGTGTTCAATCAAAAGGTCTCCAACCCCAAAGCTTTGTTCAAAGCGCTTTTGGAAGCGGAGTTCAAATCTTTCGACAACCTAGTCGAACAAATCGACGCATTGGTAAAGGCAAAAGATCTCACTCCCATGAACGACTCCGGCGCGCTGGAGAAGATCATCGACGAGGTGATTGCCGCCAACCCCGACAACGTGGCGCAGTTCCGCGCGGGCAAGGACAAGGCCTTCAACGCGCTGGTCGGCCAGATCATGAAGGCCAGCAAGGGCAAGGCCAATCCGACGCAGGTCAACGAACTGTTGCGCGCCAAGCTGGCGGGCTGACGCGCAAGCCGACTGGCAACGACACCAACAACAAAGGGCCGCGAGGCCCTTTGTTGTTTAGATCGTCTCAAATGGGGTGGTGGACGTCGTAGGCCAAGGGCAAGGGAATTGCGCCCCGCCCGCGCGGCCCTCACCGCGTGGCGGCTGGAGCGGAGGCGTCGCTGGCAGGCGTTGTGCCCGGCAGCGGCATGCGCTGCGCATCCCACAGCTTGCGCAGCTGGGCCAGCTCCACATCAAAGCGCTGGTGCACGCGGCGCTTTTCCTGGTCCTGCCCGGCAATGAAGCGCTGCTGCTCGGCAATGCTGTCTTCGTTCTCGGCAATCTTGCGGCGCAGCGCCATGGGGGCTTTGTTGGGGTCCTTCTTGTAGAACTCCATCTCCACATCGAAGGCTTTGCGCTGCTGGGCCAGTTCGACCAGGCGCTTTTCGGCGGTGGCGGTCACGTCATCGACGAGCTGAATGGCCGCAGCGCGCTCCACATCGTGCGTGGCCTTGTCGGGATAGCGGGCCGTCAGCGCGCGCTCGCGGCGGCGTTCTTCCAGCTCGCGGGCACGGGCTTCGGCCTCCTTGCGGCGCTGCGCCTCTTGCGCGGCGCGTTCCTGCTCGGTCAGCGAGGGGCCAATTTGCCGCCGCACGATGCCCGAGGGCCCGAGTTCCCGCTGCTCGCGGTCCAGGCATTCAGCGATCGGACGGTCGGCCGTCAGGCGCCGGCCATTGCGGTCCACGCAGGTGTAGATGCCGCCGGATGTCCCGGGGGCTTGCGCCCGCGCCCAATCGGCGCCCAGGGTGGCCAACAGAACCCCGCCCATGATCCACGCCGATTTGCTCAAACCATCTACCCCTCGTTGACGCCGTAACGCTGGCGGTAGGCCAGCACCTTTTCGTGGTGGGAACGCATCCCCTCTTCCCCATTCTGCTCAAGAAAGAGCAATAAGTCTGCCAGCCGTGAAATGGCACACACCTGCATGCCCAGTTGGTTGCGCACGTACTGCACCGCGCTGTGGTCCACGTCCTGGCCATTCTCGGTGGCTTTCTCCTGGCGGTCCAGCGCAATGGCCACTGCGTGGGGCGTAGCGCCTGCCGCCTTGATGATGGCGATGGACTCCCGGGCGGCGGTGCCGGCCGACATTACATCGTCGACGATGAGCACCCGGCCCTTGAGAGGCGCGCCCACCAGGGTGCCGCCTTCGCCGTGGTCCTTGGCCTCCTTGCGGTTGTAGGCAAAGGGCACGTTGCGGCCCAGGCGCGCCAGCTCCACCGCCACGGTGGCAGCCAGCGGAATGCCCTTGTACGCGGGGCCAAACACCATGTCGAATTCGATGCCGCTGGCCAGCAGGGCTTTTGCATAGAATTCCGCGAGCCGGCCGATCTTGCGGCCGTCATCAAACAGTCCGGCGTTGAAAAAATAGGGGCTCAGGCGCCCGGCTTTGGTCTTGAATTCGCCAAACCGCAGCACGCCCGACTCGACGGCAAAACGGACGAAATCCTGCGCCAGCTGGCCCTGTTCGGGGGTTTGCACGCCAACATCCACCATGGGGGAATCCTTGTTCAAGTTAACCAGCCTCAATCTCAATGGCATCCGCTCGGCCACCAGCAAAGGCGTGGAAAGCTGGATGGCAGCCACGCGGCCGGATTGTATTTGTGTGCAGGAAGTCAAGGCCCAGGCCGCCGACATGGCCAACCGCTTCGAGCGCCTGGCCGACCTGCAGGGGCACTTCCACTTTGCCCAGAAAAAGGGCTATTCGGGCGTCGGCATCTACACGCGGCACGTGCCGTCGGATGTAGTCATTGGCTATGGATCGACCGAGTTCGATGCAGAAGGCCGATACGTCGAGCTGCGTTTTGATACGCCAGCCCGCAAGCTGTCGATCATCAGTGCGTACTTTCCCAGCGGCTCGTCGGGCGAAGAGCGGCAACAGGCCAAATTCCGCTTTCTGGCGGAGTTCCACCCTCACCTCATGCGCCTGAAGGCCGAGCGCGACTTCATCCTGTGTGGCGACATCAACATTGCGCACCAGCAAATCGACCTCAAAAACTGGCGCAGCAACCAGAAGAACAGTGGTTTTTTGCCCGAAGAACGCGCGTGGATGACAAAGTTGTTGCACACAACTGATGAAGGCAGCGGCATCATAGACGTTTACCGTCAGTTACAACCTACCGCCACCGACACCGCCTACACCTGGTGGAGCAACCGCGGCCAGGCCTATGCCAACAACGTGGGTTGGCGGCTGGACTATCACCTGGCCACCCCTGCGATCGCGGCGCTGGCGCGTGCTGAACATATCTACAAGGGCGAAAAGTTCTCGGACCACGCACCCATCACGGTGGACTACGCACTGACCCTCTGAGCCCTGCCCCAGCCCCCTCTGCCCCGATGACCGACGCCAGCACCTCCGCCCCGCCTCCCGCCCACAGTTTTCGCCCCCAGAGCGCCGAAGCGCTGTGGCGTCAGATCTCCACCCCCCACCCCACGGTGGGCAAGGCCCGGCACCTGGGCGAGGCGCTGGTCCACGCGGGGCTGCTGTCCACGCCGGACCTGGCAGAGGGCCTGCAGGCGCAGCAGGAGGAGCGCGGTAATGGCGTGCAGCGACCCATCGGCCAGATCCTGGTGGACCGGGGGGCGCTCACCCAGGACCAGCTGCGCAGCGTGATTGCCACCTGGCTGGGTGAATACACCGTGCACCCCGGCGACATCACGCCGGAAGCGCCGGCCCTGGCACTCATCCCCCGTGCCGTGGCCGAGCGCGAATCCGTGCTGCCCCTGATCGCACGCGAGGACGCGTTGGTGCTGCTGATGGCGGACCCCTGGGACCGCGTGCTGATCGACGAGATCCGCTTTCTGACCCAGCGGCGGCTGATCCCGCTGCGCGCAGCGCCCGGCACGCTGATGCCCGCCATCCACAAGGCCTACCGCACCCGCCCTGCCGACGCGGGCGGCGCGGCAGCCGGCGCACGCGCCACCTCGCAGGAGTTGCTGACCAACCTGGCCACTGCGTCGCCAGACGCAGACACCGAGCAGGCCGACGTGATCAGCGAGTCGGACAACACCCTGGTGCGGCTCATCAACTCGGTGATTGACGAAGCCATCAGCCACCGTGCGTCGGACATCCACATTGAGACCGAGCCCGCCCCGCACAACGTGCGCGTGCGCCTGCGCATCGATGGCGACCTGGTGCCTTACCTGGAGCTGCCCGCGCGCTACCGCTTTGCGATGGTGGCACGCATCAAGATCATGGCCAGCATGGACATCTCGGAGCACCGCAAACCGCAGGACGGCAAGATCGACTTTGCCCGCTTTGGCGGCCCGCCGGTGGAGCTGCGGGTGGTCACGGTGCCCACCTCGCGCGGACTGGAGGACGTGGTGCTGCGCCTGCTGGCAGGCGCCAAGCCCCTGCCGCTGGAGAACATCGGCCTGAGCCAGCCCAACCTGCTGGCGCTGCGCGCGGTGGTGCAAAAAAGTTATGGCCTGGTGCTGGTGTGTGGCCCCACGGGCTGCGGCAAGACGACCACGCTGCACTCGGTGGTGCGCGACATCAACACCGCAGGCCGCAAGATCTGGACGGCCGAAGACCCCATCGAGATCACGCAGGAGGGCCTGCGCCAGGTGCAGGTGAACCCACGCATCGGCTGGACCTTTGCCGCCGCCATGCGCACCTTTTTGCGCGCCGATCCAGACGTGATCATGATCGGCGAGATGCGCGACGAGGAGACGGCACGCATCGCCATCGAGGCCTCGCTCACCGGGCACCTGGTGCTGTCCACCCTGCACACCAACTCCGCGCCCGAGAGCATTGCGCGCCTGCTCGAAATTGGCCTCGACCCGTTCAACTTCTCGGACTCGCTGCTGGCCATCCTGGCGCAGCGCCTGGTGCGGCGCCTGTGCACCGCCTGCCGCGAGCCGCGTGTGGCCGACGACGACATGCTGGCGGGCCTGGCGTCGCAGTACCTGGAGAGTGGCACACATAACACCGCTGAGGCGCGCCAGGCGCAGATCGGACGCTGGCGCCAGCAATACGGCGGCGCCCAGGGCGAGCTGCGGATGTGGCGCCCCGTGGGGTGCGCCAAATGCGAAGGCCACGGCTACCACGGTCGCCTGGGCATCCACGAGCTGATGATGAGTGACGAAGCCATTCGCCAGCACATCCGCCACCGGGCCCCGGCTTCGGACATCCGGCACTCTGCGCTCACCGCCGGCATGCTCACCCTGCGCCAGGACGGCATCGAAAAGGTGTTGCAGGGCCTGACCGACATGAGCGAAGTGGTGGCGGCGACCAACCTGTAGCCTTCAGCCCCGGCAGTCACTCACAAGCCCCCAAAAACCGTCAACAATTGTCAAAACCACCCATCTCGCGGCAATTTTCCGTTGGACGGCAGTCGGTTTTCCTGCTTTCACGGGCATAGTCAAGCCGTGCCAGCTACCGCACCTGGAGCCATTCCAGGCCCCCGGCGCGCTGGCTGGATGTGAAAGTGGTGACGATGTTGTTCCGATTCCTGGCTGCCCTGCGGGCCCGCACAGACGCCACCCTGGTGGCCCTGCTCGGACCTTTGAGCCTGTGCCTGCCGCTGTGGGCCCACCCCGCCCCGCTGTGCCCAGCCCCCCAGGGCCGCAGCGTGCTGCAACTGCAGCCTGCCGGCGACGGTCAGGCGCAGGCCTGCGACCTGCAGGCCCTGGAGCGACTGCCAGCGCTAGACATCACCACCGCCCTGCCCCCCGCGCTGGGTATGGCGGGTACACACCGCTGGACCGGTGTGCCGCTGCGCCACCTGGTGGAGCAGCTCGGGGGCGGCGAACGCAGCCGCATCGTGCTGATGGCCCTGAACGACTATGCCGTCGTGATCCCCTGGAGCGACCTGCTTCGCTACAACCCCGTGCTGGCCTACCGGCGCGACGGCCAGCGCATGGGCATCCGCGACAAGGGGCCACTGATCCTGATCTACCCGTTTGATGCCCACCCCGCTCTGCAGCAGGGCCAGGACTACGTCAACCGCACCATCTGGCAGGTCCATGCTGTCTCCATCCGCTAAGCAGCAGCCCGCCGCCAGCAACACACGCACCACCCACCGGCTGCTGGCCCTGGTGGTGGCCATGGCTTTGGGCACCTCTGCGGCCCTGTGGTGGACGCTGCGCCAGGCCCAGGACCTTGCGCAGCCCCACCAGCAAAACGACCTCTGGTACATCGCCAGCGTGCACAACGAACTGGCGCGGGTGAGTCTGCTGGCGCGCCAGCTGCGGGCCCGGGAGGCCAGCGCGCAAGACCTGGTCGACCGGCTGGACGTGCTGTACAGCACCCTCGACACCAGCGGTCGCGGACCGCGCGTGAGCACCCAGCTGCGCGAGGCACTGCCGGACGCCGCACAGGGCCTGGACGGGTTGCGCACTCAGGTGGAGCGCTGGTCGTCGCAGGCCAGCGGCAGCGCCAACGAGCCCGGCAGCACCGCGGCGCGGCGCACGCAGGCGACGGCCACACCCACCCAGGCGCTGCGCGTGGCCGAAGACATCACCCGCCAGTCCTGTTCAGCACCCAGCAGACAGACCAGGCGCGCCAGCAGTTGCACCAGCGCTTCATCGTGCTCAGCGTGGTGCTGAGCGCTCTGCTCGTGGGCACCACGCTGCTGATTGCCCGGCTGGTGCAGGATGCACGCGCCGCCAAAGCCGCATCGCGGCAGCTGGCGCAAACCAACCGGGAGCTGGAAGACCGCGTGGCCCGGCGCACGCGCAAGCTCGAAGAAAGCCGCGCGCTGCTGGGCTTCATCCTGGACACCAGCCCCAGCGACGTGCTGCTGGCTGAGGTCGAGAGCGGTCGCGTGCACTTCATCAACCACCGGCTGACCGAGCGCCTGGGGCTCAAAACCGCTCCTCAGACCCTGTTTCTGCCCGACCTGCTGCACGACCCCGACACACGCCAGCGCTTCATGCAGACCCTGGACCAGTACGGGCAGGTCGATGCCATGGAGGCGCAGATCGGCACCCATGCCCCGCGCTGGAGTTCGCTGTCGGCCCGCCTCATCGACGTCGAGGGCCAGCTGGCCCACCTGCTGTGGGGCTTTGACATCAGCACCCACAAGGCCCTGGAGGCCCAGCTGCGCGAACTGGCCACGCGCGATGCGCTGAGCGGCCTGCTGAACCGCCGGGCCTTCATGGAGCGCAGCACCGCCCTGTTCGACCACTGCCGCCGCCATGGACAACCTTGCACCGTGCTGATGATCGACATCGACCACTTCAAGCGCATCAACGACCGGTACGGCCACCAGATGGGCGACACCGCCATCCGCGCCTGTGCCGAGGCCATCGGCCAGGCCCTGCGCGAGGCCGACCTGCTCGGCCGCCTGGGCGGGGAGGAATTTGCCGCGCTGCTGCCCCATGCCAGCGCCGACAGCGCAGGCCAGGTGGCCGAGCGCATCCGGGGCGCCATCGCACAGCTGGGCCTGGCGTCGCCTGCAGGGCACCCGGTCACGTTCACCATTTCCATCGGCATGGCTGCCAGCGAGCGGCACCACGCAGGCATCGAGCCGCTGATGGCCGATGCCGACGCGGCGCTGTACCGCGCCAAGGCCGCCGGCCGCAACCGGGTGCTGACCCACGAGGCGGCGCACCCCGCACTCTGACCTTAACCAACGACACAACAACCATGAGCCTGCGCCTTTTGATTGTGGATGACAGCCGCATGTCCCGCCTGATCCTGCAGGGCCTGGTGCAACAGGCCCACCCCGACTGGACCATCGTGCATGCCAGCAGCGGCGAAGAAGCCTTGCAGCTGGCGCGCGAGAACCCCGTGGACCTGGTTTCCATGGACTTCAACATGCATGGCATGAACGGCCTGGATGCCGCACTGGCGTTGCGCCAGTTGCTGCCCCGGGTGCCCATTGCCATCCTCACAGCCAATGTGCAGAACGCCGTGCAGGAGCGCATCGAGGAAGCGGGTATGGTGTTCATTGCCAAGCCCATCACCGCCCAAGCCGCCCAACAGCTCATCGCCCTCGCAGGAGCCTGACATGCCCATCCAGCTAGACGCCGAACAGATCGATGCACTGAGCGAGATCTTCAACATCGGCGTGGGCAAGGCCGCCGCCGCCATGGGCAGCCTGCTGCGCGACGAGGTGCTGCTGTCGGTGCCGCATGTCAGCGTGTTCACCGTGAGCGAGGCGGCGCAGCAACTGGGCGCCCAGGGCCACCCCATGTATGGCGTGCGCCAGCCGTTTCGCGGCGTGCTCAACGGCGATGCCCTGCTGATCTTTCCAGGCCACCGCAGCCTGGAGATCGTGCGCATCGTCGCCGGGCAGAACGTGCCCAGCGAAGACCTGAGCGCCATCGAGCAGGATGCGCTGACCGAGGTGGGCAACGTGATGCTCAACGCCTGCATCGCCGCCTTGTCCGACCTGCTGGGCCACGAGTTCGAACTGAGCCCGCCACGGTTCGGCATGGGCGACAGCCGCACCATCCTGGGCACCCGCATCCAGAACCACCTGGTGGTGTTCCTGCACATCCGCTTTGAGCTGCTGAGCAGCCAGATCGAGGGCTTTGTGGTGTTCGTGCTCAACACCACGTCGCTCGAGGGCCTGCGCACCGCCGTGAACCGGCTGCTGGGCCGGCCTGTGGACGCAGACTGAGGCCCCAAGCGGCCGCCAAGGGACGGCGGGCGCTGCACAGGCCCTGTGCGAAACTCGCGGCTGTTGCCTTCCGGCCCTGCCGCCGCCGCGCCAGCCCGCTATCGCCCCCTGGGAGAAAGCAGCCCTGGCCCGATGGGCGATGGGTTTACTGCCTCTGGGACTTTCTAACAAAGTGTCGACCTGCGATGACCTGTCACGGGCCACTAGCCGAGGATGAATGAGCCATAAATTTAAGCAATGAATGGATTCATGTGTTGTCTGAAGCTCCGTGTCAACAGAGAACGGACTACCGGCAAACCGGCGCCGAAAGCGGTCGACGATCCCTTGTGAATGCGTTGGTGCCATGACCCGTCAATGCAACTAGGTATTTACTTGAGTCCCGTAAGCGTAACTTGGGACTGGGATGACGACTTCTGAGTCGCGCGCGTGATGGATTCGCTTGCACTAACATCGGTGTCTGCCAAGCTCGCCATTACCTTACCGATTCCAGCAAGGGTTGTGGCAACGGCTTCTCGATAAGCTCCGTCAAGTTGATGGTTGGCGCGGCCAATCACATTCAAACCTCATCCTACAAATAGAACGCAGCGAGGGCGATCCGGTCGAGCGCCATCAATAGCTCTTGGTCGGGTCTGCAAACTCGTGGCGGACAAGAGCACCATGGAGCCCAGAGGTGTCCTCATCTGAAACACGCTTTCATCGATCTGAAGCGATGTTTCCGCGCACTTTTTCTGCTCACATTCGCATCCTTGTGGTCACCCCTCATTTGCGGCTATAGAGCTACGAAAACATCCTCGGAGCATCATCATGCACTCCGCTCAGACGCATCTGCAGAATTAAAGTCCTCGCCATCGCAATTGAAGCAAAAACTACTTCAATCCAATAAAATTAATTGTTGGATTGATCACCCCTCGGTGTAGCTGTGGAGGCGCGGCACGTGGGGAATCATGAAAAAACTCCGACTCTTAAGTTGCGGCCAAAATTGTGTCCGCTGAATCACAAAGTCGAACGTTTGAGTGGAGCCCCATAGGCTCATTTCAGCTCCATCGAAAAACACGACAGGGCTTTCTCTCGGAACCTCTACTCGCAACTCCACTTCGCATGACAACTCCAGCAACTCGCAAATACGCCGAACGCGCTCTGCCACCAAGCAGTTTGGCGCGCTTTTGATTAGTATTTCAGGTCGTCTTGCCACCTTACCGCTATTGATGTTTAACCTCGACAGCCGACTCCCAAGAAATATCGCTCTTCGTGCATGGATAGCCAGCTGCTGCCAGCTCTCCAGAGACGCGACAAATTGGCGAATACCCTTGATGGCATATCCAAACTTACGAACCGCAACCCAGTCACCTACAAGCACCAAGTACATAACACGCATGGGGATTCCAAATTCGTGAGCTCGACATCGAATGCTGAAATGCTCGGGGAAACCGCAGTTAAATTTCCAGGCTGATACACGCTGCGCAAGCCCCCTAGGCAAATTAATATTACTAGCTATCCGAATGTTAAAGAAACTTATCAAAGCATAAATCGAAATCACGCAGGTTGGGGGCGCACCGAAAAGTAAAGCACTTCGCACCTCCTTAGGGTTAGCGCCAGCATCCTTGCACGCATCGCGCCAGTCCTTGCGATCCCAAATTCCCGCGAAGATCGTGAGCAAGTCAACACCGTGCTCAAGACTAAGCTCGGCAAAACGGTCCAAAGCGATTTTCAATTGCCGAACCCCAACCTCAGTTGACTGCCCTTCCAAGCTGCACCACAGCAACTTAGCAAATGCTGCGTAACCATCAGAATACGAATGGGATAATGTTCGTATTCTCGTGGACTTGCACCGCCGGCACACTTGCAACTCACCTTTATACGGGGCAGTTCGTGGCAAAATTTCGATCACTGCCCCACAAGTCGGACACTCCCCTTCCAGCAAAACGTCATGCTTGGGACAAATATTTATAGCCGCGAGCTGATGCACGCTTCGACCGAAAGCTATTCCGTAGCTACGAAGATCCTCAGATACGCAGCAGGGACAGCGCCTATTCTTGGAACCATTCCTCGGCATTGCGAGCTTCACGCGCTTAGCTATTTCTATAGCGGGGCCATCAGAGCAGATCAGCTCCATGATTTTTCTCTTCAATGATTCATCAAGCGTTTCAATTACCAAAGGCAGAGCGGTAAATTTCATGAGCACCTCGCTTGGACTCAACGCACCGCCCAACATTTCCTTCGAAACTTTTTTTGCCCGCCAAACGATGCAGCGCCTTCCAAGCGGATAGGTTTTTTTACCACCCAAATGTTGAAGCAAGTTTACATAGGACTCGAGACATATACCGTTGGGCGCAAAGGGAATCATCGCTTAAATTTCCAGTGCATAGTAATTGAAGACAGCTCTGGATGCGTACGTATCCATCTACGCACCGTTGGCGCAGTAACACCCAACATCGCCGCCGCCTGAGTATGATTCGTCGCAATCACGAAAGTACGGATAATTTCATGCGGGATATACCCGATATCTGCCCACAATGAGAGCTGCGCCGACTGCGGGACTGAGGTGTCCGCAAAAAATCCGTCAATCGACGCCCACGATTGCTCCACAAAATATGCAATTGCAAAGGCCCATCTCAGCGGATTTCTTTCGGAGCGTCGCCCTCTTATAACGTCAGTAAGCCATAACCGAGGGAAAGCCTTAGCTCCATTGAAAGAACGAGTACACCATCGATACAAAGTCGAGCACCTCCAATGGCGCTCTATAAGCTCTGGATCTAGCCTTTTGGCGTCGATCGCACCATAAACTTCGCAGAGTACCTTCCGAGCGCTACCCCGGAGCACATTGGCGTCTAATGCCGCATTTTGGAAAATTTTTCTTGCAGCAATGGCTACCGCAACCACGATTTCCAGCTCCCTTGACGAAGACATCCGAATTTCTCTTGCAGTTATTAAATGAGGTAACGCCCAGATTTGGCGCCCCTCTGAATATTCCACTAATGGGCGCCCATGCTCTATGCAGACACTGACACCAGGAAGTTGATGATTGATGCGCCAGATAGCGACACCGTGCTCAGAGACCTGCGCCGCAGCGCATTTCTCACAGTAACGAAGAGGTGTGGTCACGCCCGATTTCGCGCTGAATAGATGAGCAGGTGGTAATTGGCCAAGCTCCACTCGTTGACGATCAACTTGCTGGGCCAAAGATAGATATGAGCCAGCGATCGTTCTTTTCTTCAAAATAGAACTAGGAGTGCCCAACAGACCCATCGTCACGCGATCAAACCATCCAAAGGGACTTGGTGCGTGAAAGACCTTGGCAGCACTTGGAACTCCAAATAATGCCACTCCTGTAGTCCGCGTTCGATTTAAAGTCTGTCGATGCCAACGACAGCACCATGAATAGAACGATTCATCGTCTATCCAAGACGGAACGATTTGAAGGCAGCGTTCCTGCTCATTGTGCTTATTTTTTTCGTTCATCGCTTTCCCCTCTCCGCCTCCGCTCTCTCGACCATACGTCCCGCAGAAACGTTATTGGCTGATCAGTGAATGATTGAGCGAGAGCTTGAAGGTCCTTCTTCACATAGGCATCAATAAGTCTATGCATACCAACCATCGCGGGAGACCAAAAAGCAGCATCCGCATGGTTACGCGTCACTCGCTGAGCTCCAGAGCGAAACGCCTCTACCAAGCACTCTCTCCGATACAGGCTTAGGACCGCGGGAATTCCTCCTGTCCGCTCGAATAAGAACCGAGGCAAATTTTGGATGGGCTCATCGTCCTCGGGGAAAACAGACCATCCCCAAACACCCGGGACAAGGTCAAGACCCCATTCCTCGTCGGTGTGATCAAACGCTGGGACGAAATCAAACTGCCCACCTGAAGTTAGTCTTCGCTGATCCTGCGAGAAACTCATGATCCGATCAAATGACTTTGGATTTCCGACCAGCGCCAGAGGCACGCCCGAGTTCATAATTTTCAGAAATACCGTAGAAAACTCGCTGCCCAAACCGATGGAAGAAACGTTGCGCTCCTGCACCTCTTCAAGAATCAGGAGACCACACCGATGAACGGCTAATATTTTTAGTACCTCCACGAGGAGCTGCTCTTGCGTTATGCGGTTATTGATCTCGTTGCCATAACTGGTATTTAGCGCTTCATCGATTTTCCAAACGATGTTCAGCAATAGCCCCTTACGACTGAAATCTGCAGGCATCGGCACCCGCAAATAGATCAATTGTCGGAGTTTGAGCCAGCCGCACTCGTGATGTGCATCGTGATCAACATACTGGGGGAGCAATCGGAGATATGCGTCGCAGGAGTGGCTTTTAGAACTGCCGGTAGGCCCTTGCAAAATCACACCTGGCGCTCCTTCCCCGAGCCACGGTATTTGATGGAGGCTCTTCTTGCTGACTTTTTCCGAATATGTTGCCAGCTGATATGGGTAATGTCGATTTGCCGGGATTCGCGGGTCACGGCGTCGCAAACTTGATATCATCATCGCGGCGAGACTCATGGCTAGGACAATGGAGCGCTGGCTCGGGATGAAAACCTGCTCCACGAGGTGCAGATGGCTCTCAGAGACCTGCAACCCTGCCGTTTGCCGATTCGGAACAGGATCAAAGTGCAGATCTTCCGCCCATTGACTGAAACTCCGCTCAGGTAGAAGCGGGGCGAGAAGCGGATTTCCTTGGTCTATTAGGAGAAGTTGATCTGAGTTTTGCATCCTCATGCCCTCCGTGTTTTTCTTAGTTGCGCCATCAGATCTGCCGTTACGCTTCGTGCTGCACCGAGTGCAGGCGATAACGGCTCTCCATCGATCGCATCGCCTGACTGGGTAATCGGGGTGTGTTGCCCAAGTACTGATGCCGGAATTGCGGTAACGACGGGTGGCTCATATGGCGAAGTGGGTTGACTCGGCGCACCCGAGTCGCCCAGCCCCAGCTTTATGAGGTGTTGACGGTTCAGTTCTTCGTCTAAATTTTTTCGTTTTTCGTATCCAGCGCGTCGTGCTAGCTTGGATTCGCCAGCAGCTTCCAAGGCCTTGGCTTTGACCGCCTTTGCAGCCTTGTTCTCCGCTTGATTACTCGAATGAAAGTACGCGTCCCGCGACTCTTGATCAGACTGCATGGCGCCAACCGTATGTTTGTCTTCATCAGTCATTTGCAGGTACTCGAACAGCGTCAACTCCTTCACTAAGGGATCTGTAGTCTTGAGTCCGAGCTCACGGAGTCCCTCGCGCATCACGAAGGCTTCCGAAATATTCTGAGGATCCAGCTGCAACTCACACGGAATACGACCACGAGTCGCCCGTTCGCACAGTCCTGATTCCGCCAACCAGGAGCCGACATACACCAAGCCAGGAATCAGTCTGCGTTCATCCCGGGGGTCAAAGACGTGGATGCCATCCCGATGAATCACGGCTTTGAGTTTTGGAAGGCAATGCGCTCGGAGGGTATCCATGTCTATGGGCTCGCTCGCGACGTAACCCTTATCCACATACCACTCATAGATCGCACGGCGCGTAGGTTGTACGCCATCCTTCCGCATCTCGACAGTGAGCAGTTGGGGAACGGGCTGTTCATTGTTGATGTAGAGCACCGCTTCTATTACGTACTTCATGTTCTGTTCAAAAGTACGGCAGGCTTCTTCTTCACGGGCCGGCTCACCTCTCTCTTTCGCTCGACCTTGGGTGGATCCAGCGACGTGATGGTCAACATGGCGATGCATCATGAGGTGGGTAGCCTCAACCAAGCTTTTCATGTCGCCTGCATACGAGCGCACAAATTCAAGACCGACCTCGGAGGCGGTCATCGTCTTGATTCCTTTTTCGCTCTTAAGCTCTCCGTTGTCTGCGCGGATTCTTTTGGGAACACGAGAGTGCCAGTCGCCAACGCTGATATAGACCCCATGCTGCGCACAAAAGGCCACCTTGTCAGCGGCACAATTAAGAATCGCGAGGAGAGATGTCAACGTGCTGGGATGTTCGAATCCGCAATAGATGCCGAGGATGTATTCACTCTTGACATCAATGACGAGCGTACGATGCGATGAGGGGAGTATCTTTAGGCTATTGACTGCAGAAACTAGCGTTTGGTCTTCACTCGTGCAGTCGATTACTCCAAGTTGTCCAACAGCAACGACGCCATCCGCACGTGATCCCATAAGAGCGCGTCTGACCGCTCGATGCACAAGCTCACCCATGTTGATTCGGGAGGCGGAACGCAGTGATCGTGCGGCCCATCGGAACGCAGCCTCTGTCGGGCGCTGACTTGCGGGGAGCAGAAAATACTTGCGCTGAGACCGATGAAAGATCGCCTCGTTTCCCGGCCAGTACTCCTCCATAGTTCGGAGGTATGCAAGATGAATCGAGACTCGCTTACGCTTGTGCTTTCGATACCCATCCCTCAGCTTTCGCCTATCCTCCTCGTCTGAAACGTGCTCAGGGACCGCGTGCGGAAGAGAACGTCTTTTGCTGGGGGCCCCCGTTTTCTTCTTGGTAAATTTTTCCGTTCCTCTTCCCCCGATCTCGCCCCAATTTGGCAGTAACGCGTTTGGGTGCCCGCATCCGAGTAAGAAGCGCAGCATTGTTTGCCGCACCTTCTTGGTGGTTGGATAGCCCAATGCCTTAGAC
>Ga0208636_100152_pt1 | contig 20790 bp, 16 predicted proteins | sample LakWasM103_HOW12_2_FD_183921 | JGI IMG/M metagenome (GOLD analysis project Ga0208636, IMG submission 183921) | Freshwater sediment methanotrophic microbial communities from Lake Washington under simulated oxygen tension - Sediment Metagenome... | ecosystem: Environmental > Aquatic > Freshwater >... | reverse complement strand
GTGCTCATGAACGGAATGCCCAGGCACTGCTGCTTGGGGTGGTCCGGCGGGTTAGCGTGCGACGGCGCCGCCGTTTCGGTCAGGCCATAGCCCTCGGCATACCGCAGGCCATATTGCTCCAGAAGGCGCTGCGCCACGGCCTGCGGCATGGCAGCCCCCCCGCCACCGATATAGGCCAGGCTGGAGAGGTCATAACTGGCAAAGTTCGGGCTGCCCAGCAGGTCGATGACCATGGTGGGAATGTTGGTCCAGGTGGTGACCTGGTAGCGCGATATCAGGCGCCCGGCCAGGTCGCGGTCCCAGCGAGGCATGATGACAAGTGTGGCGCCGCAGTAAATCGACGTGTGCATCACGCTCACCATGCCGGTGATATGGAACATGGGGACCACCGCCAGCGTCACATTGTCGGCAGACCCATTGCCCCACAGGCTGGCGGCCACCGTGTTGTGCATGATGCTTTTGTGCAGGTGCATGCAACCTTTGGGCAGCCCCGTGGTGCCACTGGTGTAGGGCAACAGCGCCAGGTCGGCCGGGCCTACCAACAAAGCGGGGGGCGCATCAGTACAAGCCAGGGCATCTGCCCAGGCGTGGGCTTGCCCACCCTCCAGTGCCGGCAAGGGGTGGCGCGTGCCCAGCCAGTCCATCCACGCCTCGGGCGGCGCATCCATGCCGGTCACGGCCACGTCAAACGCATCCGAGAACTGCGTGACCACCAGATGCGCCAGCCGCTCGCCAGGGGCCAACGCATTGCTGGCCTTGGCCATCTCCGGGGCCAGATCACCGGTGGTGATCGCCACCTTCGTGTCGGGATCGGTGATGTAGTGCTTGAGCTCTTCGGCCCGGTTCATCGGATTGACCGGCACCACCACCGCATTGGCCCGCAGGATGGCGAAATGCGCCATCACCAGCTGCGGGCAGTTCTGCATGCACAGCACCACCCGGTCACCACGCTGCACCCCCAGTTGCGCCAGCCGCGCAGCCAGGCGCTCCGCGCCTTCCATCAGTTGCCGGTAGCTGACCGTGGTGCCGAAAAACACCAGCGCCGCCTTGTCAGGGTAGCGGCGTGCATTGGTGGCCAGGTTGTCCCACAGCGAGGTGGCAGGCAGCGTGATGGCGTGTGGAAGGCGGCGGGGCCAGAACTTGTAGTGAGGGCGCATTGGGCAGACAGACTCCTTGTGCCCTCCAGCCTAGATGCCCCGCCCTGCTCGGGCAATGGGGATGCCCCGCGCCCGCGTCACCAAAGTGACCCCAGGCCCCAATGATCATGCCCGCCGCGGCACTATCCGGTGATCGTCTTGACCTCTCCAGCGGGCAGGATACGGGCCTCGATCACTGAAAACGAGCCCCCGCCAGAAGCACGTGCCGAACCGAGAAGCCGGCGGCTAACAGCAGGCTGTGAAAATCCGTCGCCGTGCGCACGCTGCCCATCAGGTCCGACCAGACTCCCCAGGCTTGCTGCGACCACCACTGCGCATGCGAACTCAGTCCCAGTGCGGCATCGCGGCGCAGCAGATCGCCGGTTGTGGTCAGTCTGCACTGCCCGTGGCCGTCAAGACCCAGCACGCCCAGCGCGGCGAGGCCGCGCAACAACCGATGCAATGCGTCTGCATCGCAGTCACAGACCTGGGCCAGATTGACCACCTGCGTCACGCCCGAGGCCACATGGTCCGCCAGACCCAATCTGGCCGCCACGCCGATCGCATGTGTCGCCCAGCTACCTCCAATCAGCTCCAACAGCTGGTGCGCAGCGGCGCGCTGCTCGGCAGTTGCCAATGTCTGCATGGTCGCGGCACACTCCTTCGGAATGGACAAGCTCAAAGCCATTCAGTATTTCCTCGCCGCCACGCAGGCCGGCAGCCTGTCGGCTGCTGCGCGCCAGCAGAATGTGAGTTTGCAAGCCGTGGCCAAGCTGGTGGGAGCGCTCGAAGCACAGCTCGGCACCAAGCTGTTCCAGCGTGGGAGTCGCGGGCTCGCGCTGACCGCCGACGGTGTGCAGTACGCCGAGGCCTGCGCGCCGTTGCTGGCGCAATTGCAGGCTGCCGATGACGGGCTGCGTCAGGCCCGGCAGCGCCCGCAGGGCACGCTGGTGATCGGCGGTACGCCTTTCTTCCTGCAGCACTTTGTCGTGCCGGCACTGCCGGCCTTTCATGCCAACCATCCAGACCTGACGATCGACCTGCGCACCGTCGTCCATCTGGAAGAAGCCGCCGCGCGCGAATGCGATCTCCTTGCACTGCATGGATGGTTCGAGGCCGGCGACTGGGTTCGAAGAGAGTTGCCGGTAATGCCCCAGGTCACGGCAGCCACTTCCGCATACTGGAAGCGCTACGGCATGCCGCGTCACCCGAGTGACTTGGCCGACCACAATTGCCTCTGCTACCGCAACCCCTACGGCAAGCTGCTGGACCTTTGGCGATATGGCCAGACTGGCAAACAGGGCCACGTTGTCGAGCAGGTGGTCGTGCGGGGTTGGCTGCATTCGAACCATCGTGACCACCTGCTTGAACTGGCTTTGGGGGGCGCAGGGGTGATGCGGATTGCACATGTCTCAGGGCACGTTGATCCAACCCGTGGGTTGCTGGTGCCGGTGCTGCTGGACTGGGAAGTGCTGGACCCACCGCCGCTGGCCCTCTATTTCCGCCCCGAACTGCGCAGAACCTTGCGCTTGCGTGTCTTTGCAGATTTTGTTGCGGCCCGCTGCGCCGATCTGGCGCAACACACAACGGCCCTGGGACAGTCGAGCGTTGACAGCAGGCCCGCATGGCACCATGGCAGCAGTCGGCGCGCATCGAGCTGGCTGACCCATCGCTGAACACCTTCACGCAATCAATCGATGCTGGCGCCAGTCTCCCGGACGTACTGAACATATTGGGCCTCCGCTTGCAACATCAGTTCGCGGGTCTCGGACGGCGCGCGTGCAGATCCAAAAATCATCAGCTGCTCCATTTCCTGCCTGAAGTCGCTCGTCTGAACGGCTTGGCGCACAGCAGCGGACAGGCGTTCAACGATTTCCGAAGACAGTTTGGGAGGTCCCAGCAGGAAGTGCGCCGTGATCAGCGGGCCCGCCGAGACCCCGGACTCGGCCAATGTAGGTACCGCCGGCAGCGAGGCGATGCGTTCGGCCATGCTGCAGCCGAGCATCGTCAGACGTCCTGACCGGACATGGGGCATGCTCGCCCCCAGCGGCAAAACGGCCGCCTGCACGCGCCCCTCCAGCAGGTCCGGCATCATCTGCGGAGCGCCCTTGTAAGGCACACGCTCCAGCTTGAAGCCCAGCGCGCCAGTGATCTGGCCCGCCACCATGTCCTCCGAGACGTTGTTAGATCCACGCATCAGCGGTTGCGCGCTGGCTTTTGCGTAGGCCGCAAACTCGGTCAGCGTCTTGGCTGGCAAGCTGCCGGGCACAACCAGGCATTGCGTGTTGCCACCGAGGGTCGATATCGGCGAGAACTCCATGAGGGACTTGTAGGGTGCCGCCTTGCTCAAGTGCGGCAGGCCCGCGTTGGAGGCCAGGGCAAAGAGCAAGGTGTAGCCGTCCGGAGCAGCCCCCAGAACCGCACCCGCGCCGATCCCGGTGTTGCCTCCAGGGCGGTTCTCCACCAGTACCTGCTGGCCGAGCCCCGCACTCAAACCCTTGGCCAGCGCACGCGCCGCGGCATCGCTCGGACCACCAGCGATGATCGGAACGATCAGCCGAATGGGCTTGTTCGGATAGGTGGTCTGTGCCCCGGCCGAAGCCGTCAGTATCGTCAGCACGCCCACCACAATGCCTGTCTTCAGTCGGTTCATTGCATGCCCCCAAACAGAGTCAATGGAGCGCAGTATGGACGGCAGAAGCCACGCAAGGAAGACGGTTGACGTTGTGGCTGGCCTGAACTTCTGGTTCAGCCTGCGTCTTGAACAAAACTGCGATACCAGCGCCTCAATGCCGCACGCCGAGGGCGGCAACTACCAGCCGCCAAGATGCCGAAGTGCGGCGGTGGGGTTACCGCAGACAACTGGCACTACCTTGCAGCCGCTCGCCCCGTAGCAGCACACACACTCCTTAAGCAGGCGCCGGTCGTGATCGGTTCACTGAGCCAACGTTCTCCCACCCCGGGCCGAGACGAAGGCTTCTTTTCTCCATCTCAGCTCTGAATCTGCGCCCACAGCTTGTCCAGCCGCTTCACGCTGACCGGCTGGGGCGTGCGCAGCTCCTGCGCAAAGAAGCTCACGCGCAGTTCCTCCAGCAGCCAGCGCAGCTCTTGCATGCGAGCATCCACTGCGCCCTTGCGCTCGGCGACCAGGCGCCAGTAGCGCTGCTCTTGCGGGCGCAGCTCGGCCAGCTTGGCGGCGTCGCGGGCGGGGTCGGCGCGGTATTTGTCCAGGCGCAGGGTGATGGCCTTGAGGTAGCGGGCGTAGTGCGCCAGTTGCACCCAGGGGGCCACAACGATGAAGTTCTTGGGGACCAGGCGTTGTAGCTGCTGCAGGGCGTCCGTTGTCGCGTCGGGCGCGTTCTTCGTGTCTTTGATCTTGCGGGCGGCGGCTGCGTATTCGGTGAGGATGGTGGCAGCCAGGCGCGCGACCTCGTTGGCGATCAGCGTGAGGCGGCCCCGGCCTTCTTCCACGCGGCGCTTGAAGGCGTATTCGTCGGTGGGCAGCGGGTCGAGCAAGAAGGCGCGATCCAGCGCCACGTCGATGATCTGGGTGCGCAGCTCTTCCTGCGTGCCGAGCGGCATATAGGCCACCGCCATCTTCTGCAGGTCGGGGATGTTCTTTTCGAGGTACTTGAGAGCGTCCTTGATCTGCAGCGCAAACAGGCGGCGCAGGCCCGCGCGGTGCTTGGCGGCGGCCACCTCGGGTTCGTCGAAGACTTCGATGGTCACGGCGTCGCCGCCATCGATGAGGGCCGGAAAGCCGATCAGCGTCTGGCCGGCCTTCCTGATCTCCATGAGTTCGGGCAGCTCGCCGAATGTCCAGGTGGTGTAGCGCTGGCCTGCAGGGGTCGATGGTGCAGCGGGTGCGGAAAGCGTCGTGCTGCCTGGCTTGGCCGCTGGGCCTGGCCCGTTAACTCCTGATTTGATAGCGCCCTGGGTATGATTCTCTATCGCTTGCGGCGCTTTTTGCTTCAAATCCGCTGCATCGGCGGCTGTACTGCCCAATTTGAGCCCCGCCAGCGCCTGGAACGCGCCCCGCGCCTTGGCACCCCACTCAGCCTTGAGTGCGCCCAGGTTGCGGCCATGCCCCAGCTGGCGGCCGTGCTCGTCCACCACGCGGAAGTTCATGAACAAATGGGGGCTGAGCATGTCGAGCTTGAAGTCGGCGCGCTTCACGTCGAGCGAGGTTTCGTCGCGCACCTGCTTGAGCAGCACATCGGTCAGGCTGCCCGTGCCAAAGCGCTCGGGCGCACCCAGCAGCTCGGCCAGGCGCGTGGCGCTGTCGGGCAGCGGCACAAAGCGGCTGCGCGGGCGCTGTGGCAGGCTTTTGAGCAGGGCCTGGATCTTGTCCTTGAGCATGCCGGGCACCAGCCATTCACAGCGCTCGTCGCTCACCTGGTTGAGCACAAAGAGCGGAATGGTCACGGTGATGCCGTCGCGCGCATCGCCGGGCTCGTGCAGGTAGCTGGCAGCGCAGTCCACGCCGCCCAGGCGCACCGTCTTGGGAAAGGCGTTGGTGGTGATGCCGGCGGCCTCGTGGCGCATCAGCTCCTCGCGAGTGAGCTTGAGCAGGTCGGGTTGCTTTTTGCTTACTTCGCGGTACCAGGCCTCAAAACTATGGCCGCTGCACACCTCGGGCGGCAGTTGCTGGTCGTAGAAGGCGTAGATGAGTTCGTCGTCCACCAGCACGTCCTGGCGGCGGGACTTGTGCTCCAGCTCTTCGACCTTGGCGATCATCTTCTGGTTGGCAGCCAGGAAGGGCAGGCGCGTCTCCCAGTTACCGCCCACCAAGGCTTCGCGGATGAACACCTCGCGCGCAGCGTGCGGGTCCACCTTGCCAAAGTTCACGCGGCGGTTGTTGTAGACCACGATGCCGTAGAGCGTGGCGCGCTCCTGCGCCACCACCTCGGCGGACTTCTTCTCCCAGTGCGGGTCCAGCAGCTGCTTTTTGAGCAAATGGCCGCCAATCTGCTCCAGCCACTGCGGCTCGATGGCGGCGATGCCCCTGCCAAACAGGCGCGTGGTCTCGACCAGTTCCGACGCGATGATCCAGCGGCCGGGCTTTTTGTTCAGGTGCGCGCCGGGGTGCTTGTAGAACTTGATGCCGCGCGCGCCCAGGTACCAGTCTTCCTCGTCACTCTTGCAGCCTACGTTGCCCAGCAGCCCGGCCAGCATGGACAGGTGCAGCTGCTCGTAGCTCGCGGGTTGCGTGTTGATCTGCCACTTGTGCTCGGTCACCACCGTGAGCAGCTGGGTGTGGATGTCGCGCCACTCGCGCAGGCGGCGGATGCTGATGAAGTTCTGGCGCAGCAGCTGCTCGTACTGGCGGTTGCTGAGCTTGTGGGTGGCGGCTGGAGCCACTGCGGCGCCCGCGGGTGCAGGTGCAGGAGGCGCTGCCGCTGGGCTGCCCCCGCCGCTGCGCTGCGCCACCGGCAGATACGCCTGCGAAGGCGCCTTCTGCGCGGCCATGGCCTTTTGGGCACGGGCCGATGGCAGGCTGGGCGCCCCGCCCCGGGCCTCGTTGATCCACGTCCACAGCTTCAGATACCCGCTGAACTCGCTCTTGTCGTCGTCGAACTTGGCGTGCGCCTGGTCAGCCTGCTGTTGTGCCTCCATGGGGCGGTCGCGCACGTCCTGCACGCTCAGAGCGCTGGCGATGATGAGCACCTCGTCCAGCGCCTTGCGGTCGCGCGCCTCGATGATCATGCGGCCCACGCGCGGGTCCAGCGGCAGGCGCGACAGCTCCACACCCATGGGGGTGAGTTCGTTCTCATCGTCCACCGCACCCAGCTCGGCCAGCAGCTGGTAGCCGTCGGCAATCGCGCGGCCCGAAGGCGCCTCGATGAACGGGAACTGCGTGACATCGCCCAGGTGCAGCGACTTCATGCGCAGGATGACGCCCGCGAGCGAGCTGCGCAAAATTTCGGGGTCGGTAAAGCGCGGGCGGCTGTTGAAGTCCGCCTCGTCGTACAGGCGGATGCAGATGCCGTTGGCCACGCGCCCGCAGCGGCCCGCGCGCTGGTTGGCCGCGGCCTGGCTGATGGGCTCCACCAGCAGTTGCTCCACCTTGCTCCGGAATGAATAGCGCTTGACGCGCGCTGTGCCTGCGTCGATCACGTAGCGGATACCCGGCACCGTGAGCGAGGTCTCGGCCACGTTGGTCGCCAGCACGATGCGGCGGCCGGTGTGGCCGTCAAAGATGCGGTCCTGCTCGGCCTGACTGAGGCGCGCGAACAGCGGCAGCACCTCGGCATTGCGCATCACGGGCTGGTGCGAGAGGTGCTTGCGCAGGTGGTCGGCAGCCTCGCGGATCTCGCGTTCACCGGGCAAAAAGACCAGGATGTCGCCCGCCGCATTCCCCTGCCACAGCTCGTCCACGCCATCGGCAATGGCCTCGTTCAGACCGTAGTCGCGGCTCTCTTCAAACGGGCGGTAGCGCTGCTCCACCGGAAAGGTGCGGCCCGACACCATGATGACCGGGGCCGGACCCTTGGCGCTTGCAAAGTGCTTGGCAAACCGGTCCGCATCAATCGTGGCCGACGTGACGATGACCTTGAGGTCCGGCCGGCGCGGCAGGATCTGGCGGATGTAGCCCAGCAGGAAGTCGATGTTGAGGCTGCGTTCGTGCGCCTCGTCGATGATGATGGTGTCGTAGGCCTTGAGCAGCGGATCGGTCTGCGTCTCGGCCAGCAAGATGCCGTCGGTCATGAGCTTGACGGACGCATCGCGCGAGAGACGGTCCTGGAACCGCACCTTGAAGCCCACCACGTCGCCCAGCGGCGTGTTCAGCTCTTCGGCAATGCGCTTGGCCACGCTGCTGGCCGCAATGCGGCGTGGCTGGGTGTGGCCAATCAGCTGCCCTTTCTGTCCCGGCTTGGCATTGCACTTGCCACGGCCCAGCGCCAGCGCAATCTTGGGCAGCTGGGTGGTCTTGCCCGACCCCGTTTCACCGCACACGATGATCACTTGGTGCTTGTTGATGGCCTCCATGATCTCGTCGCGCTTGCCCGACACCGGCAACGACTCGGGGAACGTGATGCGCAGCGGCGCTGGCGGCGCGGCGGGTGCAGATACGGGTGCTGGAGCAGGAACGCGGGACAACGCAGGCAAACGCGGATCAGAAGAGGACATAGGCCCGCATTATCGATAGCAGCACCCTGCCCCCTGCGCTGCATCTGTGCTTTTGGTACGACATTTCGCCGCGTTTTCAGCGCTTTTCGTTGCCAAAGCCCGCCAGCGCCGCCAAAATCGTGCCCATTCTTCGCAAGCCCCTGTTCAGCGCCACCCTCGGCGCACGGCCCGAACGAACCCCTGGAGGTCCCCGACATGTCTGCCCTTTACGCCGCACCCGTCTGACCACAGTCCACCGCCCCGGCTGGACTGTGCACACACAGTTCAGCCATGGCAAATGCACCCGCGCACTCTTTCACGCGCTCCGCAAGCCCTGGCTCCATCGCCGGGGTTTTTTGTTTGTGGAGTACGTGCACACCATGAGTGCCAAAAAACTGTCTCGGGCCTTCGCCCAGGGTGAAATCAAGAAGCTGCGTCGCATGAAGCAGCCCCTGGTGCTGAAGCTCGAAGCCTCGGGCCCGCCCCGAAACCCTGTGGCCGCAGCGCTGGCCCAACGCAGCCTGTCCAGCGCGGCAGGCAAGCACGTCCGAACCCGTGGGGCCCAGCGCCGTGCGGACAACGTCGCTCTGCGCAAGGCGATCCAGAACCCCTTTTTGAACGATTGACATGAATCCCTTCAACAACCCACTGCCGCCACACCAGCGGCATCCCACGCCGCATCCGGCGCTGGCCGGTGCGCCAACGCTGGCAGCTCATCCATCCCCGATGCAGTCAGCGCACCCTGTGCGTGCCCAGGCCACCGCGCCCCTCACACCGGTTGCCAGCAGCGCAGAGCTGGCCCAGCGCCAGCAGGCTTTGGCCCACGCGGCGTTGCAACTGAAAGCCGAGCTGTTCGGCATCGACGATGTGATCGACCGCGTGATCAATGCCATCCGCGCCTGGTACGTGCTGCCGCAGCTCATCACCCGGCCGGTCATCGTCTGCCTGTGGGGCCTGACCGGCACAGGCAAGACGCAGCTCACGCGGCGGCTGGCCCAGCTGCTGGGCTTTTACGACCGGTTTGTGGAAGTGCAGATGGACGGCTTCAGCCACGGCGCGAGCTACCGCAGCTCGTCCATCTCGGGCATGCTGGGCGACTCGGGCATCCACGAGGGCATGCCGGGCATCCTGGTGCTGGACGAGTTCCAGCGCTTTCGCACGATTGACACCAAGGGCGCCGACGTGAAGGTGGAGCGCTACCAGGACGTGTGGACACTGCTGTCCGACGGGCGCCTGCCACCCGCGTTGAGCGCACTGTCCAACATCGAGCGCAAGCTGGCCGATGCGCACTACGAGGCTGAGCGCGCCGAAGATGGCGATGACGACCGCGCAGGCAAGAAGCCCTACCGCTTTCAACTGGACGCCTGGGATGCGCAAGAACTCAAGCGCATGCTGAAGCTGCAGGAGCCGCTGTCCGCCATCATGCAGTGGCCGCCCGCCAAGGTGCAGGCGCTGTTTGCCAACTTTCAACAGTCCAGCCATGCATGGGAGACCGACTACAGCAAGCTGCTGGTGTTTATGTGCGGCAACCTCGACGAGATGTACCACGAGACCGCGCAGCGCGTGGAAGACTGCGACACCGATGCCGACATCTTTCACCGCCTGACCCGCAAGCTGTCGCTCATCGATGTGAAGAAGGCGCTGGGCGAACGCTTCAAGCCCGAGCAGATCGCGCGGCTGGGCAATGAACATGTGGTCTACCCGTCGTTCAGCAAGGCGACGTATGAGCGCCTCATCCATAACCTGTGCACACGCTATGTGGACGATATTGCAGCGCAATGCGGCGTGCGGTTTGCCATCGGGCAGGATGTGCTGAGCGAGCTGTATGCCAACGCGGTGTTCCCTGCGCAGGGCACGCGGCCACTGTTCTCGTCGGTGCATGCGATCCTGAGCGCCAACCTGGTCAACGCGGCGTTGTGGGTGGTGCAGGAGCAGCTCTCAACGGACCAGGAGTTCGCCATTCACCTGGCGCCCGACAAGCGCCACCTGCTGGTGTCGGGCCAAGGACCGGAGGGCGCAGTTCAGGCCGCGTTTGCGGTGACGCTGGAGCTGAACCGGCTCAAGCAACGTGCCAATGCAGACTTTCGTGCCCTGCTGGCGGTGCACGAGGCGGGTCACGGGCTGGCGTACTGCGTGTTGTTCGGCCACGCTCCGCAAGAGGTGAAGATCAACATTGCCTCGTTCGAGGGCGGCTACAACAGCTTCTCCAGCCTCAAGGCCACCACGCGCCAGAACGCGCTCGACATGATGTGCGTAGGCTTGGCAGGCCGCGTGGCAGAAGAGCTGGTGTTTGGCGAAATGGCCTGCACCACGGGCGCCGAGCAGGACTTCAAGCAGGTGACGGCCGAGGCAGCGCGCTACATCCGCCACCATGGCTTTGGCGCGCGGCTGGCCCGCACCGATGTCACCGTGGAGATGGACAACCATGTCAACACCGACATCGGCCCGAGCAACAAGGCCATCGAGGCGCTGATGCAGCAGCAATACCAGCGTGCCCAGGCGCTGCTGACCACGCACCATGAGGCACTGGGGCGCACGGTGGACGCCTTGCTGGCACACGGCACCATCGCCCCTGCGGAGATGGTGGCGCTGCTCCAGGGCTGCGGCATTGCGCTGGCGCCCCCCTCAGATGCCGCAGGCACCCTGCCCGAAGAAGGCCTGGTGCTGGAGCCTTTTGGTGCCAAACTCAGCGCGTTTCGCGCGCGCGGGGCGGCATCCGCTGCACCCCAGCTGGCGTAACACCCAGCACGAAGGCGAAGGACCAAGGATCAAAATGGCCAGCGGGTTTTCCGAGTCCGGTGACGGGCTGCACTACGCCGAGCACATCTCGGTGCCGATGCGCCTCTTTGTGGGCACCATTGCGCTGGGCATGTTCCTGATTCCTGTTCCCTTTGTGATGCACGCCACGGCCCGGACGCCGTGGCTGCACCTGCTGTTGGCCGCCGCGTGTGTGGTGGCGGCCTGCGCCATGGGTGCGCTGTTTTTGGCGATTGCTCTGGGGCGGGTGCTGACGCTACATTTCGACCCAGCCAGGCGCCAGGTGCGGCGCACCTCGCGCTGGCCGCTGGTGGGCCGCACTGTGCACATTGCGTTTGATCGCTTTGCACCACCAGAGGTGGTGGAACGCACCTCAGAAGACGGCCCCTACCATGTGCTGCGCCTGACAGTGCGTGGCGAGCGCCCCATGCACCTGGGCGGGTTTGACCGGCGGGAAGATGCCGAACGCTGGCGCAGCCGCATCGCAGCGCTGTTCGTCGGTCACCCTGGCTGAGCGTGCAAATCCCAGCACCCGGTCGCTAAGGACACTTATCATTCGCTCCTCGCGCATTACCACCACTGCCCCAAACACCTTTCTCCATGTCCGCCGTCTTCAATTTCACCTTCGTCCCCTGGTTCCGCTCGGTGGCGCCCTACATCCACAAGTTCCGCAACCAGACGTTTGTGATCGGGCTGACGGGTGAGGCGATTGCGGCCGGCAAGCTGCACAGCATTGCGCAAGACCTGGCACTGATCCAGGCCATGGGCGTGAAGATCGTGCTGGTGCACGGTTTTCGCCCGCAGGTGAACGAGCAGCTGGCGGCCAAGGGGCATGCGGCCAAGTATTCGCATGGCATCCGCATCACTGACTCTGTGGCGCTCGACTGCGCGCAGGAGGCCGCCGGGCAGTTGCGCTACGAGATCGAGGCAGCGTTCAGCCAGGGCCTGCCCAACACGCCGATGGCGGGCGCCACGGTGCGGGTGATCTCGGGCAACTTTCTCACGGCGCGGCCCGTGGGCATTGTGGATGGGGTGGATTTTCAGCACTCGGGCCTGGTGCGCAAGGTGGACGTGGCCGGCATCCAGCGCACGCTGGACATGGGCGCGCTGGTGCTGCTGTCGCCGTTTGGCTTTTCGCCCACGGGGGAGGCCTTCAACCTGAGCATGGAAGAAGTGGCCACGAGCGTGGCCATCGAGCTGCGGGCCGACAAGCTCATCTTTTTGACCGAGGTGCAGGGCATCCGCATGTCGCCCACCGAGCCCGAGAGCGACGACAACCCCATCGACACCGAGTTGCCGCTGGCCGCCGCGCAGGCGCTGCTGGCCCAGTTGCCCCCGGCGCAGCAGCCCACCGACACGGGCTTTTACCTTCAGCACTGTGTGAAGGCCTGCAAGGCCGGCGTGGAGCGCAGCCACATCCTGCCGTTTGCGGTGGACGGCTCGCTGCTGCTGGAGGTCTATGTGCACGACGGCATCGGCACCATGGTCATCGACGAAAAGCTCGAAGAGCTGCGCGAGGCCACGATTGACGACGTGGGCGGCATCCTGCAGTTGATCGAGCCCTTCGAGAAGGACGGCACGCTGGTCAAGCGCGACCGCACCGAGATCGAGCGCGACATCGCCACCTACACCATCATCGAACACGACGGCGTGATTTTTGGCTGCGCGGCGCTCTACCCCTACCCCGAAGCCAAGACGGCCGAGATGGCTGCGGTGACGGTATCGCCGCAAAGCCAGGGCACGGGCGACGGCGAAAAGCTGCTCAAGCGCATCGAGCAGCGCGCGCGCCTGCTGGGGCTGGACAGCATCTTTGTGCTGACCACCCGCACCATGCACTGGTTCATCAAGCGCGGCTTCTCCCCCGTGGACCCGGACTGGCTGCCCGACGCCCGCAAGCGCAAGTACAACTGGGACCGCAAGAGCCAGGTGCTGGTCAAGAAGCTCTAAGAGCGGGTGAAAGTCTCGCGCGCGGCCGCCACGGCGCGCGCCACCTGCGCAATCGCCGCATCCCGCTGCTCCGGCGACGCCTTGGAGCGCGTGAGGTAACAGGTCACCAGCACCGGCGCGCCGCCGCCCGCGGGCCACAACACGCCAATGTCGTTGGCCGTGCCGCTCTCGCCCGCCGTGCCCGTCTTGTCGCCCACCTTCCAGCCCGGCACACCGGCACGCAGGCGCTTATCGCCCGTGCTGGTCTCCACCAGCCAGCGCTGCAGCCAGGCCCGGGACATGGAGCTGAGCGCGTTGCCCAGCACCAGTTTCTGCATGGTCTGCAGCATGGCCAGCGGCGTGGTGGTGTCACGCGGGTCGCCCACGGCAGCCTCATTCAGCGTGGGCTCGGTGCGGTCCAGCCGCGTGACCTCGTCACCCAGCGAACGCACGAACGCGGTGAACCCGGCCGGGCCGCCATGGCGGGCCAGCAGCACATTGGCAGCGGTGTTGTCGCTCAGGCTGACGGTGGCAGAGCACAGCTCACCCACCGTCAGGCCGCCACCATCGCCCGCGCGCGGGCCGCTGACGGGCGAGTACGCCACCACGTCGGTGGCCGGGTAATGCACGCGCGCTTCCAACCGCTCCTTGCCCTGGTCCACCAGAGCCAGCATCCAGCCGGCCAACACCAGCTTGAAGGTGCTGGCCATGGCAAAACGCTCGTCCTGCCGCCAGCCCAGCGCCAGGCCCGACCCGGTGTCCAGCATGGCCACCCCCAGACGGCCCTGGGCGGCGCGTTCGATGCTGGCGAGGGCATCGTTCCATGCGCTGGCGGTCTGCTCGCGGCGGTCTGAGTTGCTGGCAGCTGCACAACCCCATAAAGGCATGGCCGTGGCGGCCATCAAACCCAAGGAAAACTGTCTTCTTTGCATATCGATTGAAAGCGTAGTGGGGAACAAGGCCCGAACAATACGAGGGTTCAGCCCCCAGCACCATCGACAATAATTGCCAAAAGCCCCAAGAAAAACTTTGACCTTTTGGCAATATGCACCTGCCGCTCAACGCCCTGCGGGCCTTCGAGGCCGCGGCCCGCCACCTGAACCTCACGCGCGCCGCCCAGGAGCTGCACGTGACCCAAACCGCCGTGAGCCAGCACATCCGCAAGCTGGAGGACCGGCTGGGCAAGCCTCTGTTCCGCCGCCTGCCACGCGGCCTGGCGCTGACGGACGAAGGCCAGGCCCTGCTGCCGGTGGTGGTGGAATCGTTTGGCAACCTGCAGCGCGCCCTGGAGAAGCTGGGCGACACCCGCCCGCGCGAGGTGCTGACCGTGGGCGCCGTGGGCACCTTCGCGGTGGGCTGGCTGCTACCCCGGCTGCGCGACTTTCAGCAGACCTGCCCCTTTGTGGACCTGCGCCTGCTCACGCACAACAACCGGGTGGACATGGCGGGCGAAGGGCTGGACTACGCCATCCGCTTTGGCGACGGCGCATGGCACGGCACGCAGGCCGACCGCATCATGGATGCGCCCATGTCCGTGATGTGCTCGCCCGCCTTGGCCCACGGCCTGCGCACGATGGCCGACCTGGCGCGCCAGCCCTTGCTGCGCAGCTACCGCACCGACGAATGGACGGCCTGGTTCGAGGCTGCGGGTGCGCCCTGCCCCGTGGTGCGTGGCGCGGTGTTCGACTCGTCCCTGACGCTGGCCGAGGCGGCGGCGCAGGGCGCGGGCATGGCACTGTTGCCAGTGAAGATGTTCGCGCGCGAACTGCAGCAGGGCCGCCTGGCGCAGCCCTTTGCACAAGAGCTGCACCGGGGCGCCTACTGGCTGACCCGCTTGCAATCGCGCACCACCACGGGGGCCATGGCGGCGTTCCGGGACTGGCTGATGTCACAGGCCAGCGTCACAGTGGGTGCCGGGACTGAAGAATTGGGATGATTTTGGCCGGTAGCGCTAGTGGATCATGCGCCAGAAGCTATCAATTACATAGCAAACGTACGCCGTGATGCACGGGGTGCAGCGGTGTCAAAACCCCATCGCCGCCACATCCACCCCGTCCACCTGCCCTGCATCCAGAAACTGCTGGCCATAGCGCAGGTACACCCCTTCGCGCACAAACACCTCGAACAGGTCGGGGTCGATGTGCCCGTTGTCCCGCATCCTGCACATGATGGCCAGCGCCTGCGACAGGGTCATGCCACTCTTGTAGGGCCTGTCTGCGGCCGTCAGCGCCTCAAAGATGTCGGCAATGCCCATCATGCGGGCCTGCAGCGACATCTGCTGGCGCGTGAGGCCACGCGGATAGCCCTTGCCGTCCATGCGTTCGTGGTGGCCCCCAGCGTATTCGGGCACGTTTTGGAGGTGGCGCGGCCAGGGCAGCGTCTCCAGCATCTTGATGGTGGCAACGATGTGGTAGTTGATGGTGTCGCGCTCGGCCTGGTTCAACGTTCCGGACCGGATGGTGAGGTTCTCCACTTCCTCCCCCGTCAAAAAGCTCGTTTGCACACCCTGCGGGTTGCGCCAGTGACGCATGGCGGCAATATCGCGCACACGCTGCTGGTCTTCGGGGCGCATGGCCTCGGTGCCGGTGTTGCTGCGGCGCAGAAACTCGCGGTCTTCCTCCAGCGCATGGATCTCGTGCTGCAGGGCCTGCAGCTCCTGGCCTTCAGCCCGCGCGTCCACCACCGCACGCAGCGCCAGCTGGCGGCGCAGCGCGGCCAGTTCGGCATCGCGCTTGAGCACTTCAAACCGCGTGTCCACCAGGCCGATGCGGTCGTAGATGGTCTGCAGCTTGGTGGCCTTGTCCACCACGTGCACAGGCGTGGTGATCTTGCCGCAGTCGTGCAGCAGGCCCGCCATCTTGAGCTCGTAGCGGTCGCGGTCGCTCATCTTGAACGCAGCCAGCGGCCCCTCGCGGGTGGCATCCACGGCTTCGGCCAGCATCATGGTGAGGGCCGGCACGCGCTGGCAATGGCCGCCGGTGTAGGGCGATTTTTCGTCGATGGCCAGGTTGATGAGGTTCACGAACGACTCGAACAGGCGTTCGAGCTGCGTGATGAGCAGCCGGTTGGTGAGCGCAATGGCCGCCTGCGAGGCCAGCGACTCGGCCAGGCTCTGGTCGGCCTGCGAGAAGGTGATGACCTCGCCCGTGTCCGGGTCGCGCGCATTGATGAGCTGCAGCACGCCGATGAGTTCGAGGTCGTGGTTCTTCATCGGCACCGTGAGGAACGACTGCGACCGGTAGCCCGTGCGCTGGTCAAACGCGCGTGTGCCCGAAAAATCAAACCCTGCCGCGCTGTAGGCGTCGGCAATGTTCACCGTGCGGTCGTGGATGGCCGCGTGGGCCGCCACCAGCGAATCATTGGGCCCGCCGTCGGCCGTGCGCAACGGTAACAGCGGCAGGTCGATGGGTTTGCCCGTGGTGCCCCCCAGGTTGATGCCCAGCGAGTCGGTTCGCAATATCTCGAACTTGAGCGCCGACTGGTCTTCCGTCACGCTGTAGAGCGTGCCGCCGTCGGCCCCGGTGATGGTCTTGGCGGCCTCCAGGATGTTCTCCAGCAGCCGGTCGATGTCCCGCTCGCGCGAGAGCGCAGCGCCAATGCCGTTGAGCTGCTCCAGCCGACGGAACAGATTGAGAGTGGATTCCTTGCTCATGCGACCACCTTGCAAGCAGCGTTGGTAACCCCGCATCGTAACGAAAGGTGACAGCTATCATCCCCCTTCCTGTTTCAAAAACGCCTTTTTCGTGGACTCGGTCACACCCCGCTATCTCACTGCCGCGCTTTATCAGTTTGTGGACCTGCCAGACTTTGCCGCCCTGCGCGAGCCCCTGCAGTCCCTGTGCGACGCGAACGGCGTGCGCGGCATGCTGTTGCTGGCGCCCGAGGGCATCAACGGCACCATTGCGGGCGAACCGCAGGGCGTGCATGCGGTGTTGGCCTGGCTGCGCAGCGATGCGCGCTTTGCCGCCCTGCAGCACAAGGAGGCGCTGGCCGAGCGCATGCCCTTCTACCGCATGCGCGTGCGCCTCAAGCGCGAGATCGTCACCCTGGGCGTGCCAGGCCTGAACCCCGCACGCAACGCAGGCACCTATGTGAAGCCCGAAGACTGGAACGCCCTCATCGACGACCCGGGCGTGGTGGTGGTGGACACACGCAATGACTACGAGGTGGGCATTGGCACGTTTGAGCGCGCCATCAACCCGCACACGCAGACCTTTGCAGAGTTTCCGGCCTGGGTAGAAAAAGAGAAACAACCCGGCGGCGTGCTGGCGGGCAAGCCCAAAGTCGCCATGTTCTGCACTGGCGGCATCCGGTGCGAAAAGTCCACCGCGTTCCTCAAGTCACAAGGCTTTGACGAGGTGTACCACCTGGAAGGCGGCATCCTCAAGTACCTGGAAACCGTACCCGAAGAATCCAGCCGCTGGCACGGCGACTGCTTTGTGTTCGACGAACGCGTGTCCGTAGGCCATGGCCTCGCACCGGGCCACCACCAGCTGTGCCGATCCTGCCGCATGCCGCTGGGCGAAGCCGAGTTGCAATCACCGCACTACGTGCCCGGTGTGAGCTGTCCGTATTGCCACGGCACCCGCACACCCGAGCAGGAACGCGCCCTGGCCGAGCGCGAGCGGCAGATGCAGCTGGCCCGGCAGCGTGGGCAAGAGCACATCGGCGCGCAGCAACCCGGCCGCCCCACACGCGCTGTGGCCAAGCACGCAGAGGACGATGGCATGGATGGCACAACATGACCGCCCTGCCCGTCCTGTACTCGTTCCGCCGCTGCCCCTATGCCATGCGCGCCCGCCTGGCCCTGGCCGTGAGCGGCCAGGTTTGCGAACTGCGCGAGGTGGTGCTCAAAAGCAAGCCCCAGGGGTTGCTGCAGGCATCGCCCAAGGGCACGGTGCCCGTGCTGGTGTTGCCCAGCAGCCAGGTGCTGGAGCAGAGCCTGGACATCATGCTGTGGGCGCTGCGACAACACGACCCTGAAGGCTGGCTCACCCCCAGCCATGGCAGCCTGGAAGACATGCTCGCGCTGATTGCTGAATGCGATGGCCCGTTCAAGCAGGCGCTGGACCGGTGCAAGTACCCCAGCAGATACCCGGACGCTGACATGGACGCGGAACACGCCCAAGCCGTGGCCTGGTTGGGTGCGCTGGAGGCGCGTCTCTCACCACATCGGCCTTACCTGTTCGGCACCCACGCGGCCCTGGCCGACATGGCGATTGCGCCTTTTGTGCGGCAGTTTGCAGGCATTGATGCCGACTGGTGGACCGCACAGCCGTGGCCCCGCCTGCAGGCCTGGCTGGCGCAATGGCAGGCCAGTCCGCTGTTTGGCCAGGTGATGCCCAAACTGCCCGCATGGGTTGACGGTACACAAGGCGTACCGTTCCCGCATGGCACCGGTATGCCAGGCTGAAGCTGTCGCACTGGCCCGCTTGAGATTGGTGCTTTGGGTACCATCTCTTCTACAAAACACCATGCTCCGTGACGCTAGAGGTTGCCACGGAGCAACCCCTCTTCGCTTCATGCAAAGCACAGCCTCCTCAGGGCTTTACCGCGCAGAGCCATCTCCAAGCCACCCCATCGACCCTGTAGCCCCTGCATGAAAATCATCGACGAAATGTTGAACCTGGACCTGCTCACCCACGAGCAGCACCTGCAAATCAGTGCATGGATCGCGCGCTCCGCGTCGCCGGAAGAGATATTGCAAATGCCTGCGCCACTGTGGCAGGCCGTAGAACGCGCCAGCCAGACCATGGGCATCAACGAAGACCTTCTGCGTCCGCCCTCGCTGGACGCAGGGGACATGGTGCTTGGATAGCCAACCTTGTGCGCTTTCATGCGACCAGGTGGGACTGCGCTCGGAGCAGGAACACCGGCGCTGGCAGCCCTTCCCATAACGAAAAAGGCGCTCCCTGGAGCGCCTTTTTCATGCAAGCCCATGCCTCACAGGCATCAAGCCATCGAATAACCAGAGCCTCGCTTGTTGCCACCCTTCAGCGCCCGCACCAACACAGCCAGCAGCACCAAGCCAAACCCCACGAAGCAGATGAACGACCAGTTGGCAATCGAGCCACCCAGGAAGGTCCAGTCGATCGCAGTGCAATCGCCCGAGCCCCGGAAGATCATGGGGATGGCGCGGCTGATGGGGTAGTTTTCGATCATGCCGTAGAAGTCGCGGCCGCAGGTAGCGATCTCCGGCGGGTACCACTGCAGCCAGCTCTGGCGAGCCGCCACAAAGGCGCCAAACCCGGCAGTGATCACGGCCAGCAACGCCCAGGTCATCCACCAGCCCCGACTGCCTCGCGCACTCGCCAGGGCCGTGAATACAGCAACACCAATGAGCGCGTAGCGCTGCACGATGCACATGGGGCAAGGCTCCAGGCCCACCACATGCTGCAGGTACATGCCAAACGCCAGCATCGCCACACAGGCCACGCTGACCAGCGCCAGCACGCGACGCGGGGCCTGATCAATCCAGTTCAACACCATCATTCTTGTCCCTCGAAACCGCAGGTTACACAGAGAGGCCTCGAAGGAGAAGCAACTCAGATACCGGCGGCGTGATCCAGAAAAACGCGGGCGCGGCGTGGTGTCACCACCAGCGTCTCACCCTCCTTGAAACCCATGTCCTTGAACTGCTGCGCAGGGATCTGCGCTTCGATCAGGGATTCTGGGGACGCATTGTCCGCTGGTTTGTGATCGTCGGTCGGAATAAGTTCCAGGCGCGCAATGGGGCCCACCACAATGGCGCGGCTCAGCTGGGCCACGATGCCACGGGGACGGCCTTCGGCGTCCAGGCCCGCGCCAGGGGAGTAGCGCTCCACGTCCAGGTCGTGCGGGCGCACATAGGCAAAGGCCTTAGCGTTCTGCGCCGCCTGGTGCTCGGGCGAGTCGAGCTGCATGCCGTCCAGGTGCACCAGGCCTTCATGGGCGCGGCCGTGGAACAGGTTCACGTCGCCCAAAAAGCCGTAGACAAACGGGCTGGCAGGCTGGTCCCACACCTGCTGGGGGGAGCCGCTTTGCTCGATCTTGCCCTGGTTGATCACCACCACGCGGTCCGCCACTTCCAGGGCTTCTTCCTGGTCGTGGGTCACGAAGATGCTGGTCACATGCAGCTCGTCGTGCAGGCGGCGCAGCCAGCGACGCAGCTCCTTGCGCACCTTGGCGTCCAGCGCGCCGAAGGGTTCGTCGAGCAGCAGCACCTTGGGCTCCACCGCCAGCGCGCGAGCCAGCGCAATGCGTTGGCGCTGGCCGCCAGACAGTTGCGAAGGGTAGCGCTCGGCCAGCCAGTCCAGCTGCACCAGCTTGAGCAGGTCCATGACCTTCTTCTTGATCTGTGCTTCGCTGGGGCGCTCACTGCGGGGCTTCACGCGCAGGCCAAAAGCCACGTTCTCGAACACCGTCATGTGGCGGAACAATGCGTAGTGCTGGAAAACGAAGCCCACGTTGCGTTCGCGCACATGCACGTCGGTGGTGTCTTCGCCGCTGAAGTGGATGGTGCCCACGTCGGCCGTCTCCAGGCCCGCGATGATGCGCAGCAGCGTAGTCTTGCCGCAGCCCGAGGGGCCGAGCAGCGCAATGAGTTCGCCCGAGGCAATGTCCAGGCTCACATCGCGCAGCGCCTGAAAGTCGCCAAACTGTTTGCTGACGTTACGGATTTCAATGCTCATGTTCTGTTTCCTTCACACGCCAGCGGGCGCGGGGCGCTCGGGCGGCAATTCGGCGGCGGCCTTCAGGGCCTGCTCGTTGCGGTGTTCGGCAATCGTCTTGATGACCAGCGTGACCAAGGCCAGCAAGGCCAGCAGCGAGGCAGCGGCAAACGCGGCCACCGATTGGTACTCGTTGTAGAGAATCTCGACGT
>Ga0208636_100151_pt1 | contig 20957 bp, 20 predicted proteins | sample LakWasM103_HOW12_2_FD_183921 | JGI IMG/M metagenome (GOLD analysis project Ga0208636, IMG submission 183921) | Freshwater sediment methanotrophic microbial communities from Lake Washington under simulated oxygen tension - Sediment Metagenome... | ecosystem: Environmental > Aquatic > Freshwater >... | reverse complement strand
TCCCGGTTCATTGATCCTGTCCGGCGAAATGATGTTGCGCTATATGGGCTGGACAGAAGCCGCCGATGCGGTCATTAATGCGATGGATGCCGCTATTGCCGGTAAACGGGTGACTTATGATTTTGCCCGACAGATGGAAGGGGCGACAGAAGTCAAATGTAGCGAGTTTGCTGATGTATTGATTGAAAGTTTGAAGTAGCCGCCAAGAACAGACCATTGCGCCTGATTTTTAGGTAATGATACGAATAGATGACCGTTGGCTTTGACCTTATTATTGAGAACAAGTTGAGATGCTATCAACTTGTTCTCAATGGATAATCCCCTTTCAAGATGGCCTTTAAAACCATCAGCGATTTCTATGAAGATGCTTTATTTGGAAAGGGAATTTGGGTAAATCAAACGCATCTGGAGTAGACGTCATGGTGGAAAAAGCGGCCCGAAAACAAGTACGGTACGAAAGAAACGACATCAATGCTGTTTTGAAAAAAACGCCGGTTTTCTTTCACCGGGAACAGCCGGTAAAAATACTTAACATTAGTAAACAAGGTATCGCCATTTGTAGTAATCAGGCGTTAAAAAGAAACAACCATCTTAAAATAACGCTTTGTTTTATAAAGGGTGATAGTTTTTTTCTTGATGGACAGGTGGTGCATTCGTTTAATAAGTCAGGCAATTCCGAGGATGATGAGTTTGTAGAATTGTTTCTTGGGGATTCGGCGTTACCTATTGCGCTGCCTTTTAAATACGGCATCTATTTTGAGCAGTGTTACCCCCAGTTCAGGGACTATCTTATCGAATCCGGTTGTAAAAACGGTTTTGAAGTTCAGCGACGAGGCTTTTATCAAAGGCAAACGCGTTTCAAATAATGTCCAACGCTTATTATTTCTTGCTACCCAGTAGGGACTTTAGATCCGCAAATGGGTTGTGAGTGGCGACAGGCGCGGTGGATTTGCCCGATTTTGAGCTGTCAAAGCGGGTTTCTTCGTATCGTGAATGCTCATTATCATGGCAATAAAGACACAATAATTCCCAGTTACTGCCGTCGGATGGATTGTCGTCGTGGTTATGGTTTTTATGATGCACGGTCAATTCGGTCAGGGTTTTATGATCGAATTCGCGGGTGCATCGACCGCACACCCAAGGGTATAACTTAAGAGCCTGGCCGCGATAAGACTGCTCCCTGAGTTCCTGATTGCGCCGCGCATCGGTCACGATTTGATCCAGTTTATTTCTATCGGGCTGGGTTTTTTTGATGGTCATAACAATGTCTTCTGTAATGTGCGGAAAGGTCACGCTAAACGGTATGATTAAATTCTAACAGAAAAACAGTAAAGGATAGGATTGACTTTTGTTGGGACGAAGGTGATCGATTGGCTTTGAAAAATTAATAAGTAATGTCGGCTTAAAAAATTTATACTAAAAAATGATTAATAAAAGTCTTAAGGTGACGTGTGGATAAACGAACATTTACAAATCGATTGGTAGTTCTCGATACCGAAACGACCGGCTTAAATCCGCAGGAAGGACACAGAATTATTGAAATTGGCTGCGTGGAGCTGGTTAATCGCCGCTTAACCGGCAAGCGGTTCCATACCTATATTAATCCCGAGCGGATAATTGATGACGGCGCTATTGAGGTTCACGGCATCACCAACCAGTTTTTGGAGGATAAGCCTTGTTTTGCGGATGTTGTTAAGGACTTTATTGCGTTTATTCAGGATGCCGAGTTAGTCATTCATAATGCGCCGTTTGATGTCGGCTTTATCAATTATGAGTTTTCACGTCTGAATAGCCGGACGGGAACGGTCACGGATTACAGTAAAGTATTCGACACGCTGACCTATGCCAGAAAAAAACATCCTGGGCAGCGTAATAGCCTGGATGCGCTGTGTAAACGGTATGGGATCGATAACAGCCACCGGGATCTGCATGGCGCATTGCTGGATGCTGAGATTCTGGCCGATGTGTTTTTATTGATGACCGGCGGACAGTCTTCGTTGCTGGATGAAGGGCAGGGAAGGCAGGAAGGGGCGGCTGTTAACAGGGAGATTAAACGTTTGTCTGCGGATCGTCCCGCATTAAAAATCATACGGTGTACGGAAGAAGAATTAAACGCGCATCAACAACGTCTGGAAGCTATTGAAAAAGCCGGAGGGGGGTGTATTTGGAATCAGTAAGTGTATTAACTAAGCATAAAACCACGAAGAGCGCTAAGTTTTTACCTTGGCTTTCTTCGTGGCTGGTTAAGCAATGTTATTGATTGAATCTGTTTAACCGGATGCGTATGAGGCAGCCGGTCTCTCACAGCGTTGCAGGTTATTCAGCCGCTTTTGGCTTTGCCCGTCTGGATGGTGAGCCTACCCTTTTTTTGCTTTTATCCACTTTTTTAGCGCTATCGTCGTCTTTCGCCGCTTTTTTAGCGCCTTCGCTCATTTTGGATATGTTAAGTTGCTGACCGGCTACCCTGACTTTTTTCAATTCCTCAAACAATTCTTTCGGTATGCCTGCCGGTAATTCAACGGTGCTGTAGTCGTCCTGGATTCTGATGCGGGCGATATGGTCGCCGTCAATACCGGTTTCATTGGCTATGGCGCCAACGATGTTGCCGGGTTTTACGCCATGGGTGTGGCCGACTTCAATCCGGTACGTTTCCATTTCAATATCCGCTCCACCGCCGAATGCGCGCTTTGGCTTGCGGTCTTTTTGCGGCCTGTCGGGTCTTGCCGATCTATCGTCCCTGGACGGTCTGTCGTCCCGGCTGTCTTTAGATTTTTTAGGCAGATTTTGCAGCAACAAAGGCGTTTCACCCTGAACCAGTTTTGCCAGTGCGGAGGCTATTTCAAGTGCGGTTACATTGTGCTCTTGTTGGTATTGTTCCAACAGTTGGCTGAAAAAGCTCAGCTCTTCTGCGGCCAGCGTATCGGTAATGTTTTGTTTGAAGCGTGAGATACGTTTATTGTTAATGACCTCGGTTGAAGGCAAGCCCATTTCTTCAACTTTTTGCTTGGTCGCTTTTTCAATATTAGCCAGCAGATTTCTTTCTCTGGGGGCAATAAACAAAATGGCGTCGCCGGTGCGTCCTGCGCGTCCTGTTCTGCCGATACGGTGAACATAAGATTCGGTATCGTAAGGAATGTCATAGTTAACGACGTGGGTGATACGGTCTACATCCAGTCCGCGTGCAGCAACGTCAGTCGCTATCAAGATGTCCAGTTTGCCGTTTTTCAGGTTGGCAATGGCGCGCTCGCGTAACGCTTGAGACATGTCGCCGTTAATCGCGGCGGCGGAATAACCGCGCGCTTCCAATTTTTCGGCCAGCTCAACGGTTGAAGTTTTGGTTCTGACAAAGATAATCATGCCGTCAAACGTTTCCGCTTCCAGAATACGGGTTAGCGCGTCCAGCTTATGTACGCCGCTGACCAGCCAATAGCGTTGGCGTATGTTTTCAGCGGATGCGGTGGTTACTTTGATGGTGATATGTTCAGGCTCATTAAGATATTGCTGAGCGATTTTGCGAATAACCGAAGGCATGGTCGCAGAAAATAAGGCTATTTGTCTTTTTTCCGGAATTTGGTCAAGAATCCATTCCACGTCATCAATAAAGCCCATACGCAGCATTTCGTCGGCTTCATCAAGAACCAGAAAGCCGAGACCTTTCAGGTTTAGCGTGCCTTTACGCATGTGGTCCATAACCCGGCCCGGCGTGCCGACCACCACATGAGCACCGCGTTTTAGCTGGCGTAGCTGGGTAGTGTAGTCTTGTCCGCCGTAGATAGGCAGAACATGGAAACCTTTTAAGTGCGCGGCATAACGTTGAAACGCTTCTGCCACCTGAATGGCCAGTTCGCGAGTTGGCGCCAGAACCAGCACTTGCGGGTCTTTTTGCTTGAGATCGATGCGCGACAAAATGGGTAATGCGAAGGCGGCGGTCTTACCGGTACCTGTTTGTGCTTGCCCCAGAACGTCTTTGCCTTGCAGTAGGAGCGGGATAGTTTGTGCTTGTATGGGCGAAGGTGTTTCATAACCGACATCTTTCAGTGCTCTTAGCACCGGTTCAATCAGAGCTAAATCACTAAAAGAGGGTAATGTAGAAACATCATTGGACATGGATTTACCTGTTGGAAGCTAGAAGGCGCGTAAGCGCGGAGAAATGTGTTTGTTTATCAGAGTATTATAACGCACTATATTAACATTTGCAGCAAAATTAACTGGATAAAGAGCTTGATTATGAGGATTTGGGTTGATGCGGACGCGTGTCCTAATGTGATTAAAGATATTTTATTTCGCGCGGCGGAACGAAGGCGGTTGCCGCTGACATTGGTGGCCAATCAGTTTTTAACCATACCGCCATCCAAAGTTATCAGTGCGGTGCAGGTCTCGGGCGGCTTCGATGTAGCTGACAATTACATCGTCAAGCACTTGCAGGAAAATGATCTGGTGATAACCGCTGACATTCCGCTGGCGGCTGAAGTGATAGCCAAAAATGCCCATGCCATTAATCCCAGAGGCGAGCTCTATACTAAAGAAAATATCAGGGAGCGATTAGCTATGCGTGATTTTATGGAGGAAATGCGCAGTGCCGGACAAACATCGGGAAGGCCACCGCCTCTTGGGCAGCGAGACAAGCAGGATTTCGCCAATGCGCTGGATCGGTTTTTAGCTAAATACCAGTAAGATTACTTGTCGGGCCGATCTTGCTTGCGTTCGCTGCAGGCTGATGGTTGCTCATTTCGTACGGTCTCCTGAGGCCAAAAAATCGCTGGCGGCAGATACCTGTTAGCGATTTTCTTATAGGTATTTGCACTCATTGTAATGGTGACTAAAACAAGGAAAAATAACCACCAACGTAAGCGGCGACCCTATTATCGGCCACTGGTTAAGGAGTCATGGGGGAGGTCTTACATTACGCGGTCGGTCTATCGCTGTGTTTCGATCAATGTCCGCAAGATAGGAGGCTTTCTCAAGTTTCCCGTGAGGAAGCGGCGGCTTATCTTTAACGTTGTATTGCCTTTCAATTTTCAGATTGAAAGGGCGGTGATAGCGATTGGAAGGTGAGATGAAGATGTCGAAAAAAGATAAAAGGAGCGCAATACCAATGAAAAACAAAACGAAACATTCTCTCATAATGGGGTTCACGCTACTGCTGGGGATTATCGGACAGACAGTATTCACATCTGTTGCGGGCGCTGTTCCCGCTGTCGTCCATGATCAAGCATCTGAAGCGACATCTGCGGGGATTAAAGACAGCAGCGTTGGAACGGAAAGAAAGCATATTGTCTCTGTCGAGACACAGGGTCTTGATACTGTATTGGATATACCGTTGCGTCTGGGCGGATTTGCCACAACGGTTGTCGGCACAGGATTTTTCATAGGCACAAGTCCTATTACCGGTCTAATGACGGCTTTGTACCCGCATAACGCAATACAAAAAGCAGCGGATTTTCTTGTTGTCAGGCCTGGTCGCTACACTTTTGTTAGACCTACAGGCGACTTTAGTTACGATTCACGATCCTCCGATGAAAAATAAATAACCTTTAGTCAACCTATATCAATGAATGGGTGATTAAAATCAACCCTATTAGTGAGTAACACCAGACAATTGATGGGAGTCTATCCATGGAATTAAAAACAAGAATGCAAGGTTTTGGTCTGTCTAGAGCCGTAATGAATACGGATTATAAAGCGATTAAAACAGACGCGCAGAACGAACAACCGGAACAAGCTTTTGCGCCATTGTTACTGAAAATACTTTCTCCGGTAGAGTTAGGATTTAAAGAGTGTATCCATTCCAGATTGCTTGATATTCTTGATTTGTCACTGATCAGTGGAATAGAAGAAAAAGAAGCAAGGAAACAGATTCGGGCGGTAGCGCAAAAATTAATCGACGAAGAATCCATCCCTTTAAATACACAGACTCGACATCAAATAATTAAAGAAATTGAAGATGACGTACTGGGTCTCGGGCCTTTGGAAGCTTTACTGTATGACCCAACCATTGCCGATATTCTGGTTAATGGCTACAAAAAAGTGTATGTCGAAAGATTTGGAAAGCTTGAGTTAACCCCGGTCAGATTTAATGATGATAATCATCTGATGAAAATTATTGACCGGATTGTGTCGAAGATTGGTCGCAGGATAGACGAGTCGTCACCGATGGTCGATGCCAGATTACAGGATGGCTCCAGAGTAAACGCTATTATTCCGCCGTTAGCGGTTGACGGGCCTTCGTTGTCGATTAGACGGTTTGCAGTCGATAAAATGGGACTTGATGATCTGGTCAAAAGAGGAGCCTTAACCGACTATATGGCTGAATTCCTCAAAGGCGCGGCAAAATCCAAGTTGAATATCCTGATTTCCGGCGGGACAGGTTCAGGCAAAACAACGATGCTGAACGCCATTTCAAATTTTATCCCCAGTAATGAACGAATCATCACTCTGGAAGATTCCGCAGAGCTACAGTTACAGTTACCCCATGTTTTGCGATTGGAAACCAGGCCGGCAAATGTTGAAGGCAAGGGTGAGATAACGTTACGCGATTTGGTACGCAACAGCCTTAGAATGCGACCTGATCGTATCGTTATTGGCGAAGTCAGGAGCGGGGAGGCATTCGACATGTTACAGGCGATGAATACCGGACATGAAGGATCCTTGACGACAGTCCATGCCAATACACCGAGAGATGCCTTGGCACGTCTTGAAAACATGGTTTCCATGGCGGGACTGGAAATGCCGGCTAAGGCAATCAGGACTCAAATCGTATCAGCCATTCACCTGATCATTCAACTTAGTAGGCTGGAAGATGGCAGCCGGCGGGTCGTCAGCATTCAGGAGGTGGATGGCATGGAAGGTGAGGTGATCACCTTGTCTGAAATCTTTAAATTCCAGCGGCAAGGCATTGATGAAAAAGGCGCTGTGCTTGGCCAATATTGTTCAACAGGTATTATTCCCAAATGTATGACTAATTTGAAACAAAGAGGCGCTAACGCAGATCTCGCCATCTTTACCAAAAATCTGAATTAAACAGGAGGGCGATATGACCAGTGATATAACCCTATTATTTGTTGGATTAGTGTTTTTAACGGTCTTTGTAGCATCACAAATTCTTGTATTGCCGACCTTGGGTACGAGTCGGGCAGACAGTCGTAAATTAAAACAACGATTGGAAGGCGTTATTCTGGCGCACGGTGATTCCGAAGCGTCGATCATAAAAGAAAAATATCTTAATCGGTTAGGTTCCATAGAACGGAGCCTTGAGCGTTTGCCCGGTATGCCGGGGTTAAAAACATTGCTGGAGCAGGCAGGGAAACAACACATAGCTTACCGGTTTGCGTTGTCTGTATTGCTCTTATCCGGCGGTATAGCGTTAATGGTCTGGATGAACTTCCATCACCTGATCTTCACCTTGGCGGCGTTTATTGTTGCGGCGGTTTTACCGGTAGTGTGGCTAAACAAACAACGATCCAAGCGCCTGGATAAATTTGAAGAGCAATTGCCTGAAGCCTTGCAAATGATGGCTAGAGCATTGCGGACGGGCTATCCGTTCACCGAATGCATGAAAATAGTCTCCACCGAAATGAGCGAACCCATCAGTCAGGAATTTGGCATGACCTATGAGGAAATCAATTATGGGCGCAATATTGAAGTGGCGTTTGCATTGATGATAGAGCGGGTTCCCAGTCTCAGTCTGATAGCCATGGCGACAGCAATAATAATCCAAAGGGAAACGGGCGGTAATCTTGCCGAAGTGCTGTTGAAAATCAGTGATGTATTAAGAGGGCGATTTAAATTACAGCGACGCATAAAAACATTGTCGGCGGAAGGCATGCTGTCGGCCTGGGTGTTGCTGTTGCTGCCGCTGGCTTTGTTTGGGTTGATGAGTTTGATGAATCCGGACTACTTTAAGCCGGTTTATGACTCACCCGATAGAATGATGTATCTCTATATTTTTATGGGTCTGGAGTTGAGTGCAGCTCTTTGGATACGGCGTATTATTACCATTGACGCATGAGGTGAAGGGAATGGACTTTTTGATGCAATTATTGACAGGGCTGATGGCAAACCAACAAGGAGGCCAATGGGGCGCTGTTTTGTTGGTGGCAGTGGCAATCTTTATTTTAGCTTTGGCGCTGATGTCATTATTCGATGATTTTTTTGATCCGGTGCGCTCCCGCTTTAAGCGGGAGGTAAATACCGACGCGGTTTCCATGCTTGAGTCCAATATCCTATCGGAAAAGCTTCGTAAACATAATAACGTGTTTGTTCCAACCAGCCAGCCGTTATTACAAAGAACAACGACTCGTCTTCATTATGGCGGGTTTCATGGCAAGAACAGTGTGTTGCATTATTATGCGATACGAATGTTGTTAATGATTTTGTTGCCTTTGTCAGTGCTGATGGTCATGGCGCTCATTCCCGGCATGAAGGGTGGAACAATATTTCAATTCGCATTGGGAGCGATAGCACTCGGTTATATGGGGCCCAGTTTTGTTTTGGATAAACTCATTAGCAACCGGCAGAAAATTCTTCGCAGAGCTTTTCCCGATATGCTTGATTTGTTGGTGGTCTGTTCCGAGGCTGGCTTGAGCCTGGATGCGGCGATACAAAAAGTGGTTGTCGAAAGCAGCATTAGTCAACCGGTATTGGCTGCTGAAATGGAAATTGTTATTGCTGAAACCCGCGCAGGCATTGATCGGCATAAGGCCTTGCAAAGGCTGGTTGAAAGGACCGGAGTGGAAGAGGTCAGAGGATTGGTAGCGGCGCTGTCACAAAGCATGCGCTTTGGAAGCAGCATTGTCGAGACACTCAAGGTTTATTCGGAAGACCTCAGGGATAAAAGAACGCAAGCTGCCGAAGAAGTGGCTGCTAAAATTAGTACAAAGCTGATTTTTCCGTTGGCCGTTTGTTTATTGCCGGCATTTTTAATGGTTGTTATGTTGCCTGCGGTACTGGTTCTTAGACATATAACTCCTGGATAACGATTTACCGCTCGTAATAGTAATAAATGATGAACCTTAGTTACCGAAATCCCCAGGTTTTTGTTGTGAGCAGGGATTTCATTACCGGATGAATGTGATGAATAAAATAAAAAAACTAACCAAGCTCATTTTTTTAGTCATTTTAAGCCAATCGCTGCTGACCGCCTGTACTCCCGGCAACATTAAAGAAGCGGAGAACGATAGAGACCAACAGGAAACCGAAACGATTTTGCAAAGCGCGGGGCTTAACGTCAATTCGGTGGAAGACGCCGTGTTAAAAGCGGAAAAAGCGGCGCAGAACGGCAAGATGGATCTGGCGCAACTCTATTACATAAAAGCTTACGATCTGGAGCCGAATAATACCCAGGTTTTGCAAAGAATGGCTGATTTATATACCGAGCTAAAAAAATACGATTTGGCGGAGGTCAGTCTCAAATTGATCTTGCAGCAACAGCCGGGGGATTTAAAGACAAGCGAACAATACGGACTGCTGTTGATAAAGCTGAAAAAATATTCCGATGCAGCGGAACATCTCGGTCGGGTTGTCGCCATGCAGCAAAGTTGGCCTGCCTATAACGGCTTGGGGATTATTGCCACTTTACAAGGCGACTATCTGAAAGCTGAAAGCTTTTTCAAAAAAGCTGACGGTATTTCGCCGAATTCGCCCGAGTTACTTAATAATATCGGCTTTGCGCTCTATTCAGCCGACAAACTGGCCGAGGCGACACCTTATTATATTAAAGCCTTGCAAATCAATCCCGGTTTTAAAAAGGCGATATATAACTATGCGTTGCTACAGGCGCGTTTAAGTAATTATGAACAGGCTCATATTGCCTTTGCCAAAGTATCTTCACCGGCTGAAGCAAATAATAATACCGGCTATATAGCGATGATGAATGGCGATTACGCCGAGGCCAGTAATTATTTGCAAGAAGCCGTCAATGTATCGCCCCGGTTTTATAAAAAAGCTACTGATAATTTAATACGGCTGGAAATGCTGGAAAAACAGTAAGTCTGATAAATCATTTTTCTCCCCTGATTAGCAAGGGAACCTCAAGTAGCACCGTCATACCGGCATGGATGCCGGTACCCATCGCCATGGATGGCAACTTGTCGATATCGTTGCTTACATGATTTAGGCTCTAAGCTTCCATTCCTCGGTAACCTCCTGCATCGCCTAAAGCGCCTACATTTGACGCTCTACCTCCTCCATCCATCAGACTAAGCTTCAAGTCCCCTTCGACTTCGCTCAGGGCAGGCCTGTGCCTGAATTTTCTTCGCTCTCGCATCCATTGCCGGAATGACGTACTTTTTGGCGTTGGCTAAAGTATCTTGTTAATAACTGATGTTACGCATTGCCCGCGAAAATAGATGAACGAGCCTTAACTGAATGATCGTGACGGATAAGGTGGTAGTGAGTAGGGCGTGCCGTGCGCGCCTTAGAAGCAAAGGCGCGCACGGCACGCCATGGAGGATATTCCTATGCAGGGAACAAGATATTTCCGGGCAATGATAAGGAGCATCAAATCCGTGTCATCTGCGGCCTATATTTTTCGCGGCGGTGATGGACAATGCGTGGCACCAGTTAATAAGGAAATAATTTACATACCCCGGCCTGGATTGTAGGTATTCGTACCAATATTTTTTATCTCATTTTAAACTTAAAATATCCTTAAATTATTTTATAGCTAACTCGAACTATTTAAGGCCTGTAGTAGCGTTATTGATAACGTTCGCATACTTTTAAAGAGTTAAATATAGAGTAACAATAAATGTTAAAGCAGGTGCCGGTAGATTTTGTTCGCTGGCTGAAACATCTTGCTAATAAGCGAATAATTTGAACACCGCTGACCTACGTTGTAGGTATTCGTACCAATATTTTTTACCTCATTTTATGCTTAAAATATACTCAAGTTATTTTATAGGTTACTCAAGCTTTTTAAGGTCGATAATCGGGCTGTTGATAATGTTAGTCTTCTTTAAAATGGTTGAATATAAGGTAGCTATAAATATTAAATAATGTGTCAATAAGTTTTATTGATTATTAAAGTGACATTCTACATGCCTATATTTAAGATCTTATTGCGATGTATTAATCGTTAGTTAAACAATATAGGTAGGTGGTTGTGAAAATAGGATGTTTTTTATAGAGGGATCTTTGGTGATGTAATTTATGATTCAAAAATAGTGTAAATAATACTTTTTTAATTTCATATTGAGGAATAAACCATGAAAAAAATAACAAACCAATTAAAAGCATTTTTTGCTGATGAAAAAGGTGCAGAAACCGTTGAATGGGTGATGATTGCTGCCGTTTTGGCTGGCATTATTGTCGCTGCTTTTTGGACAACTTTAAGTGGTGGAGTTAATGGAGCTATAGGCACCATTACTACCAATATGACTACAGCCGCTACTCCTGGCGGCTAGTTGATCTATTGATAAGATAGAAACCGGTCTTCTCCCATTGTCCTCCATGCGATGGAGAAGACCGCTTTCATTATCAGTGCTCGGTTTTTTAATATCCTATAACAAGCTATGAATAGGGTATTAAAAAACAGGCAATGAAGCTGATGAATTATTGGGTATTTATGTGCTATTACAATAATAATATAGTTAAGTATATGTTATCAATTGTTATTGTTTTTAAATGCGCTTTGCGTTTGGTATTTGATCCTTAATTAATAACCTTATACTCGGTTTATGATTATTATTTACTTAACATTAATCTCATGTGTATTGATCGCAGCAATTTACGATGCGGCTCTACAAAAAATACCTAACTGGATTTCATTGGTTATTGTTCTATTGGGGCTGGGCTGGAATATTTTTTCCGCTGAAGGGTTAGGCGTTCGGGATAGCGGCTTTGGGCTACTTGTTGGTTTTTTGCTGATGCTGCCGAGTTATGTTTTCGGCGGTATGGGGGCCGGCGACGTGAAACTCATGGCGGCGATAGGGTCGGTGGTAGGCATTAATCAGGTGCTGGACTTGGTCTTTTATAGCTATATGGCAATGTTTGTAATGGCCATACTTTTTATAGTTGTGAAAGGGGATCTGGTTAAGCTGTTGTGCAGGTGTAGGACGCTTATTTATGGCGTATTTTCGGGAGTATTGGCTTATCAGAAACCGGACCAATCAGATGCAGCAAGTAGCCGATTGCCCCTGGCTCCGGCTATCGCACTCGCTACCTGTTATGTTTTATATCCGGCTCTTTGCAACTCAGGATTTATGGCGGATTTATGTCTCTATTAGAACTCATTAAACAACCCCGCACGATTGACGAGACCGCTCTCGATGCCGAGTTATTGATTGATTTAACGCTAAAGCACTTTTATGACGGCGGCGTGCTGGATTTACAGCAGTTGGCCGACCGGATGGCATTGACAGGAAACCTGCTGGACGGAATCCTGACTACCTTGCGCAAAGACTCCCGGATTGAGGGGCTGGCCGCAAAAGAAAATAGCGCAGGAGTGCGTTACCAGTTAACCGATTTAGGCCGCGCCGAAGCGAAAAACGCCTATTTACGTAGCGGCTACATTGGCCGCGCCCCGATTACGATCGATCACTATAGGCAGTTGGTTGAAGCGCAATCCGTGTTTAATTGCACGGCAAGCAAAGAACAACTAAAGGACGCTTTTGCCGGTGTCGTGCTTGAAGATCACTTGTATGACCAACTGGGGCCGGCTTTGCATTCCGGCCGGGCCATCATGGTGTACGGTCCGGCGGGTAGCGGCAAGACCTATATTTGCAAGCGCCTGGCGCGATGTTTAGGCGGCCCGGTTCACCTACCCTATGCTATTTCTGTGGGCAGGGAAATCATCCAGTTTTTTGATCCGCTGATTCATGTGCCGGTTTATCAAGTCAGCGAGAAAGTCGGCTATCACTTTGAAAACCGCACCGATCAACGCTTGATTTTATGCGAACGTCCGGTTGCTATCAGCGGTGGCGAGTTGACCATGGACAGACTCGAATTGCGTTACGACCCCGTCACCCGGTTAAACCACGCCCCTATCCAGTTAAAAACCAATAATGGTATTTATATCGTTGACGACATGGGGCGGCAGCGTATGCCCCCCATTGAATTGTTAAACCGCTGGATTGTGCCGATGGAAGAGCACATCGATTATTTGACAGTGGGAACAGGCCAGCATTTCCCAGTGCCGTTTGATACCGTGCTGGTGTTCTCAACCAATTTACATCCGCTGGAATTGGCGGATGAGGCTTACTTAAGGCGTTTGGGTTACAAAATACAATTCACTGACATTACTAAGGAGCAATTCACCCTGATTTGGGGGGATGTGTGCCGGGAACGGAGTGTAACGCTTGAAGAAGGCGTACTGGATTGCGTTTTCGAATTATATGATCAAACCAAGCGGTCTTTTTTGCCATGTCAACCCAGGGATTTGATTGGCATCGGACTTGATATGGCGGCATTTAAAAACAACCGGGGACACCTAAGCAAAGAAAACATCAGGCTCGCGTGGGATACCTATTTTATTGATATATAGGAAGAGAGGTGACTAAATGAACAGACGATTTATTATTATGCTGAGTATTGCATTACTACTGTCTTTGCTTGCAGCGTGGGTTGCCAATCGTTGGATACAAGGCAGGGCGGTGCCCGATACGGCGATGTCTGTTGTTGTCGCAGCAGTCGAAATCCCCTTTGGCGTCAAGCTTGAAGAATCCCAGGTTAAGCTGATCGCTTGGCCGGGCAACTCAGCTCTGCCGCAAGGGGCTTATTCATCAAAAGAACAAGTCGTCAACAAAGTTGCGATGAACAAATTTTATCCGGATGAAATCATCACGGAAAAAAGGATTTCGGAGTATTTGGGCGGCAGCACGCTTTCTGCATTGATCACCAAAGAATACCGAGCCATTTCGGTACGGGTTGATGATGTGGTTGGTGTGGCGGGTTTTATTTTACCTGGAAACAAGATCGATATTCTGTCCACGAGAATGGATCGCTCTACCAATAAGGCGACTACACGAACGCTGTTGCAGAATATCAAAGTCTTGGCGGTGGATCAGGAAGCTTCCCAGGAAAAAGAAAAACCGGCCATAGTCAGAGCGGTTACGCTGGAGTTAAGGCCGGATCAGGCTGAGATAATGGTGCAGGCCATGCAGGAAGGAACGATACAGCTGACCTTAAGAAATCCACTGGATAGCGTTGTGGAAGACGCGGTTGTCGAAGTAGCAAAAGTTCAACCGAAGTCGGTTGAGAAAATACGAGGTAAAAAACGACTACTAAAGGTAATTCCATGGGCATAAGAGGTGCCGGAAGAATGGAATTAAAGATTGCCAACTTAAGGTGAATTTGCCGGTTTTATGGACGACCGGAATTAATCCCGTAGGCCGGAATAAGACCATCCAAGCCTGTTCTGAGCCTGCCGAAGGGCGCGTAGCGAATCCGGCGAATCCGGGCGGTTTTTGCCGGAAACACCAGTTCTCGCTATCGCTCGAACCGGCTTATTCCGGCCTACGGGATTCCTCATGCTGAGGTAAGTGGGTAGTCAAATTTAGTAAAAAATTAACGCTTGTTATTACCAAAATGAGTTCGCCATGAATCTAAAAATAAATAAAACAATAACCTGTATTTTCTCAATTATCGCGCTATATGGTGTTGCGCATTCTTCTGTTGCCGCGATAAGGAGTGCGGACATTAAATCTGTCAAAGTGCAGATTGGGTTAAACAAATCCAGGGTGATTACGCTGGATAAAGATATAGCTGAAATATCGCAAGGCAATTCAGCAGTTGCGGATTTTCCGGTGGATACGGAGGCGGCGGAGACCAGTTTTATGCCACCGAATCAAATATTAATCAGGGGTAAATCATTAGGCACCACGAATTTGTATCTCTGGGGAGCGAACCAGAAAGTTATGGAGGTTCTGGATATTGAAGTGACGCATGACTTGGATTCATTAAAAACCAAGTTAAATGAGTTGCTTCCTAATGAAAATATAGCGGTTCGCTCATCGCAGAAAAATATCGTATTAAGCGGCGAAGTCAGCACCTTGGCCAATATGCAGGCGGCAATTGATCTGGCGCAAGGTTATTTAGGCACTTCAACGGCTCTTGGGGCGGGCAGTACAGGGAGTCCTGGAGGCACCGGCAGCACTAACGTAACAACGAATACCGCCCAGCCAAAAGTCGACCCCAGTAAAAGCGCTACCCCGTCCGTTATAAATCTGATGGGCGTCGGCGGCGCCCAGCAGGTTATGTTGGATGTAAAAGTAGCCGAGATTGACAGAAAACTGATCAAAGGCCTGAATGTTAAATTTGGTGCGTTATCAACCTCCAATAGCTTTTCAGTCGGGGCTTTTAACGGAGGGGGGAGTTTAAATCCAGTGGGTATTGGAGGTTTGCTTAATCGCCATAGTTTTGACGCCGGCGCGCTGTTTTTACAAGCGATTAGCGGGACCGCTATTTTTAATCTGACCATCGATGCGGCCAATGATCAGCAATTGGCGAAAATTCTGGCCCAACCCACCTTAACGACGCTATCAGGACAACCGGCAACCTTCATTTCAGGCGGGGAGTTTCCGGTTCCGGTACCGCAAGGCGGCTCAGCTAACGGGGCAATTACTATTATATTTAAAGAGTTCGGTATCGGCTTGAAATTTGTTCCTGTGGTGCTGGATTCAGGGCGAATTAATCTGAACATGAACGTTAGCGTCAGCGAACTATCTGAAGATGCCGCTGTTGTTGCTCAGGCAGGCAATACCAATACCCAGTTTTCCATACCGTCGCTGACCAAGCGGGAAGCAAGCAGTACGCTGGAGTTGGCGGACGGACAAACCATGAGCATTGCCGGGTTAATCAGCGATAAATTGCGCGAGAACGTGAACAAGTTTCCGGGACTGGGCGATATACCGGGGTTGGGTGCGTTATTTCGGAGTTCAAAATTCCTGAATCAGCAAACGGAACTGGTGATTTTCGTTACTCCTCGTCTGGCTAAACCGGTACTGGCACAAAATGCACAATTGCCGACCGATAGTTTTGTTGCACCGGATGATGTCGATTTTTATGTGCTGGGCAGAACCGAATCAAGAAAATCCAGAAACCGCTGGGTAAAAAATGATGCCAACCCTATAGGTAACAAGGGCGGTCTTGATGGCGACTATGGTCAGCAATTAATGGAAGGGGGTCAATAATGAAAACGTTAAATAAAGGAAATACCAAGTGGACCGTGGCAGGTTTGTTGTTTTTAAGCTTGATGACGGGCTGCGCCGAATGGAATTCACATCCGGTCGTTACGGAACAAAATTTTGGTCATGCAGTCAATAATATGATTAAAAACCAGACCTTGTATCCCGAGCATGGCCGGAAGGATAACCCTACCCTGGGGTTGGACGGTCAAAAAGCCCAAGCAGTTATCAGAGCCTATCGGGAGGGCGCTTCGGAAAAGCTGGACAAGGCCAAGCAAGGCGCAAATTTTGACGTTAAAAATGTCGGGTCTGATTAGATATGGGTTTTGGCGCGGTTAATGCCGAGGCCTAAACATGCGGGCTCGACGGTTCACAGGAGCAGGATAATGAAAATAAATTGTTCAAAGAAACAGCGGGGAGTCGTTGTTGTAGTAGTGACCATTGCCTTACCGGTGTTGTTGCTTATTATGGGGTTGGCGTTGGATTTCGGGCATGTATTTGTCAATAAAACACGTTTGCAAAATGCGCTTGATGCCACCGCATTAAGCGCGGCGATAGCCATTAATAAGAATATCAAAAATGGGACAGGGCCGGCAACGGATGCAGGGAAAGCGACGTTTAACAAGTTCATAGCCAGCTCAGGTAATGATGAATTGACGGGCTTGACGGCGAATGACCTGGTGTTTGAATATTCCAAAACATTAAATCCCTGGGGGAGCTTTAATGCTGCAACGGATTCTTTTGCGTTTGTTAGAGTTACATCGACAAACATGTTGCAAGTGACGCCTGTATTAATAAGAGTTACCAACCAGTTCACTAATGACATACCGGTTCCGGCCATTGCTACTGCGGGTCCGGTGGGACAGAATTGCTCGCTCACGCCTTTTGTGATGTGTGCGATGATGACTCCATCGGTAGATAAAAATTGTGATGATGACACTATTAAAATAGATGCTTCGGGTCATGCTGTACTGGGTACCGACGGTATTAAAGATTGCTATGGCTATAACCTAGGCCAGATAAGAAGTTTAGTTATAGCCTGTAATGGTAGTAAAAGTAACTGCCCGTCGAATTCTTTGGAATCAGGAAATTATAATCTACTGGATTTGGATGGGTCACAGGGAGGGAAAGACATTAGAGATATATTGCAGGGAACCACTAATGTGTGTTTGCAGGGCAATACATTGAATACCAAGCCCGGATGGACATGGGGTAATGTTAAACAAGGAATTGATAACAGATTTGCTTCCGATAACCAGCAAACTCCTTATCCGTTACCCAATAATTATTCTCCTTCACCTTATAACCAATATATAACAAGTGGACTTGGAAATAACAGAAGGGTAATGGCAACGCCGATTGGTGACTGTACAGGTTTGCAAAACGGTAATTCAACGATACCCAGAGTTGGAACAGCGTGTACGTTTTTGACAGAAAAGGCAATACAGCAGGGCTCAGCCAAACAAATCATGGTGGAGTTTACTGGAGAATCGTGTCAGCAGAACGGCGTATGGGATCCCAATAATCCAGTATTAAATGGTCCTTACAAAATCGTTTTATATAAAAGTCCGGGGAGTGTCGACTCATGAACATGATTAAACAAAAAGGTACATCAACCGTAGAGTTTGCCATGCTGCTGCCGGTGCTGTTAATGCTGATATTTATGGTGTCTGAATTAGGCACTATGTTTTATCGGCTGAACGCTGTAACCAAGTCGGTACAAGATGCTACCCGTTATCTGTCTGATGTCTCTGTTAGTCCAACCATTGCCTTGACCAATGCTCAGGTTAAAAATCTGATTTGTTCCGGGGATACTGGAGGCGCTGGGGCACAGATTGTACCGGAATGTCAGACTAAATTGGTTTTGGACCCTCTGCCCTCTGCCGTTTCCGGTCATATCACCGTATCAGCAAGATATCCGGCAGACTGGATATTGACTGGTGCTGTTATAGCATTCCTCAATTTGTCCGGTGCGCCTATGGAACTCAGAGCCAGTAGCGTAATGAGGTTTACCCAATGATAAACAAACATAAACAGAAAGGCGCCGAGACCGTAGAATTTGCAATGATTGCGTTGCTGTTTTTTGCAGTCCTGTTTGCCATTGTAGAATTCAGTAGGGCTTTATTTGTCTGGAATGCCTTGACGGAAGCAACCCGCAGAGGCGCAAGGATGGCGGTTATTTGTCCTTATCAAAGCCCGATTCCGAAACAAGTTGCCATTTTTGATGTTATTGCCGGCTCATTAGGAACCAGTCCGGTTGTCGGCGGCTTGACGCCTGCCATGGTGAGTGTGCGCTATTTGAATCAGGCGGGCGCAGTTGAGGCTGACCAAACGCTGATAAAATCCGCCGAGGTCAGTATCACCGGTTATATACACCAGTTAATTATTCCTCTCTGGGGCGGTTCGTTAACGGCTCCGGCATTCAAAACGACTTTGCTAAGTGAAAGCCTGGGCGCTGTTCCTACTTATCCGGGAGATCCCGTGAGTGCGCCTAGCTGTAATTTTTGATTGCTGTTTATATGTTTTATATGCGGGTTCTCAATCAGTGTTGATCTGTGGCTGAATAGTTACGCATTCTTTTAATTTAAATTTTTAAGAAGATAGCAGATGAATAAAATAACTGAACATAAAATCAATTTGATATTAATCGGTGCTGATGAGCTTACGCTTGAAAAACAGCTCTCTATTCTTTCTTACTCGAGCGATATTAAAAGTAAAGTAATCTGTAGCAAGACAATAATCGATTCCATTACTAAACATACCCAGGATGAAAATAGTATCGTCATTATAAATTTAACCGAAAATGGCTTGAAAGAGTTGCAGGTTTTAAATGATATTGACGGCAAGAAAGCCTCCATTGTCATTATCGGGGATCAGAAAAATGTTGAATTATTAAGTCAGGCAATCCGCGCGGGGGTTAAAGACTTTATTGATTTTAAGGATTATGAGGACAAATTGGATGGCGTATTCTGTAATATTAAAAAAAATATAACCCATGTCTATAACAACAATAATGTTAAACGCTTAAATGCGATTATCAATGCTAAGGGAGGTAGCGGGTCCAGTTTTATAGCAAGTAATATGGCTTATGTTTTATCAAAAGATACCGGGTTAAAAGTGGCATTAGTTGATCTTGATTTACAATTCGGCTCAATTGGACTCAATTTTGATAAGATTCCAAAATATACAATTATAGAAGCATTAAATGCCGTGGAAGATTTGGATTCGATTTCATTAGAGGCTTATATGTCAAAATATAATGAAAACTTGAGTCTGCTATTGCCGTCGCCATCGGATATTTTACTGCCCGGCGAGATTAATATTTCTAATTTACAGAAGCTGCTGGAATTGCTGCAAATTAATTACAGCCAGATAGTCGTTGATTTGCCAAGATTAATTGATCCGGTATCAAGCATAATTATGGAGCAAGCAGATCAGATTACGCTGGTTATTCAGCAAAGTCTGGCTCAATTCAGGGATGGTCGAAGATTAATTCAGATTTTAAACAAAGACCTTGATATTCCTCTGGATAGAATATCCATTGTGGCAAATCGATACGATTCCAAAAACAGTTTACGGATAGAGGATTTGAAAAACATGGTTAATCACGACAATGTTTATGTGATTACCAATGACTATGAACGGGTTGCCAGTGCATCAAATCTGGGTGTTCCGCTATGTGAATCATCTGCTAATTCAAAAATCGCCCATGATCTAAAGACGCTTGCCAAAAAACTGGGGAATGTTGAATTTGAAGCCGGAAGAAGAAACCTGCTCAGTCGCTTTAGAACTTTTTTGTCCTGATTCTACTCGGGTAGCCAGTAACATTGAACGCCCTTTGCCATAAAAACGGCGATTTATTCATGAAAGACAAAAGTAGGCGACACGAGATAAATCAGTATGTTGTATTGCACCGCCATTTACCCTTTGGGTGATGACCTTTAGTTTGATTTCTCTTTTAAATGTTTTTCGTGATCAATTGATTTTCCATGTTTATTAAAAATATTCATCAGGGAGTAAGCCGATATGAACACATTAACTGCAATACTACAATCGAGACCGGCCAATCTGTGCAGCGGGTTTTTTCTTGCCGTCATCTGGGGATTCTTCGCTTATGCGCACATGCTGGGATTTTTAAAAACACATCAATGGTCGCTATTATTATTTTGTTTTTCTGAAACCTTGGTTGTGGTTTTTTATATTTTTCGAAGTAAGCCAAAGACCATTTCAGTCAATCCACTTGACTGGATAGTTGCAATTGGCGGAACTTTTGCACCACTGTTTTTTCGGCCTGCATTGTGGGGAATACTTCCTTTGGCAAATATCGCGATCATTGCAGGCGCGTTTTTTCAGATATTGAGCATCATTTCCCTTAATCGCAGTTTTGCACTCGTTGCTGCAAAACGGGAAATCAAGACCGCCTGGATGTATCGCATCGTACGTCATCCGCTCTATGCCAGCTATTGCCTGATATTTTTCGGCTATGTATTAACAAACACAACACTTTCAAATGTTCTTGTTTACCTTATAGCGATGGTTTTTATGAGCATAAGAATATTCCGTGAAGAGAAACACATAGCACTTGATCCGCTTTATCGTGAATATATGTGTAAAGTGCATTACCGGCTTATCCCGTTCATCTTTTAGTAGCGCAGCATCGCATCGTCTCTTGGGTCAATCCCAGCTACATAAACCTTTTCTGCAAAGGTAAAGGTCAATCCGAATCGTTTTTTGGCTAAATACCCGTAAAATTACGTATCAGGCTGAGTTTTAGTTATTTGCTTGTTATAATGGCGGCAATTTTGTAACAGCATTAATTCTGATCGAGAGATTTCA
>Ga0208636_100150_pt1 | contig 21077 bp, 17 predicted proteins | sample LakWasM103_HOW12_2_FD_183921 | JGI IMG/M metagenome (GOLD analysis project Ga0208636, IMG submission 183921) | Freshwater sediment methanotrophic microbial communities from Lake Washington under simulated oxygen tension - Sediment Metagenome... | ecosystem: Environmental > Aquatic > Freshwater >... | reverse complement strand
CTACAGTCTTGTCCACATGCTCTTCCATTTTCGAAGCCGTAACCACGACTTGCCTTTCGGCGGCAAGATACGCCAATTCCTTTTCCAAATTGTCATTCGGTGCTGACGCGTCTGCAAAAGCACTCGAATTCAAGACCAAGGCGCCAACCAGTAGGGTGTATAAATATTTAATCATTTATCACACTCCACGATTTTATTAACCGAATCCAGGGCGTCTTGATTGAAATTGAGCCGCAAGGCGTCGAGAGCGCATTTATTTAAAGTAACCGTTGAGCCCGCGGGGCTTTGCACCGTCCCCTCCGGCACTTTATCCTTATCCACCATTAGGGCTAAACTTGCCGATTGTCGCCCAATCGTTGCAAGATCCGCAGAAATTGCCAAAACCGCACCTTGTTCTATAAACACGTCGCTGTAGGCGTAAACCGGCTTTTTCCGTTGTTGCGCCGCTTGAAAAATTTGCTGCACTGAGGCTTTACTGCTTAAAACAACCGGATCGGAAATAATCCAGAACATATCTATTTTCGGCAGCAATTCATTGAGTGCATCGCCGATCTCTTGCGCATCATTAATGGGCTGATTAATGATATTTATGCCTAAGGCTGAGGCATCTTTTTTAATGGTTTCTACGTATTCGCGGCTGAATTTATCATTGTAGAGTAAACCGATGTTTTTAATCGTTGGAAAGAAATAGCGTAACAACGATATTTCTTGCGCAGATGACAATTCATTGGCTACACCATAAGTTCCTTCGCCAATATCCAATCTTCGCCAATTAATAGCGGCTGAAAATAACAATTTCTTATTAGAGGCAACATTACGCGCTAACGAATAGGCTTTAGTTCCTATGCAATAAATAAGCACAGGATTTTCTTGTTGGATCAGCTGTTTCAGCTCCGCTTCGGCATCGGCATGACTGTTTAAATTAAACTCAGTCCATTGATAAGCGTTTTGCTGCAAGACTTTTTTAAATTCAGAGGCGATTGTTCCATATCGAAAAACGGCATTATCACTATTAACAATCAGCACCTTACTCGGCTGGGCAAATCCGGCGCTAACCCAAAAGACACTCAATAGGATTAAGACCTTACAAAATTCCATTATTTTCATAGGGGGTTCCTGTCTTTATAAGACGCGCGGCGATTATTGAAGCATTTCATTGCATTGCCCTCCAGCCATCTATGCCCAGTAACTTTAAATTCTCTCCACCGGCATCGGCTTCCGACATTTTTCGTAACACTTCAAGTAATTCCGCTTCTTGCTGCTCCGGCTTTTTCAATGTTGCCGCAACTAATAAATAATCCTTTTCGCTAAACCCCAAGCTATGTAATTCTCTAAATTGATTGGGATTAATCATCGCCAGCTTATCTAAACCGCTTTCTGCGGAAATGGCGGCACTCGCCATGCCAAAACCCACGGCCATAATCGCATCGATGTCTTTAGGCACAATGAGTATTTTGATGTCTTTAAGCAGCGCTTCCTGCTCTTTGCCGAGTATTTGCTTCAATACACTGTGAATGTATTCTTCACTTCCTGCGCCTGCAACCACGGTATTCTTAAGCATAGTGACATCGGCAATGTCTTTTTTCGTACTTAATACCTTCCTTTGCATGGTGTTGCCCTTTGACGTGCCGACCAAGGCGATTTTCAACGGCACATTTTTCTGCTGCAACGCCTTTAAATGCCAACTGGATAATAAATAAATATCGCCTTTTTTTTCCTTGATTACCGCTTCAAAATTTTCCCTGCTATCAAAAGGCTGGAAATAATAACCGCCATGGTTCACCAAATACGTATCAAAAGCTGTTTTTAACGTGGCAAAATTATTGATGTTTGTTTCCGGATTATAAAAATAGATCATCGACCCTACATTGGAATAGGCAGACCAGTAACTTCCGGTAATAAATACAGAAAAGATAAAAAAGACAGGCAAGATGCGTTTCATTTCTAGTATCTTTCGTTAAAACCGCACGTTAATACCAAGAAAGAAGCCTTTGGGGAGATCATTTATTATTCTTTATAATTATAAGAAGTCGCAATAATAGCCTTTAAAGAAAAATAAAGCACCGTAAAAATACCACTGAATCCCCTTCCAATAAATCATTATCACCGTCGCTTAGGGACTCAAAAAAGCATCGAACCGAATTGTTTGCAGTTCATATTTTTTTGATGCACCTCACAAATTCATTATTTAAAGCAGTCTCATCCCAGCCTAACGTTATTGCAGTCATTTCGGCGAGAGACCGCAATTCGGACTGAGTCGTTTTTGCCAGGATTAACAAGGGAATCCGCCGTCTTAGCAAGTCGTCCAGATGTACAACCATTTCGTTACCGGCACAAAACACCAAATCAGCGAGAATAAAAGGCAGCGAAGGCGTTATCCGCTTTGCCAACGCCGCATCCTGTTCGATTAATTGAAAAATCATCGACACGCGTTTTGCATGTCGCCGTATCAGCCATTGGGCGCTTTCTTTGTCTATGCCCCGTGTTACGGCTTCGGCCACAGCCACCTTCGACCACAGCCGATAATCCTGATCAGGCAGCCACGGAAACGGTCTGCCGTTAGTTTTGCAGGGTTCACTGATACCTAAGTTTTCACAAAGCCTATTGACTATTTGAGCCGCATCCTCCCTGGCCGAAGTGATTTTTCCGCCGATGGAGGTCAAGAGGCCGTTATCGGCGACTTTCAGCTCCCAGTCGCGACTGACTGCAGACGGCGTAGTTTTTGAACTCTGTTTTAAAACGCGCAGTCCTGCATACCGGCCGATAATGTCGGCCTCTGTCCAATTTATATCCAGCACACGATTGGCCTCGGTCAGCAGATAATCGACTTCATCCGCTTCGACGCAAACCTGATCCACATCGCCGCTATAATCGGTATCGGTGGTGCCCAGCAGCGTCAGCCCGTACCACGGGATCATAAAGAACACCCGCCCATCCGCTTTCGCGGTCAGCAACAGCGCTTCATTGCCCAGCGCCTTGGGCAGGATTAAATGCACGCCTTTGGTTAATCGGCGACCGCTTTCAGCCGTCCATTGACCGATTGCGTTAACGATTTGTCGGGCGTAAACGGCTGCTGTTTTGCCGTCGGCCTTGTCTTGAACTTTAGCGCCGCAGACTTGGCCGTTATCTTCAATAAAACCGGCCACTTTGCAGTAATTCACGCACACCGCCCCGGCCGATAATGCGCCGTCAATCAATTCCAGAACCAAGCGGGCATCGTCGGTCTGCGCGTCGGCATAAGTAAAACCATCTGTTAATAATGCCGGATTGAGACAGGGAAAACGCTCCGCGAAGGCGTCCCGACTGAAATGACGATGAACTTGGTCGGAGCCAAGCGTTCCGGCCAGAAAATCATAAAGCATCAATCCGACTTTCAGGCGAATACTATTTAGTCGACTGTCCTTAAAAACCGGAATGCCAAAACGCAACGACCAGACGCGATGCGGAGCGACTTTCTTCAACATCTCGCGTTCGCGCAAGGCTTTTTTAACCAACTTGAAATCCAATGATTCCAGATAACGCAGGCCGCCGTGTATCAGTTTGGTGGAAGCGGATGAGGTTCCCGAGGCCCAATCGCCCTGCTCGACGATCGCGACCTTGAGACCTCGCAAAGCGGCATCATACGCCGTCCATGCGCCGTAAATACCGCCGCCGCAAACCAGCACATCGAAATGCCGGTCGGCGAGTTGCGCAAAGTCCCGTTTCACGAATCGCGCAGCTGCAATGCCAGTTGCGGGTAATCGGTAATCAGGATATTGACCTTCAGATCCAGCGCCTTTTGAATCTCCTGCTCATTGTTGCAGGTATAAACCCCGACGCCTTTGCCCTGCTCTCGCAAAAGCTTGGCAATGGACGCGTTATGGATGTCGATGGGCAGGCAAAAACCGGCCAGGAAGCTGTAATCTTTCAGGAAGCGCTCAATGTCGGCCTGAGTGTGATGGCCGGACAGCAGATAGTAAAGCGGCAAATCCGGTGAGTGTTGATGGGAGAAAATCAGGCCGGGCAGACTGTATGAGGAAATAAACACGCCATCGGCGGCCGATGTGCCGATGATCGCCAGCATTTGCAAGATTTTGCTTTCCAGCCGTTGCCTCGATTCCCCGTCGCGGCTTTTAAGCTCAATATCCAAGCCACAACGCCCCCGATAAGTAGCGATAAACTCCTTAAAACTCAACGCGCCTTCCGACACCGCATCGGGCGAGCTGTATCCAGCAAAATCCATTTGTTCAAGCTGCGAAAAATTAAAATCGTCGATGCATTTTCCCGGATGACCCAGTTTATCCAATTCCCAGTCATGCCAAAGCACCGGCACCTCGTCCAGACTCAGCTGCACATCCGTTTCAATGCCGTCAATCGGGTGTTGCAGCGCTTTATTGAAGGCGGCCCGGGTGTTTTCGGCAATTGCTCCATGCATTGCTCTACCTCCTGCATCCATGCAGTCGTCGGCGACTTCCCTATTGGCACCACGGTGGGCAAAGATCAAGCATGTGTTCTGGTTGCTCATTGTGTTACATCTCCGTTAACTGGATTCCGCAGCTAAAAATATACGCCATGCGTACTCAACTGAGTTTTACCTTGTTTATGCTCGTTTAAAGCCTCATCAGCCAATAATTCATCTTGCCAACATGTTTTGGACAACATTGATGCTTCTGTAAAGGCTTTTTCAAGTAGTCGAGCATAAAAAAATTAAGGTGAAAGGTACGCACAGCGCACCCTACCAAGCTGTTTTAATTGAGTCGAGTATAAGACAACAAGACATGGCGTACAAACAAATACGGATCTTGTGCTGGAATAGGTTAGCGCTGGTTCCCAATCTCCAGATTGGGAACTTCGAAGGCGAAGCTCCAGCTTCGCGAAACAGAAAACTGGAGCTTGGGGTCTAGCGAAATTTAAGCAAGCCCTTCTTCCTTCAACGCTTTTTGCACTGCGGGACGCGCGGAAATTTTAGCGGCATAGTCCGTCAGCACAGGCCAACGGGAAATATCAACGTCGACATACGAGCCCCAACCCAGCATGACAAACAAATAGGCATCGGCCACGGTAAAATGCTCGCCGAGCAAAAATGCCCGGTTCGAAAGATGCTCTGCGACGGTTTCCAGACGCGAAGTCAATGTCGCAATCGCCATTTTTTTAGCCGCTTCAGGCGTAGCGGAATTAAACAAAGGCGCAAACCCTCCTTTATGGATCTCGGTTGAAATAAAGTTCAACCATTGTTGCAGCTGATAACGCTCGAATGTACCTGCCGGTGGGGCTAATTCTTTATCCGGCGCCTGATCGGCAAGATACTGCACAATAGCGGGGCCTTCCATCAGCTTATTGCCGTCGTCAAGGATCAGCACCGGCACGTAACCGTTAGGATTTATCGACCGAAAATCCTCCCCGATTTCGGTACGCTTGATTTGCAAATCGACTTCAATCAATTCAATCGGCAGTTCCGCTTCGCAAGCGACGATATGGGGCGATAGCGAACAAGCGCCTTTGCTGTAATAGAGTTTCATGGTTTTTTCCTCTGAGCTGTATTAACAAACAAGGCCGATCAGTCTTTGATCGTTTCAACTTGAAGCACGATGTTGACTGCATCAGCGAGGGTCGGCGCATAGTTGCCTACGCCAAAATCAGATCGTTTGATAGTCGCCGCCGCGGGTATTGTTCATGACGACCATACTCCTTCCGCAATAAAAACAATCTACCACCAAATGCACCGGCTTGGTAATACCGTGTAAGCTTAAATTATCATCAACGACAATGAGTTAACCTTAATTAAAGCTGGATTGTCCGATGGGAAGGTAATCTGTAGATAGCCGGTAGAAGTTTGCGTAATAGCGCTTATTTCGTCAGCATTACTTTGTGTAGGGCGTGCCGCGGCGCCAGAGAGGATCAAGCTCATCAATCCCACGCCACGAAGAAGGCGCGCACGGCGCACCCTACGCTGAGACAGCTTCATTCGTGAATCATAGCCGCCTTTTCGCCATCCACCTTCTTTAGAAATGGCGCAATCGCAAGCGAAGCCAAGAAAATAACGGCGATAACCTGAAACAGGTTATTAAAGGTCATCACTTCCGCTTCCCGCAAGGCAAGCCCGGTGATTTGTTTTAACGCGGCCAAGTCAGGATCCGGTACATTCATTTGTTGCATCGATGCGGTTAATCCTTCCAGCATTTCCTGCGCCTGATAGCTGGTTGCGGTCACCGAGTCTCGCAACCTAGCATAATGGGCTTTGGTTAAATAAATCATTTGCGTGTTGGCGACCGCCAGGCCAATCGCACCGCCCAAATTACGCATCAGGTTATAGAGTCCGCTGGCGTTCTTGATTTCTTCCACCGGCAACAGGCCTAAGGCCAAGGTGTTGATAGGCAGAAAACACAGCATTAATGCGCCGCCCCGAATAGCCTGCGGCCAGAAAAACTCCCAATATCCGGATTCGGCGGTTAATCCGCCATTCATCCATGAGCCCAACGCAAACAAGCCAAAGCCCAGGCACAGCATCCAGCGCAAATCCATTTTTTTCTCCAACGGCCCGGCTATAAACGCCGAGAGCAATTGAAAAACCCCGACAACCATTAAGTAGTAGCCGATTTGCAGGCTGTTAAGGCCTTTAACGCTGGACAGGTAAATGGGCGTCAAATAAATGATGGTGTAAAGCCCCACGCCTAACACAAAACTGTAGCCGCAGCCCACCGCAAAATTGATATTGCGGAATGCGTAGAGATCGATAATCGGGTGAGGATTTTTCAGCTCCCAAATCAACATGGCGATGCCGCTAACGACGGCAACAATCGTCAAGGCGACAATCAGATGGTCTTCAAACCACTGCTTGCGTACGCCCTCTTCCAGCACGAATTGCATGCTGCCCAAGAAAACCGCGATCAGTGCTATGCCGACAAAGTCGATTTTCTGCAACAGCGCCCAGTCGGGCTGATCAATATCAAGATACTTCCACACCATCATGCAGACTATGATGCCGGGGATGATGTTGATCAAAAACAGCAATTGCCAGTTGTAGGTTTCGGTAAGAAAACCGCCAAGCACCGGGCCGATGGTCGGCGCCATGGTCACAATCAATCCGAGTACGATGGTCATAGCCGGTTGCAAACGCGGGGGAAACAGAATGAAGATCACGGTAAAAGTCATCGGAATCATCGCGCCGCCAAGAAAGCCCTGCAAGCAGCGGAACACGATCATCGACGGCAGATTCCAGGCGAATGCGCAAAGCAGGCTGGCCAGGGTAAATCCGCCCGCAGAAATGACATATAAATAGCGGGTCGAAAACACCCGGCCCAGCCAGCCGGACAACGGAATAATAATGACTTCGGCAATCAGGTACGAGGTCTGCACCCAGGCGATTTCATCCTTGGTAGCGGACAGCCCGGCCTGTATTTCCTGTAGCGAACTGGCGACAACCTGAATGTCCAGCACCGCCATGAACACGCCAACCGCCATGCTGAAAAAACCGATCCACTGGCCTAAGGTCAGCGGCGTTTCTGTTTGCTGCTTGTCTGTTTCCATCACAGGATTAATGTACTTTTACTTTGACTTCAGCCGACAAGCCCGGCCTTAACAACTCGATATTCTCGGGCGAATCGAAGACTATTTTTACCGGCACCCGGCGCACAATTTTGGTGAAGTTGCCGGTGGCGTTTTCCTCAGGCAGGATGCTGAATTCGGAACCGCTGGCCGGTGAAAAACTGTCCACTTTGCCGGTCAATTCAAGATCGGGATAGGCATCCACTTTAACCGTAACCGGCTGCCCCAAACGCATATGCTGCAACTGGGTTTCCTTAAAATTCGCCTCCACCCAGATTTTGCTGTTTTGCACCAACGAGGCCAACGCAACGCCGGGGCGCACCAATTGCCCGAGTTGCACGCCGCGATTGCCGATGATGCCGTCTACCGGCGCTTTGACCTGGGTATGTTCCAGGTCGATTTTCGCCAAGGTCAATTGCGCCTGGGCATTTTCCAAGCGGGCTTCGGTTTCAGTGATTTCAATGTCGAGCGTGGCCAGTTGATTGTGTTCGGCGCTGGCTGAGGCTTGGGAGCCTCTGAGTTCAGCCGCTGCCTGTTTGGACTCCGATTGAACTTTATCCAGGGATTGCCTGGCCGCCGACCCCCGATCGATCAGGTTATTAACGCGCTGCAAATCTTTTTGAATTTGCTCTCGCCTGGCCTGCATCGCCGCTATGTTAGCCCCGGCAGTTTCGATATGAGAGTGCTGGGAGGTTTTCATCGCCCGCAGCCGCTCAATGTGAGCTACTTCCGCGCTGATATTGGCTTCCGCCTGAATAACCCTGGCCTGATAATCCCGGTCATCAATCGTTACCAGAATGTCATTTTGCTTGACGGCCTGGTTGTCATTGACGGCTATGTGCGTCACATAACCCTGCACTCTGGGGCTGATTAACACGATATTGCTTTGCAGATAAGCATCATCAGTAGTCTCATAATGTTGACGATCCAGCAGCCAATAGCCGGTTCCTGCGATTAAAGGAATGGCTATCAATAAAATCAGTAAAACAGAGCGAAAGCGGGGCATAAAATGACCTTGATAAACTAAACGGTTTAGTTTAGTCTAAACTATCATTTGGCATTACGCAAAAAGTTATAGATTCACCACGAAGACACGAAGGTTTAAAGAATAGAATACTTCCTGCTGCCATATAAATTTCAGTCAGGTTATTAGCTTTCCCTAATAGCCGTCATATTGAAACTGGGAATAACATCATTTCAAAATGACTGAAGATTGTAACCATCAAGGAATGCCCAATAACTTCGTGCCCTTCGTGTCTTCGTGGTGATTTTTTCCTGACTATAAATCGCATCACTCTTAAAATTTAACAAATAAATGACTTCAGAACCCACCGACCCCAAACGCCAGGCCATTCTTAGCGGTGCAACCCGCATGTTTCTGGCGCACGGCTACCGCAACGTCAGCATGGACAAAATCGCCCAGGCTGCCCCGGTTTCCAAGGCGACGCTGTACAACCATTTCGACAGCAAAAACGCCCTGCTCGCGGCAGTCATTTCCGGCCTTTGCGAGTCCTTATTGCAAACCATGACCCAGCTGACTATCGAATCGGATGGCGTGGAAAACAATCTGACCCAAATCGCGACCTCCGCAGTGGATTTGGTTTATGCCGAAGATGCGCTGGCCATTTACCGGCTGGTGGTGGCGGAAAGCCCGGACTTCCCGGAATTGGGTCAATTGTTTTATCAGAGCGGCCCGCAAGCCGTATTGACGCAGCTGGAGGACTATTTCCGGCAACTGAATGCCGACGGCAACTATCATATTGCCGATCCGGTATTTGCGGCGGATGCGTTTTTCAGCATGCTGAAAGGCGATCTGCATTGCCGCTGCCTGTTGTCGAAAACGCTACGGCCTTCCGCCGACGAAAAAAAACGCCTGGTCTCACAAGTCATTGCTTTTTACATGCGGGGTATGCTCCATGCCAAGTCCTAAAAATCATTTAATCGGACTGTTACTGGTTCTGACTGCAACGGGGGCTTCCGCGGAAACGCTGGAAGACGCCTGGAACAGCGCCATTAATAACAACCACCAGATCAAGTCGGCGAAAGCCGATACCAGCGCCTCCGAACAGCAATTGCAATCTGCCCAAGGGCAGCGCTTGCCCGATCTTAACGTAAGCAGCGGTTACACCCAGTTTAGTGAAACACCGGCGGCAAAAGCCCAGATAGCGGGGCAATCGGCCCAGTTCAACACCGCTCAGGCCGGAAGCGTCAAAGCCCAGGCGATTGCCTCGGTGCCGATTTTCACCAGCGGGCGTATCAGCCATAACATCGATGCCGCCGAAGCCTCCTTGCAAGCGGTTCAATCCAATGAAACCACTTCGGTATTGAATATCAAAATGCAGGTGGCGGAAGCCTATATCACGGTATTACGCATGGACAGCGCCTTGCAGGTTGCGCAAAGCCATGTCGATACTCTCGACCTGCACATGAAGGATGTGAATAACCTGTTCGATCAAGGCATGGTCGCGCGCAATGACGTACTGGCAGCCAATGTGGAACTGGCCAATGCCCGGCAGCTGGTCGTGCAGGCGGATAATCAACTGGACATTGCCAAGGCGCGCTATAACCAGTTACTGGATCGAAATCTTGCCGCTGAGGTTAAGCTGGCTCATCAATTCCCTGAAACCCCGCAAGGCACCTTAAACGATCTGAGCGGCAATGCGTTAAAACAGCGGCCCGAATTGGTCACACTGGCGCAGCAAATAGAGTCGCTAGACCAACAGGCTAAGAGTGTAAAAGCCGGACTGTTGCCGCAGGTCGCCGTCAATGGCGGCTATCAATACCAGGAAAACCGCTATCAGGCCTTTGAAGGCATGTGGATGGCTAATGTCGGCGTGGATTGGAAGATATTCGACGGCAGTTCCGGTCATCGCAGCGATGCGATTACCCGGCAAGCTATGTCCTTAAAAGAGCAACGCGACGACTTATCCAGTATGATCGGATTGCAGGTGCGCCAAGCCTGGCTGGATACTCAAGAAACGCAAAAACGCATTGCCGTGACTCAGCAAGCCATCGCGCAAGCCGATGAAAATTTAAAAGTCACCACCGACCGCTACCAGCAGGGCTTGTCCACCAATACCGACTTGCTTAAAGCGGAAGATTTGCGCAAGACGATGCACGATAATTTTAATAATGCGAATTATGATTCCACACTGGCGACACTGCATTTGCGGCGCGCGTTAGGCATTTTATGACACTGGGTTCCCTGCATCGAATATGGAAAATAAAACCGGAATATTGACTGTTATCGCGCTGCTCATCAGTGGTTTTCTGATTGCACTGGTCGTCTGGTGGCTGGCGTGGCGTGAGCCGCCTTTTCCCGAAGGACTGGTTCAGGCTAACGGTCGCATCGAGGGCGATCATTACACTGTGGCCGGTAAATGGCCGGGACGCGTCACTGAATTGCTGTCCAGGGAAGGCGACTCGGTTGAAAAAGGCCAGATTCTGGTCAAACTGGATGATGTCCAGACCCGCGCCCGATTAGATCAGGCCAAATCGGCGGTGGATGTCATTAAAGCAAAGCTCACGGCCGCCCAGACATCGTTGGCAATTTTCAAGAAAAACATCCCGTTAAAGGTAGAAACGGCTAAAGCCGGGGTTAGCCATGCCAATGCGTCCCAGGCTTCCACCAATGCCACTGAAGAACAGACTCGCAAGGATGCCGAGCGGTTCAGCGAACTGTTAAAAAGACAAACGGTAGACAAGCAGCGCAGCGAACAGGCCGAGCTAAGCTGGAAGGTGGCGCATGCGCAGCGCACCACGGCTCAAGCTGCGGTCGTCCAGGCCGAAAAACTGCTGGCGGAAACGGGGCTGGATTGGGACCAGATTAAAGCCAGAGAAGACGAAGTCGCGGCGCTGGCGGCGCAGGTAACGCAGGCCGAAGCGGCGCTGGCCGAGGCGCAAAGCATGCTGGACGATCTTGTCATTCGAGCGCCTGCAACCGGCATGATTACTACCCGTGTCGTCGATGCCGGTGAAGTGGTGGCGGCAGGCAGTCCGCTATTCGACATTGTCGACCTGGACCGTCTGTATTTGAAAGTCTATGTGCCGGAAATAGAAATCGGCAAGGTTCGATTAGGACTGCCTGCCCGGATTTATACTGATGCATTTCCGGATAAGCCTTTTCCGGCGACGCTCCGTTATATCGCCTCCCAGGCGGAATTCACGCCTAAAGAAGTCCAGACAGCCGATGAGCGAATCAAGCTGGTCTATGCCGTCAAACTCTATCTGGATGAAAATCCGGATCACCGATTGACTCCCGGACTACCCGCCGACGCGGTAATTCGTTGGCAGGAGAACGCGCCATGGGCGAAACCCCGCTGGTAAATGAACAACCTGTCATCAAAATACAGGGCTTCTGCAAAAGCTATAAAAAACAGGCCGCCGTAAAAGGCGTTGACCTGAGTGTTGAGCGCGGCGAAATTTACGGACTGATCGGACCGGACGGCTCCGGCAAGAGCAGTTTGATGAAGGCGATTGCCGGCGTGCTGTCCTTTGAACAAGGCGAGCTGGAAGTGTTCGGCATCAAAGTTGATTCCGAGTCGGCCGCAGAGCGCATAAAAGGTCGGCTGGGCTTCATGCCGCAGGGACTGGGCCTCAACCTCTACGGCGACTTGTCGGTCGAGGAAAATATCGATTTCTTTGCGCAACTGCGTCAGATAACGCCCGCCCAGCTTGCCGAACGCAAGCAAAAGCTACTCAAAATAACCCGGCTGGACAAGTTTCGCGACCGGCCGATGAAAAACCTCTCCGGCGGCATGAAGCAAAAACTGGGGCTGGTTTGCACACTGATTCATGGGCCTGAACTGGTTATCCTTGATGAACCCACAACCGGCGTTGATCCGGTGTCGCGCGGCGATTTCTGGGCCATTCTCGCCGAACTGCTACGCGAACAGGGTGTTACGGCCTTGGTTTCTACGGCGTATATGGATGAAGCGGCTCGTTTCCATCGGCTTTCCCTGATGTATAACGGACGCATACTGGCCGCAGGAGAGCCGGAGTTTATTTGTCGGCAGGCGCAAGGCAGTCTGGTGGAGCTGTCGGCCGAACCCCAGATTCAGGCGCTGGATCAACTTAAAAATCATTACGCCCAGGTGGAAGCCATCGGCTCCCGGTTGCGGGTTTTTGTTGATGATAAATCTCCGGATCAGGCATCAAAAGCAATCTCCGATTTGCTCGTCGGCGTCGAAGTTAAAGCCATTCGCGCCTCTGAAGCCGAGCTGGAAGACGCCTTTATCGCCTTGTTGCGCAGGCGGCGACTGGCCGATCAGAAGACAAACAATCATGCCGTTCCCCGTCTTGATACGCCGTTGCCTGAAGGTCAGGGCATCGCTATAGAGGCGCGGCAATTAACCCGCGATTTCGGTCAATTCCGCGCGGTCGACCGGATCGATTTCACAGTTCGCCAAGGGGAGATATTCGGCCTGCTTGGAGCCAACGGAGCAGGCAAGACTACCGCCATTAAAATGCTGACCGGCATAGTTCCGCCCACCGCTGGAGAGGGCCAGGTGGCGGGCGCCGATATGCGCTATGCAGGACAGACCATTAAGGAACGCATCGGCTATATGTCGCAGGCGTTTTCCCTTTATCTGGATCTGACGGTGCTGGAGAATATCCATCTTTATGCGCGCATTTATGGCGTTAGCAGGAGCATCATCAAGCAACGCATCGCCTGGGTAATAGACATTGCCGGATTAGCCGATGTCACCGGGCAGCTGACAGGCAGCCTGCCGATGGGTATCCGCCAGCGGCTGGCATTGGGTTGCGCGCTGGTCCATCAACCCGGCGTGCTTTTTCTGGATGAACCGACCTCGGGCGTAGATCCGGTCGGACGCCGCCGCTTCTGGGATATTCTGGTGCGCCTTGCCCGCGTGGAACAGGTCGCTATTCTGGTGACTACGCATTATATGAGTGAAGCCGAGCATTGCGATCATCTGGCGCTGATGTATGCAGGCCGCATCATAGCCGACGATTCACCGACAAACATGATCCGGGCCTTGCAACAGGAAGCCGGGCAATTGCTTAAAATCGCCACGGACCGTCCACTGGAAGCGCTGGCTTTACTTAAACAGGCCGATTTCAAGGGTGCCGCTCTATTCGGCAAGCATATCCATCTGTTGGCGCTGGATATTGAAACAGTGAAAAAACAGATTCACGCCCTATTGAATCAGTCGGCTATTCGGCTGATTGATTTGACTGTCCATGCGCCTACGCTGGAAGATGTTTTTGTTTACCGGGTCCTGGCGCTGGAAAACAAGGATCTGTTATGAATTTAACCCGTGTCTGGGCGGTAACTTATAAAGAGTGGCGCGAGATTTTGCGTGACCGGCTGTTTTTCGCCATGGCTTTTGCGCTTCCTCTGATTATCTTTCTGGTACTGGGCTGGGGGATTTCCTTCGACGTGGAAAATATCCCGTTCGCAGTACTCGATCAGGATAAAACGGCCATGAGCCGGGATTTTCTGCACCGGTTTATTGATTCCCGTTATTTCAAGTATAAAGGCGATGTCCGTAGCGAGCGCGAATTCGACGCCCTGTTGGCGCATAGCGATATTCGCTTTGCCATTATCATCCCGCCCCGATTCCAGGAGCATCTGCTGGCCGGGCAATCGACATCGGTACAAAGCCTTATCGATGGCGTTTTCCCTTACCGGGCACAGGTAGCAAAAGGTTATGTATCGGCGATTATCGCCAATTTTAACAACCATTCTTTGGCCGATTATTTAGCCGGAACGCGTGGCATTTCCAAAGAACAAGCCCTTGCTCAAGTTGCCCCGGTGTTGATTGATCCGCGTTATTTGTATAACCAGGCGCTACGCAGCCAGTGGTCTATGGCATCGGGCTTGCTGATGCTGGTGTTGATGGTGACTCCGCCGTTTCTTACTGCGCTGGGGGTGGTGCGGGAAAAGGAAAACGGTTCTATCTACAACATTTATGCCTCCACCATCAGCCGTAGCGAATTTATTCTAGGCAAGTTTCTGCCTTATCTGCTGATTTCCTGCCTGAACATTCTTGTTCTCTGGTGGGTAGTCATGAACGTGTTCGGCACCCCCTTCAAAGGCGACCCACTGTTTTATTATGCCGCTTCAGTAATCTATGTGATCTGTACGGCGGGTATCGGTCTGCTGGTGTCATTGCTGGTTCAAACCCAGGTTGCCGCGATCATGCTGACCATGGTGATTTCCTTTGTCCCGGCTATGCTGTACTCGGGTCTGCTGGTGCCTATTGACTCAATGGAGGCGGGAACCCGATTTGAGGCGCATTTGTTCCCGACGCTTTATTATCTGCGCATTTCATGGGGCAGTTTTCTTAAAGGATTGGGCTGGGCCGAACTTTGGTTCGATGTGGTTGCGCTAATGCTTTACGCTATTATCCTGTGGGTTGTCGGCTACCTTAATTTCCACAAAAGGCCGAGACAATGAATAGCGGTCGTTTCCTGTTATGGTGGGATCGCGTCATCGCCATGACCGTTAAAGAGCTGAAACAGCTTTTCCGCGATCCGGTACTGCTTGCCATCATTGTTTATTTTTTTACCGCTGACGTTTATATGGCAGGCAACGGCATAAAACTGAATCTTCACAGCGCATCGGTGATGGTCATCGATCATGATCATAGCGCCGCCTCCCGTGAATTGATTTATCGTTTTCGACCGCCTTATTTCGATTTGAAGGGAGAAATTTCCGGTAAAAAAGAAGCTGAAAACTTGTTAAATAAAGGACAAATCCTGGCGGTACTGGATATACCGGAACACTTTCAACGGGACTTGTTGCGGGGCAAACAAGTTGCCGTTCAATTACAGGTGGATACCAGTAATACCGTGCTGGGCACGTTGGCAACCTCGTACGCCACGGAAATTACCGCAGGCTTCGGCCAGGACCTGGCAATGCAACAGCTTGGGTTGAACGCCGGGCAGAGGGATAGCCTGCCCGTTATCGAGGATCGTCACCGCGTGTTGTACAATCCCAACCAGATTGACAGCTGGTTTATGTCGATCTCGGAGCTATTGACTGTCATCACCATACTGTCGATGATGCTGCCTGCGGCGGCGGCCGTTCGGGAAAAGGAGCGCGGCACCATTGAGCAACTGGCGGTATCGCCGCTGACGCCGCTCCAGATTCTGCTGCCCAAAGTCATCGCCATGAGCCTGGTGATTCTTTTAGGCACGGCGGTGTGTTTATTCCTGATTATCATCCCGGTTTTTCATTTGCCGGTTAAAGGCAGTATCGGACTGTTCTTTGCCGTAACCGCTTTGTATGTCTTCGCTACCTCGGGGATTGGCCTGTTCATAGCGACTGTCAGCCGCAGTCTGGGCCAGGTGTCAATGTTGGTGATTTTGCTGCTGATGCCGATACTGCTGCTTTCGGGCGCATGGACGCCGCCGGAAGCCATGCCGCAAGGTCTTCGCTGGGCCATGGCTATTTCCCCCTTGTACTACTTTATTGAAATGGGCTATGACATTTTGCTCAAAGGCGCGGGCATTGCTGTTTTAAAGGACTCGCTGCTTGGGTTAACGCTATTGGGTTTAGTCTTCTTCAGCTTCGGCGTATGGCGTTTCCGGCGGCAGTTTGGATAACACATCAATTGAAGCCGTCATCTGTTGACGTTCTCCGTGGAGCCGGTGCGCATGATTGATTACCTCATGCGCACCCCTTGACCGCCTTATTGGTCAAACGGTTGAACATCGCCCGGTTTTCGCAGCATTTTATTCACTTCGTCAAGATGCAGCTCTTCCCCGACAATCATGTCTCGCGCATATTCCTCCAACAATACTGAAACGCCTTCGGAAGCTTTCAGCAGGTCAAAATAGGCGGCTATCGCTGTTTTTTCGTGCTCCAGGCTTTCTCTTAAAATATCGCCAATATCGTGTTTGGCTGTTTCCAATAAAGGGCCGATCTTAAGCGAAGGATGCCCTCCCAATAAGGTCACCAGCTCGCCCGCTTTATGCGCATGAGCAAGGCTTTCGTCGGCATTGCCCTTCAGCCAGGAAACGATTGGAATGCGGTTATAGCCGTAAACCATCAGCGAGTAATGCGTGTAACGCACAACCCCCGCCAGTTCAAGCTCCATAATTTTGTTAAGAATATCTACAGCCCGTTGTTTTTGTTGATCGTTCATGTCGATGCTCCTGTTGATTATAGAAAAATGTCACCTCACATTAAGCGACACCCATTCAGATGCTCATCAAAAATCCTGATAACGATGTAAGACACCGCCTCACCACCTAATTACTTGAAGTCCGAGACTATAGCAACAACAATTTTCCTCAAAATGAATTGATGAAAAAATGACCCAAAGCTCGAATCCAGCGCTACTCCACTTAAACCCGCTGTTTGGGGATACAATAAGCGCATAACCTGCCTATAACGCGATGCCCACACTGGAGATTTCTCGATGAACTATACAAACATGCTGGCTGTGGCGTTCGCCGAAGCGCAAGCCGGTTTTGATGAAGGCGGCGTACCGGTCGGCGCGGCGCTGTTCGATGCGCATGGCAATCTGCTCGGACGCGGCCGCAATCGCCGGGTGCAGGACAACGATCCGTCCATCCACGGCGAAACCGACGCCTTTCGTAAAGCCGGTCGCCAAACCAACTATCGCGACAAGATTTTGGTAACGACATTGGCGCCCTGCTGGTATTGCTCGGGTTTGATCCGGCAATTCAATATCGGCACGGTGGTAGTCGGTGAATCGGTCAACTTCGAAGGCCACCTGGATTGGCTCAAAGACGCCGGGGTGAATATTGTTGAAATGAACGATGCCGATTGCATTGCGCTGATGCGGCGCTTTATCGAACAATCGCCGCAAATCTGGTTTGAAGACATCGGCGAATGCGCTTGCACTTAACGCTCGCAGACACCTTTCCAAGCTAAAATACCTGCCGAATCCGCTCGTCTAAATATGCGGCGACCCAATCTAACGATATGCCCCATGGCGGTTTTTCAGTTATAATCCCCCACTTTTTATTGCCCAAGAGCGTTAATCCGTGTCCAGCATAAACAACGACTTATCTACTTTTCAGGGACTCATCCTGGCCTTACAGAAATACTGGTCAGATCAAGGCTGTATTTTATTGCAGCCGTTGGATCAAGAAGTTGGCGCGGGGACGTTTCATCCCGCCACATTTTTACGCGCCATAGGCCCCGAGCCTTGGAACGCGGCTTATGTGCAACCGTCGCGCAGGCCGACCGACGGCCGCTTCGGCGAAAACCCCAATCGCTTGCAGCATTACTACCAGTTTCAGGTGGTGTTAAAGCCGTCGCCGGACAATATTCAGGAATTGTATCTGGGTTCGTTGCGCCATTTGGGCCTGGACTTGCTCGAACACGACGTGCGCTTTGTCGAAGACAATTGGGAATCGCCGACTTTGGGCGCATGGGGACTAGGCTGGGAAGTCTGGCTGAACGGCATGGAAGTGACCCAGTTCACCTATTTCCAGCAAGTCGGCGGCCTTGAATGCAGGCCGATCACCGGCGAAATCACTTACGGCCTGGAGCGCATCGCGATGTACTTGCAGGGCGTTAAAAGCGTTTACGACCTGGTCTGGACTAACGGCCCGTTCGGCACCGTCACTTACGGCGACGTGTTCCATCAAAACGAAGTAGAAATGTCCGCTTACAACTTCGAACACGCCAACGTCGAGTTCATGTTCGAGTGTTTCAACACCTACGAGCAGGAATGCACCAAGCTGATCGAATTGAACTTGCCGTTACCGGCCTATGAAATGGTGCTGAAAGCCTCGCATGCCTTCAACCTGCTGGATGCGCGTCACGCCATTTCGGTTACCGAGCGCCAACGCTATCTGTTAAGAGTCAGGAATTTGGCTAAATCCGTAGCCGAAGTCTATTACCAACGCAGGGAATCGCTAGGCTTCCCGATGTTAACCAAGCAGGAAGCATAACATGAGCACAAGCAAACATTTATTGTTCGAACTGGGTTCGGAAGAATTGCCGCCCAAGACCTTGCTAAAACTGAGCAACGCCTTGCTAAACGGCATCGTTCAAGGACTTAACGCCGCAGAACTAACCTTTACCGGCAGCACGGCTTACGCCACACCTAGGCGTCTGGCGGTTTTTATCGAAAACCTGGCTAGCGCACAGCCCGATAAAACCGTAGAAAAACGCGGCCCTGCATTGCAAGCGGCATTTGCGCCCGATGGCACGCCCAGCAAAGCCGCCTTGGGTTTTGCGCTAAGCTGCGGCACCAGTTTCGACCAACTGGAACGCCTGAAGACCGACAAAGGCGAATGGCTCAGCTTTACCCAAGCCGTTAAAGGCCAAGCGACTGAAAACCTGATTCCCGACATTATCCGTCAAAGCATCGCCGGATTGCCGATTGCCAAGCGCATGCGCTGGGGCAGTTTCACTACCGAGTTCGTAAGACCGGTACATTGGGCTGTTTTGCTTTACGGCGACAGCGTCATTGACACGGAAATTCTGGGTCTCAAAACCGGTGCGGCAACTCAGGGACACCGCTTTCACGCGCCGCAAAAAATCACCCTGACCAAGCCGGAAGACTACGCTGATGTGTTATATAAACAAGGCCGCGTCATCGCCGATCTTGAACAAAGAAAAACGCTGATCCGTGACGCGGCGCAAAAAGCCGCAGCAGCAGTCAATGGCTTTGCGCATATCGAAGACGATTTGCTGGAAGAGATTGCCGCCCTGAACGAATGGCCGGTGCCGATTACCGGGACTTTCGACCCGCGTTTCCTTGAGCTGCCGCCGGAAGTATTGATCACCACGATGCAAACCAACCAGAAATACTTTCCGGTTAAAAATGCCGCCGGCGGTTTGCTGGCGAACTTCATCACTTTCAGCAATATCGAAAGCACCAACCCCAAGTCCATCCAACAGGGTAATGAGCGCGTGGTAACCCCGCGCCTTTCCGATGCGGAATTTTTCTGGAATCAGGATCGGAAAAAAACGCTGGAAGATCGCGTGGAAAGCTTGTCCAGTGTGGTTTTTCAGGAGAATCTGGGCACGGTTTTCGCCAAAACCAAACGGGTGCAAAATCTCGCGAAATTTATTGCCGGACACATGAATGCCAATATTGAACTGGCCGAACGTGCCGCGTTATTGGCCAAAACCGACCTGATGACCGAAATGGTCGGCGAGTTCGGCAACCTGCAAGGCATTATGGGACGCTACTATGCGCTGGCGGACAACGAACCGGAAGAGGTCGCACTGGCGATTGAGGAACAGTATTTCCCCAAACAATCCGGTAGCCCGACTGCCGGCAGCACAACGGGGCAAGTCCTTGCTATCGCGGAAAAAATAGACACGCTGGTCGGCATTTTTGCCGTCGGCTTGATCCCTACCGGCGACAAAGACCCTTATGCATTGCGCCGCGCTGCATTAGGCATTCTCCGAACCATCATAGAGAATAAACTCAACATCAATATCATTGAGCTGACGGAATTCGCCGGCGCTCAGATTAAAACAACTTCCGATCAATCGGGAACATCCGACCGGGTTATCGATTTTATTTTCGACCGCTTGAAAGGTTACTGTCTTGATCAGGGCTACACTGCCGATGAGTTCGATGCAGTCATCACCGTAACTCCCGCCGAACCGCTGGATTTTATGCAGCGTTTGCAGGCGGTTAAAGCCTTCAGGCAGCTGCCCGAAGCCGAAAGTCTGGCGGCGGCGAATAAACGCATCCGCAACATCCTGAAAAAATCGGAGTCCCAACCAGCCGCCAGCGTCGGCGCATTGCTGGAGCCGCAAGAAAAGCAGCTGTTGCAAGCCGCACTGCAATCCGCCGATGATATTCAACCGTTACTGGCGCAGCGCAATTACCAGGCGACGCTTAACCGTTTGGCGGGTTTACGCAATGACGTCGATGCGTTTTTCGATCATGTGATGGTAATGACCGACGATCTCGACTTGCGCGCCAACCGGTTGGCATTGCTCAACCTGTTGTCCGAGCAGTTTTTGACCTGCGCCGACATCTCCAAATTGCAATCGTAAATGAACATGCCACAGGGTTCATCGTTCCCACGCTCCAGCATGGGAACGCAGTCAGCGCCGCGCCAGCGGCACGGGAACGCACTATAATCCATGCCCGAAAACCGCTACGTATTGCTGGATCGTGATGGCGTCATTAATCACGATTCGGATGACTTCATAAAATCCCCGGAACAATGGCTACCGCTTGAAGGCAGCCTTGAGGCGATTGCCCTGCTCAACGAGCATGGCTATAAAGTCGTGGTGGTCACCAATCAGTCCGGCGTAGCCCGCGGCTTACTCGATGCCGCCACGCTGGAAAAAATCCATGCAAAAATGCGGCGCATGACCGCAGAAAAAGGCGGAAAAATCGACGCCATCTATTTTTGCCCGCACGGCCCGGACGACAACTGCAACTGCCGCAAACCCAAGCCGGGCTTGCTTGAAGCCTTTGCCGCCGACCACCATGCCAGCCTGAGCGGTATGGCGGTTATCGGCGATTCGCTCCGCGACCTCCAGGCAGCGCAGGCCGTCGGTGCAAGCCCGATACTGGTCAAAACCGGTAAAGGCCGAAAAACCCTAACTGAAAATCCTAATCTCGATATTCCTG
>Ga0208636_100144_pt1 | contig 21892 bp, 20 predicted proteins | sample LakWasM103_HOW12_2_FD_183921 | JGI IMG/M metagenome (GOLD analysis project Ga0208636, IMG submission 183921) | Freshwater sediment methanotrophic microbial communities from Lake Washington under simulated oxygen tension - Sediment Metagenome... | ecosystem: Environmental > Aquatic > Freshwater >... | reverse complement strand
TCCCACATGCGGCTCGGTCAGGCAGAAGGCGCCCAGCATCTCACCACGCGCCAGCGGCGCCAGCCATCTGGCTTTTTGCTGCGCGTTGCCGTGTTTCATCAGGATGGCGTTGACCGGGCAGTTGGTCACGCTGATCACGGTGCTGGTGCCACCGTCACCGGCGGCAATCTCTTCCAGCACCAGGGCCAGCGTCAGGTAGTCCAGCCCCGCGCCGCCCAGCTCCTCGGGCACGCAAATGCCATAGGTGCCCAGCGCGGCCAGGCCCTGGTGTGCTTCCTTGGGAAAGTGGTGCTCCTTGTCCCATTTGGCGGCATGGGGCCACAGCTCTGCCTGGGCGAAGTCGCGCACGGCATCGCGCACCATTTCCTGGTCTTGGGTCAACAACATGGTCAAGGTCTCCTGAAGGGTTCTACTGTGTACTTACCAGCCAGCCATGGGCTGACCATCGATGCCGAAGAAGCGGCCACTGTCGGCCGGTGTGAGTCGCGCCAGTGTGGCGCGCATCGCGGCCACGCTGCTCAGCACGGTCAATGGCGCGCCGCTGCCGCCCATGTCGGTCTGCACCCAGCCGGGTGACAGCGCCACCAGAATGGCCTGCGGGTAATTGTGCCGTGCGGCGGCCACGGCCATGTTCAGCGCCGCCTTGCTGACGCGGTAGGTCCAGCTGTAGCTGGACGACACGCCGGAAATATGCCCCATGTCGCTGCTGATGAAGGCAAAGCGCCCCTGCGCCGCCTCCACCAGGGGTGCCACCTGGGGAATGGTCTGCATGGCCCCGAGCACATTGGTGTGCATCAACAGGTCAAAGTCCGGCTGCGTCGGTGGCGCCAGCGCATCGCCCCGGCTCATGACGCCGGCCACATAGAACGCCATGTCGATCTTCTCGCCGTCCAGCTGCCAAGCCAGACCGCTGATGCTGGCTGGGCTGGCCACATCCAGTTTGATCGGCACCGCCCCCAGCACGCGCAGACGCTCCAACGCTGCATCGTCGCGCGCCGTGGCGATGACGCGCTCACCGGCATCCAGGTACTGGCGCACCAGCTCCAGGCCAATACCGCGGGATGCGCCGATGACGAGAACGTTCATGGTCTTTTACGCCTCCAGCCCTCGTGAAATATGACTGTATAGCTACTAACTTTATAGCATTTCCAGCGCCACGGCGGTCGCCTCGCCGCCGCCAATGCACAGCGTGGCCAGACCTTTCTTCAAACCGCGGGCCTGCAGCGCATACATCAGCGTGACCATGATGCGCGCACCAGACGCGCCAATCGGGTGGCCCAGCGCGCAGGCGCCGCCGTTCACATTCACCTTGTCATGCGGCACGTTCAATTCCTTCATCAGCGCCATGGGCACGACGGCAAAGGCTTCGTTGACTTCCCACAGGTCCACATCGCCCACAGCCCAGCCGGCCTTGGCCAGCGCCTTTTGCGTGGCACCGACCGGAGCGGTGGCAAACCACTCGGGCTCTTGCGCGTGCGTGGCATGCGCCACGATGCGGGCCAACGGCTTGCAGCCCAGCTTGGCGGCGGTGCTGGCCTTCATCATCACCAGCGCGGCGGCGCCGTCGTTGATGCTGGAGCTGGATGCGGCGGTGATGGTGCCGTCTTTCTTGAAGGCAGGCTTCAGCGTGGGAATCTTGTCGAGCTTGACCTTGCCCGGACCTTCGTCGATGGAGACGACAACGTCACCGCCACGGCCCTTGACCGTGACCGGCGTGATCTCGGCGGCAAACGCGCCGGACTCGGTGGCGGCTTTGGCGCGCTGCACGCTGGCGGTGGCAAAGGCGTCCTGCTCGGCGCGCGTGAAGCTGTATTTGGCGGCGCAGTCTTCGCCAAAGGTGCCCATGGAGCGGCCGGCTTCATACGCGTCTTCCAGGCCGTCCAGCATCATGTGGTCAAAAATGCGGTCGTGGCCGATGCGGTAGCCGCCGCGCGCCTTGGGCAACAGATAGGGCGCGTTGGTCATGCTCTCCATGCCACCGGCCACCAGCACTTCGTGGCTGCCGGCGATCAGCATGTCGTTGGCAAACATGGCCGCGCGCATCGCCGAGCCGCACATCTTGGACAAGGTGACTGCCCCCGCACTCTTGGGCAGACCGCCCTTGAAACCGGCCTGGCGCGCAGGCGCCTGGCCCTGGCCCGCCATCAGGCAGTTGCCAAACAAAACCTCGGTCACCAAATCAGGAGAGATGCCAGCACGCTCTACCGCCGCCTTGATGGCCGCGCCACCCAGGTCATGCGCCGCGAGGCTGGAAAAATCGCCCTGGAATGCGCCCATGGGGGTGCGGGCTGCGCCGACGATAACGATGGAATCCGACATGCTGGTTTCTCCTAAACAGTGATGGACGGGGATTGTAAAGAGTTGACGTTTACGTAAACGTCAATTGTGACAGAAAGCCTCCAGTGCCGCGATAAACTGCGCCCATGCCCAAACCCAATCCCCGCATGCGCCCACGCCAGATCCTGACCGGAGTTCTGCTACTGGTCACCGGTCTGCAACTGGGCGCGGCGCCCGTGAGCGCACTGGACCCCGCCGAGATTGAACGCCGCAACGCAGCGGCCACCTTTGTGCAGACCCAGGAGCTGACCCTGCAAATGCTGCGCGCGGAGTGCGGTACGCTGATGCCCACCGAGTCGCCGCGTGTGGTCTCCATTGCCAGGGCGTGGTTTGACCGCAACAAGGACGACATCGTCAGCGCGCGAGTCTGGCTGGACCAATATCTGACCCACGCCAAGTCCATCAGCGCGGAGCAGTACCAGCGCGAGTCCGGCGCCCTGTTGAAGGCGCTGTCCAACGGGATCATTGCCAACGCCAAGATCCACTTCCACCGCCAGCCCCCGACCGCCGAGGGCTGCGCCAATGCGTTGCGCGCCTACAGTGCGCCCGCGTTCGATGTGCAAAACGTGGGCAACAACAAGGGCTACGCACAGTTTGCGGAATTCGGTAAAACGCTGCGCGCGATGCGCGAGGCCGCCGACTACGCGGTGCCACCCCAGATCAACACCCAGTTCCAGGAAAACGTGCCATTTCAACCCTTCGCCAGCCTGGAGGCCGCCAGCGCGGCCCGCGAACGCGGCGACCAGCCGATGATGCGCACCCTCTATACGCGCCTGGCCGAGCATGGCGAAGGCACTGCGGCCCACGCGATGGGCCTGTCGTACCTGACCGCGGACCCGGTGTCCAGAGACTATGTGCTGGCCTACCGCTGGTTTGCGGCGGCCTGGAGCCTGGGCAATCTGGAAGGCTTGAACGCCCTGGGGGTTTTGTTGCGGGACGGCGTGGGCTTGCCGGCCAATACCCGCCTGGCCTACGGCGCCTTCCTGTTGGCCCAGCAGGGAGCCCGCGACCAAGCCGCCTTTGACCGCAGCCAGCGCAACGCGCAGGGCATGTTGGCCAGGGTTTCCGACGCCGACCGCACGGCACTGGCCTGCATGACGATCAAAGCCTTTGACGCCGCGCTGCAAACCCCGGACACCGCACAGCCGCTGGTCCCCGGCACCCCCATCCATCAGGGCCATCGCACACTGGGTCAGATCGTGCCCGCCCTGGCGGGGGGCCAACACGGCGCCTGCCCCTGAGCGACAGTACCTCCTGCCATGCTCCATTGACTGCGTCTGTTGCTCCTGGGCGGCCAGATCTACTGGCTCGCCGGCAACGTGCTGGTCGAACGCGGCAATGCCACGGAGGCCCCGCGGGTGATGCGGGAATCGAGCGACACGCTGCAGACCGGGTTTGACGAAGCAAGCCATGAGTAGCCGCATCGGGGCGACGTCAGGGGCAGTTGCAAAAGGAAAAAAGTTCGTACAGAATTTCCTCACGCTCAGGAGATTGTGAGGCATGCAAGTCTTCGACAAGGTAGTGGATCAGGTCCAGTCTGTTGGTCTGCCGGTAGTGGCTGTGTCGCTGACGGCCGTTCCCCGCGCCAACACGCCGGTGCTGCTGATGGTGCATTGGCACGGATTTGTCCGTCCCCAGGCGCCACGACTTTCTCAAGCCGACACACCTCTGCGCACCCCCGTGAGCATTCCCGGTTCGGCACTGCAATTGAGCGATACGTGGCGAACAATGGAAAACCTGGATGACGCCATGTTGCAGGCTGCGTGGCAGTTTGGCGCGTGGGACCTGGTGCGCGAAGAGCGGCGCGGATGCAACACTGCCGGCGCATCCGAACGCGAGGCGCTCGAGTGCCGCCAGGCCTTTGCAGACAACCCCTTTGATGGCCCCGCCGAAGCTTTGATGCTGGCGGAAGCCCCAGATCGCGAGGACCTGATGCACTTTGGCGCGCGCGTCGGCTATGTGCGCTGGCAATTCCATCCAGTAAAAAACGGACTTTGGAGCGACTCTGCAGGCGACGACACTTTGCAGGCCGATGGAAGCCGCAAGCTCCCCTGTCCCGTCGTTGCCAGACCGGTTGTTGGAACTCGCCTATCTCAAACCCGCTATCGCCTGGGACACAGCAGTCGCATGGTCCTGCTCTAACGCTTGGGCAAAAACTTTTTGCGGGGTCGGTCCTTGAAACTCCTGCTCGAATCCATATTTCAAAAATCGCTGATTCCCTGAGTCAGCTTGTCGAGCCGCGTGGCCCGGCAAGTAACCCTAATCTGATTTTGAACAGGAGATTTCGTCATGGAAATTCGTCCCCTTTACGACCGGATTATCGTTAAGCGGATTGATCAACAACGACAGACCGCATCCGGCATTGTCATTCCCGACACGGTCACCGAGAAGCCCGAACAGGGCGACGTCATCGCGGTAGGCAACGGCCGCCTGCTGCAGGACGGCAACCTGCGCCCTTTGCAGGTAGCCAGAGGCGACCGCGTGTTCTTTGGCAAATATGCGGGTCAGGCCGTCAAAGTCGATGACCAGGAACTGCTGGTCCTCAAGGAAGAGGATGTGCTGGGCATCATTGCAACTGGCGGTTCTGCCCACCTGAAGAAAGTCGCTTGATTACGTATTTCACAGATTCACTAGGAGATTGAAAAATGGCAGCAAAAGAAGTCAAGTTTCATGATGGCGCCCGCACCCGCATCCTCAAAGGTGTGAACACGCTGGCCGACGCCGTCAAGGTCACCCTGGGTCCCAAGGGCCGCAATGTGGTCATCGAAAAGAGCTTTGGCTCCCCCATCATCACCAAGGATGGCGTGACCGTCGCCAAGGAGATTGAGCTCAAGGACAAGTTTGAAAACATGGGCGCTCAGATGGTCAAACAGGTCGCGTCCAAAACCGCCGATGTGGCTGGCGACGGCACCACAACGGCCACCGTACTGGCGCAGGCCATCGTCAAGGAAGGCATGAAATATGTGACTGCCGGCATGAACCCGATGGACCTCAAGCGCGGCATCGACCAAGCCACGCAGGCCATCGTGACCGAACTCAAGACCCTGTCCAAGCCCTGCAGCACCAACAAGGAAATTGCCCAGGTGGCGGCGCTATCAGCCAACTCCGACACGGCCATCGGCGACATCATTGCCAAGGCGATGGAAAAAGTGGGCAAGGAGGGCGTGATCACGGTGGAGGATGGCAAGTCCCTGGAGAACGAACTGGACGTGGTCGAAGGCATGCAGTTTGACCGCGGATACATAAGCCCCTATTTCGTCAACAATCCCGAAAAGCAGGTGTGCGCGCTCGACGATCCGCTGGTGCTGCTGCATGACAAGAAGATCTCCAACATCCGCGATCTGCTGCCAGTCCTCGAAGAGGTTGCCAAGGCGGGCAAGCCGCTGCTGATCATTGCAGAAGACCTGGAAGGCGAAGCATTGGCAACGCTGGTGGTCAACAGCATGCGCGGCGTGTTGAAGGTGGCTGCGGTCAAGGCACCCGGCTTTGGCGACCGGCGCAAGGCGATGCTGGAAGACATTGCCATTCTCACCGGTGGCATTGTCATCGCGGAAGAAACCGGCAAGCAACTGGACAAGACAACCATTGCGGATCTGGGTCGCGCCAAGCGCGTGGAAATCCACAAGGACGCCACTACCATCATCGACGGTGCGGGAGACCAGGCCAGGATCAAATCACGGGTCTCCACACTGCAAGCTGAAATGCAGGACTGCACGTCAGACTATGACAAGGAGAAACTGCAGGAACGCATCGCCAAGCTGGCCGGTGGCGTGGCTGTCATCAAGATCGGTGCGGCCACTGAGGTCGAGATGAAGGAAAAGAAAGACCGTGTCGACGACGCATTGCACGCCACACGGGCTGCGGTGGAAGAAGGCATCGTCCCGGGCGGTGGTGTGGCCTTGCTGCGCGCACGCGCTGCGGTCAAAGACCTGAAAGGCACCAACCACGACCAGGACGCCGGCATCAAGATCGTCCTGCGCGCCATTGAGGAGCCGCTGCGGGTCATTGCCACCAATGCAGGTGATGAGGCTTCGGTGGTGATTGACAAGGTGCTGGCCGGCAAAGGCCCCTGGGGCTACAACGCGGGCACGGCGCAGTATGGCGATTTGATCCAAATGGGCGTCATCGACCCCACGAAGGTCACGCGCGCTGCGCTGCAGAACGCCGCCTCGGTCGCTGGCCTGATCCTCACGACCGACGCCAGCGTGGCCGAGACGCCGAAAGAGGACAAGCCGGTAGCGGCTGCGACCGCCGATATGGACTACTGAGCGTAGTACGGTGAAACCCGGGGGAAGCGTGCTTCCCCCGGTTGCTTCAACAACTGGAGAGTGATCGCTATGTCAAAAAACCATTCCTTCGCGCAGGCCGATGCAACGCGTCGGCATGGTATGCCGTCCGATTGCAATACCCACCAGATACCCATGAAGGCTGGTGCCATGGAGAGGCTGACTGCCTGGTTCTCTGGCGATATTGCATTGACCCGTTCCGATGCACATCGCTTGCTGGAAAGCGCGGTCGAATCGGGTCACATTGCGCAATATCGGGCCGAGTTCGTAACCGCCATCAAGGCGCTTGCAGCCGGTCAAAGAAGCTGGCATGACATGGGCTACCGCCTGCTTCCGGACGATTGACCATGTCGAGCGGGAACGAAGCCCGACCGCAATGGGGCGCCCGGATCTGGCTGGTCATGGTCCTGTTCGCCATTGGGAGCGCCTTGGTGCTGACTCTGACGGGCACTGCGGTTGCAGCCCCGCCAGGCGGCATTGGACCACGCGCAGTCACTGCACGGGGCGAACTGGCCGCGGATGAGAAATCCACCATAGCCCTGTTTGAGCACACACGCGACTCGGTAGTGTTCATCCGCACCAGTGCCGTCGTTCAGGACCTCTGGTCACGCAACGTGCTGTCGGTGCCACGTGGCACAGGGTCCGGTTTCATCTGGGACGATGCGGGCCACGTGGTCACCAACTACCACGTGATCGAAGGCGCCAGTGAAGCAACGGTGAAACTGGTGGACGGTAGTGACTACAAATGCAGTCTGGTCGGGGCGAGCCCGGCCCATGACATTGCTGTTCTGAAGATCGGCAGCCGGTACAAACCGCCGCCACCGGTTCCTTTGGGCGCCAGCCATGACCTGAAGGTTGGGCAAAGAGTGTTTGCCATTGGCAACCCGTTTGGCCTGGACTGGACGCTCACCAGCGGCATTGTGTCAGCGTTGAACCGTTCGCTGCCTGGCGAAAGGGGTTCTTTGGTAGAGCACCTGATACAGACAGACGCCGCCATCAACCCCGGCAACTCGGGTGGCCCCTTGCTGGATTCGGCCGGCCGTCTGATCGGCATTAATACGGCGATCTACAGCCCAAGCGGCACCAGCGCTGGTATTGGCTTTGCTGTGCCTGTGGATACCGTCAACCGCGTGGTTCCGCAACTCATCCGTTTTGGCAAGTACGTCCGCCCTTCTTTGGGGCTTCGCATGGATGAAGATCTCAATCAGCGCTTGGCCAGTGCGCTGGAGGTCCGCGGTGTTGTGGTTTTGCGCTCGCCTGCCGGAAAGCTCGTTCCCGGTCTGCAGGAGTCAACAGTCACCCGCGACGGCAGTATTTTCCTGGGTGACATCATCACTGCGGTCAATGGCAAGTCTGTGGAAACCATCCGCCAGTTGGCGCTGCTTCTGGATGAGCTCCGCGTGGGCGATGTCGTCTCGGTTCGGCTATTGCGCAAGGGCAAGTCCGTGGTGATGGACGCCCGCCTTCAGGCCGGGGATTGACCCGTTTACAGCGGCGCGCGGGATCTTGAAGATGACCCACTTGAAATCATTTTCCGAGTCGCTATTTCAATTTTCGAGCCGGCGGAAACTGGTCTCCTGCCGGTTTGTATCAACCTATCGGAGGACTCACCATGTATGTATCTTTGTTGAACCGGCCGAACAACCTGTTCGGCCAATTTGAACTCCTGCGCCGGGAACTGGACGAGGTGTTCGGCGCATCGGGTCTGCCCAGCAGCATCCGCTCGGTGACGCCAGGAACCATGCCTGCCATCAACGTGGGCCGCACGCCGACCAGCGTAGAAGTCTACGTATTCGTGCCGGGCCTGGACACTTCCAAGGTCGATGTGACGCTGGACCGCGGCGTGCTCCGCATAGCGGGCGAGCGCCCGTCGGGCATCCCTGAAGCAGAGGCACCCGTGCAAATCTACGCCCGTGAGAGAGGTGTTGGCAGCTTCACCCGCACGGTCTCGCTGCCTGACGATGTAGACCCGACACAGGTAACTGCCAACTACCGTGACGGCGTTCTGCAAATCAGCATCGCACGGCGTGAATCGGCCCAACCCAAGCGCATCACCGTTCAGTGATGCGGCCCGTAACGAAGGAGAAAAACACCATGAGCGACAACAAGCAAGTAAGCCGCGCTACCGCTGAGCAGGACCAGCAGCGCGCCGTTCTCCCCGCCGTTGACGTATTCGAGGATACGTCCGGCATCACACTGCTGGCCGACATGCCGGGTGTGCCCAAGGATCTGCTGGAGTTGAAGATTGAGGGCGAGACATTGTTGATCGAAGGAGGCGTGTGGCCCCGCACGCCAGACAACCTGGAGGCCATCTATGCCGAAGTGCGCGTGCCACACTACCGCCGCAGCTTTACGCTGAGCCGGGAATTGGACACGACCCGTATCGAAGCCAACTTGAAGGACGGTGTTCTGAATCTGCGTATTCCGAAGCAGGCGCACGCGCAGCCACGCAGGATCGCTGTCACGGCCGGTTGAGCACCGCGATTGCGAGAGCCAGAAGGGATCGCGAGACACGTCGAACCTTTCTGGCTGTCGGTGTCATCCCGTGGCGGTTGGAGAATGGCTAAAGGATTGCATCCCTAGCCAGCACCCCGGTGGGCCTCAGTGAATATTCCTGCGCTGATTGGCACCCTCGAGTCCCGGGACAGATTCCTTTGAGATCGAATCGAAAATGGACGAAGTGCGCTGAATACGCCGTATGGTGTCGCGGGCTATCAGGTAAGCCTGTGTCTGGCGCTCCGACATGTAGGGCAGCGCGCCATTCACTGCACTGCGGCCAGCATTTCCGCTGCCAGAAGCACGAGTATGAAGATTTGACTTCACGATCAACTCCTTTCTCTGGTTGTCGAACAAGTTGGCGGGGAGATGCCAAAAAAACACGCCACTGATATAGGCGTTGACTGGAGAAATTTCAAGTCTTCTTGTGGACCGCCGGTGAGACTTACAACGTGGGCCTTGCCAGCCTGGGCGTAGCGACACGTGGCATTCCTCGCCCACGCGCAAACTCTGCCGTCAGCTTTCGGGACGCGTCCTGCGGGTCTGCCGCCCGGGTGATGGCCGTGATGACCGCCGCACCGGCCACGCCTTGCGATGCCACCCCGGCCATGTTGCCCGCGTCGATACCGGCAATGCCCACCACCGGCACCGGCAACAAGCCCGCCCAGTAGCGCAGGTTGTCCAGCTCCTGCGGAATCCACGGCATGTCCTTCGACTGCGTGGCAAAGATGGGGCCGCAGGCGATGTAGCTCGGGCGTTGCGCCCAGGCCCGCGCCACCTCCCAGTAGCTGTGGGTGCTTAGCCCCAAGCGCACGCCGGCGGCGCGCAGCGCGCCCACGTCCACCTGGTCCAGGTCTTCCTGGCCCACATGCACGCCGTAGGCGCCCAGGCGCAGCGCCAGTGCCCAGTGGTCGTTGATGAAGAGTTGTGCGCCGGGTGTTTGCGTAGCCATCGCAATCGCCTCGCGCACCTGCGCCTCCAGCGTGGGATCTTGTGCGTCCTTGATGCGCAGTTGCACGGTGCGGATGCCCGCGTCCAGCACGCGGCGCACCCAGGCAGCGCTGTCGACGACGGCGTAGACGCCCAGCGCCGGGTCCCGCAGTGCGGGAAAGGCCGGGGCCAACGCCTCGGGCAGCGCGCGACCGGCAGTCGACGGGGTGAGAGCCGGCAAATTGACAACATGCTGCGCAAAGTCCGACTGCGCGTACACCGGCCCTGCTCCCGCCCCCGCCGCGTAGCCATGGCGCAGCGCGTGCGTGGTCGCCATCTTGGCCAGCACCACGGCGTCCGCCACGCAGTAGCCGTCGGCCAGCGCGGCGGACGCCGTGGACGCGAAGGTGCAGCCGGTGCCGTGCTGGTGCGCCGTGTCCACGCGCGGCAGGCTGAGCCAGCCGCTGGCCTGGGGGCTGATCAGCCAGTCGCTCGCCATACCATCCGTTTGCGAAGCATCGCCGCCGGTGATGACCACCGCCAACGCCGGGCTGGCGAATTGGGACAGCGCGTCGGCCATGGCTTCAACATCCCCCTCGTGGTCGCCTCGCAGCGCAGCTGCCAGCAGGCGCTGCGCTTCGCCCTGGTTGGGCGTGACCAGCGTGGCGCGCGGCAACAGCTCCTCCACGTAGGCCCGTACCAGCGCCTCGTCGGCAAAGCCGGCACCGGTGCTGGCGCCCAGCACCGGGTCCACAACCAGCGCTACGGTCTGGCCCTGGGTGTGCGCCACGGCACGCAGGCGGTCCACCCAGCGGCAGACCACGCGCAGATTCTCCACACTGCCCAGCAGCCCGGTCTTGATGGCCTGCGGCGGCAGGTCCAGCGCCAGCGCGGCCAGTTGGGCGTCCAGCAGCTCCGCGCTGACCGGCTCGACGCGCGTGACGGCGACCGAGTTCTGCGCCGTGATAGCGGCCACGGCCGTGCAGCCGTGCACGCCAAACGCAGCCAGGGCCTTGAGGTCGGCCTGCAGGCCCGCGCCACCACCGCTGTCTGACCCGGCGATGCTCCAGACGATGGGTCGCGCAGAGCCGGTTCCGCCGGAAGCCTTCAAGCCAAATTGGGCGATAGCCCTCGTGGAATGGATGTGAGTAGCTACTGAATTCATAGCAGTATCGGGTGGCCCGCCACCGGTGTGGATGCCACCGCCATGTCCTGCTGGGCCATGACGCCGGCCTCGAACGCCAGACGACCGGCCTGGATGCCCAGGCCAAAGGCGCGCGCCATGCGCACCGGGTTCAGCGCCTTGGCCACGGCGGTGTTCAGCAGCACGCCGTCCAGCCCCAGCTCCATGGCCTGCACGGCGTCAGCGGGTGAGCCGATGCCGGCGTCCACGATCAGCGGCACGTCAGGCAGGCGCGCGCGCAGGATGCGCAGCGCGCCGGGGTTGACCAGGCCCTGGCCCGAGCCAATCGGCGCGCCCCAGGGCATCAAAATCTTGCAGCCTGCATCCAGCAGCCGCTGGCAGCTGACGAGGTCGTCGGTGCAATAGGGAAAGACGTCAAAGCCTTCCTTGACCAGTTGGCGGGCGGCGTCCACCAGCTCGAACGGATCGGGCTGCAGCGTGTGCTCGTCGCCCACCACTTCGAGCTTGATCCAGGTGGTGTCAAACAGCTCGCGTGCCATCTGCGCCAGCGTGATGGCTTCGCGCGCGGTGCGGCAGCCGGCGGTGTTGGGCAGCAGGTGGGCTCCGGTGGCCTTGATGATGCCGAAGAAGTCCCCGTCGGCCGAGGCTGGGGTGCCTTGTGCTAGTTGGCGGCGCAGGCCCACGGTCACCACCTGCGTGCCTGAGGCGGCGATGGCCTGCTGCAGGATGGCCGGTGACGGGTAACCCGCCGTGCCCAGCAGAAAGCGGCTGGTGAGGGTTCGGCCACCTATTTCCCACGTTGTCGCTGGGGGGAGCCTGGGAGGCAGAGCGCTCTGCTCCGTGTCCCCCGCCCGCTTTGCGGGCTCCTCCTTGACCTGCGCAGAACGCTCTGCCTCCCAGTCTCTCGCTGATGCGGTCATCGGTGTGGTCATCGACCTAGCCTCCTTCAATCGGCTGAAAAGTCACAATCGCATCGCCCTCAGCCAGCAGGCTTTGCGCGCGCTGGGCGCGGGGGACAAACGCGCCATTCACGGCCGTGGCTAGCGTGTCACCGGCCAGCCCCTGTGCCTCCACCCACTGCGCCAGCGTGCGCGCCGTGGTGGTGTGCGCGGCGCCATTCACAATCAGCGTAGTGGTCGACGTTTCGGGCACGGGCACGGTCAAGGCCGCGGTCACGACAAGCCCCCGGCCAGCGCCTCTTCCACCACGGCGGGCGCGATGAGCCAGCCGTGGCGGTACAGGCCATTGATGCGGGTGATGCCCTTCTCGCGCGAGAGCAGCGGCAGGTTGTCGGGCAGCGTGGGCCGCAGATTGGACTCGGAGTGCACCACGCGCGCCTCGGCGAGCTCGGGGATCACGCTGTGCGCGGCGCTGAGCAGCTCCAGCGTGCTGCGCAGCGACACCGGCGAGCGGTCCTCGCTCTCGATCTCGCTGGCGCCGACCACCACGATGTCACCGGGTCGGGGCACGATGTAGACCGAATGGCGTGGATGCATCAGGCGCAGGGCACGGGTCAACTGGACGCCCGGTGCATGCAGCCAGAAGACCTCACCGCGCACGCCGCGCACCGGCAACTGTGGGCGGGCGCCGACACCGCGCACATCGAATACATGGTCAAAGCGCAGGCTCTCGCCCTGTTCGGGCTGCGCCAGTCGAAGCCCTTCAACGCTCTCACGGCGAACCGAGGTCAGGGTTTGCACGCGCAACATACCGGGCTCCACCGCATGCACGGTGGAGCGCCAGTGCCAGTGTGTGCCCTGGCGCGTGGCCTGCGCGGCCAGGGCCTGCATGGCCTGCACGGTGTGGATCTGGCCTTCGCAGGGCAGCAGCCAGCTCAGGGCCGGGCCATGGATGGCGGGCTCCAGCTCGGCCAGCCGCTTGGCGTCCAGCAGCTCGGGCTGGTAGGGCGCACCGGCTTTGGACTGCAACAGCCCCACCACGCGCTCGGCCGCACCGGCATCGCTGCGGTGGGCCAGCAGCAGGCTGCCCTGCAGGCTCAGCGCCACCGGCTCGCCCAGGCCGTGCACGATGGACGGCCACAGGTAGCAGGAGCGCAAGCCCCAGGTAAACACGCGCGCATCGGCGCACTCCAGCTCGGCCACGGGGCTCAGCAGACCGGCCGCCGTCCACGCCGCCGCCTCGGTGCCGGACTCGGCCTTCGGCCCGGGTCCGCTGGCCGGATCAAACACGTCCACGCGGTGCCCCGCGCGGCTCAGTTCCAGTGCCAGCAAGCGACCCAGCAGGCCGGCACCCGCGATTCCTATGTGCATTTCCGTTCTCCTGTTCTTGGTTGGATGGCGAAGCGTGGCTGGATCAGCCCTTGCGGATGGGAATATAGATTTCGCTGCCGGCTTTTTTGAAGGTGTCCGACATGGATTGCATACCCTCGCTCAGCGCCTGCTCGTCGGTAACGCCACGGTTCCTGGCGTACTCGCGCACCTCCTGCGTGATTTTCATCGAGCAAAACTTGGGGCCGCACATGCTGCAGAAATGCGCCACCTTCGATGAATCCTTGGGCAGGGTTTCATCGTGGAAGTTGCGCGCCGTGTCCGGGTCCAGTGACAGGTTGAACTGGTCCATCCAGCGGAACTCAAACCGCGCCTTGGACAAGGCATCGTCGCGCGCGCGCACTCCCGGATGGCCCTTGGCCACATCGGCCACGTGGGCGGCAATCTTGTAGGTGATGATGCCGACCTTCACGTCCTCGCGGTCCGGCAGGCCCAGGTGTTCCTTGGGCGTGACGTAGCACAGCATGGCCGTGCCAAACCAGCCAATCATCGCCGCGCCAATGCCGCTGGTGATGTGGTCGTAGCCGGGTGCAATGTCGGTGGTCAGCGGGCCCAACGTATAGAACGGTGCCTCGTCGCAGTGCTTCAACTGCTCGGTCATATTGGCCTGCACCATGTGCAGGGGCACGTGGCCCGGGCCTTCGATCATCACCTGCACGTCCTGCTGCCAGGCCTTCTTGGTCAGCTCGCCCAGCGTGCGCAACTCGGCAAACTGGGCCTCGTCGTTGGCATCCGCACCACTGCCGGGGCGCAGGCCATCGCCCAGCGAGTAGCTGACGTCGTACGCCTTCAGGATCTCGGTCATCTCATCGAAGTGCGTGTAGATGAAATTTTCTTGGTGGTGGGCAATACACCACTTGGCCATGATGGAGCCGCCGCGCGACACGATGCCGGTCACGCGGTTGGCCGTAAGGTGGATAAAGGCCAGGCGCACACCGGCGTGCACCGTGAAGTAGTCGACGCCCTGTTCAGCCTGCTCGATCAGCGTGTCGCGGAATATCTCCCAAGTCAGGTCCTCGGCCACACCGCCCACTTTCTCCAGCGCCTGGTAGATCGGCACGGTGCCGATGGGCACGGGGCTGTTGCGCACGATCCAGTCGCGTGTGGTGTGGATGTTTTTGCCGGTCGATAAATCCATGACCGTGTCTGCGCCCCAGCGGATGGACCAGACCAGTTTTTCCACCTCCTCCTCGATGCTGGACGTGACGGCCGAGTTGCCGATGTTGGCGTTGATCTTGACCAGAAAGTTGCGGCCAATGGCCATGGGCTCCAGCTCGGTGTGGTTGATGTTGGCCGGGATGATGGCGCGGCCGCGCGCCACCTCGCTGCGCACAAACTCCGGCGTCATGATCTTGGGGATGCTGGCGCCAAAGCTGTTGCCGGCCAAACGCTTTTCACGCTCGGCATTGCCCAGGTACTGCTCCATCCACTCCAGCTTCTGGTTCTCGCGGATGGCCACATATTCCATCTCGGGGGTAATGATGCCTTTGCGCGCGTAGTGCATTTGCGTGACGTTGGCGCCTGCCTTGGCACGGCGCGGCTGGCGCTGCAGGCCGGCGGCCTGGGCGCGCAGCGCAGCCAGAGCGTCGGTCTCGCCATTTTTCAGGCCATCGTCCAGCGCGAACGGCTTGCGGCCTTCGTACAGCTCGGTGTCGCCGCGGGCGTCAATCCAGCCCTGGCGCACCAGCGGCAAGCCCTGGCGCACGTCGATGCTGGCAGTGGGGTCGGTGTAGGGGCCGGATGTGTCGTACACCGTAACCGCCTCGCCACTGCTCTGCATGATCTCGCGCATCGGCACCTGGATGTCGGTGCGGCTGCCGGGCAGGTAAATCTTGCGGGAGGCGGGAAGCGGCTCGCGGGTCAGGCGGATGAACTGGGCTAGCTTGTCGGGTGCATTCATTGGGCTTGTCTCCAAAGTTTTCACCCGAAGACAACACAGACACCAGCCCCGCAAACTCCATCTATGAGAAAGACGCCGCCCGGACGGTTCTTGGCCGTTGGCAGCTGAGCACTTCTTACGCTGGTATGAACCAGATCAAGTTCGCGGGTTCGGAAATCCATCTCAGCGCAACCATTGCGCACCCCGGGCAGGGCGCAGTGTACGCCAAACGCAGGGGATCGCGGTCCCGGTTACGACCGGTTCCTCAGTGCGCCACCAGGCTGGTGTCCCTGAAACAGAAAGGTGATTCGTGAGATGCAGTCGCGCGCCACCGTCTCGCCCTGGCTCGCCACCAGGGCAGCCATCAGGTTGGAACGCAGGTACCACAGAGCGTCAATATCGGTCGCAAAGGTGAGCTTGTGGCGGAGTTCGGCGTTGTCAGGGCAGTATTCCTCCAGCAGCGCCAGCATCGCCCGATGCACCTGCGAAAAAGTATCGGGGGAGCCGCTGATGTCCTGGCCCAGCATGGCCCAAAAGCTGTTTCGAACGCGCATGGTAGTACTCCTCTCGCCGGGGGCGGCATCCGTGCACGGCACGCTGCCCCAAACAGGTTTCCTTCATCATCGGCATTCCGGGGACGGGCTGCAATGGTCTGTAACGGGATGGCCCCGAGGCGTGCGGGGTCTTACGATGAGTTACGTTTTGTCAGGCGCCAGCGCGTGTGCTCACTTCAGCCAGACCCTGCACACAGTTCCTCGCCTGGCGGGTCCAGCGTTTGAACCACTGGCGGTACCGGTTCGCAGTCGGCGCGCGCAGGGGCACCAGCACATAACGAGCAGCCACTCCATCCGCAGCCCCGCGGTGGCAGTCACTTTGAATCAAAACCTGCGCTTCATGCAGGTCGATCACCGCACCCCGCACCAAAAACCGGTCCACGGCATCCCCTGGCCGGGTCAGCCACAGACAGCCGCTGCACACTTCAAGACGGAAACCTTTCGTGGCATTGATCAGGCGGCACTGTTGGGGCAAAAGCGTGAGGGCGGGCGAGATGTGGTGCATGGTGCAGCTCCTTGAAGGTTAGTCCTTACTGTCCGCGCTTGCGGCCTCTTTGCCCAGACACAACCTGCGCCCATGTGAGGGACAGCACAGCCTGGTTTAGTGGCATCTGTACTGCCTTGCTTTGGAAGCATCTGTACTGCTGTTGCCACCCCCAACCAACGGCCAAAGCACACTGGCATGCATTAGCATGGAAAGCATGACGCCAACCCCGAAGCCGCTGTACTTGCAAATCGCACTGCACATGGCCGAGATGGTGGCCAGTGGGGCTCTGAAGGTGGGCCAGCGGCTGCCCTCGGTTCGCGACTCGGCGGTGCAAAACGGGGTGTCGGTATCCACCGTGGTGCAAGCGTTTCACTGCCTGGAAGAACACGGCCTGGTGCAGCCACGCCCCAAGGCCGGTTACTTTGTGGCCAGCGCTGGCAAAGCCCTGGCTTCCACCCTGGTGCGCAAGATCGGCCACCCGAGCGCCACACCAACCAACCCCGTATCCGCCGCCTCCGGGGCCAAACCGTTAGCAAAACCGCATGCCAACTTTGCCGGTTATTCCCCCCAAAACAAGGTTTTTTTCGACGCCGACCGCATCCGTGTGGCCGTGAGCCGCGCCACACGCCTGAAGCGCGACACCCTGACCGAGTACGCCAGCTCTTCCGGCACGACCGCCCTGCGTGATGCCGTGGCACTGCGCGCGCTGCACCTGGGGTGTGCGCTGCGGGGAGAAAAGATCGTCATCACCGCCGGGTGCATCCACGCCATATCCCTGTGCCTTCAGGCGGTGACCCGGCCCGGTGATCTGGTGGCGGTGGAAAGCCCCACCTATTTCGGGTTTCTGGACTTGCTCGAAGCCATGAACCTCAAAGCCCTGGCCATCCCTTCGGACCCACGCACCGGGGTGTCTTTGCCTGCCCTGCAGCTGGCCCTGCAAACCCAGCCCATCCGCGCTGTTCTGCTGGTGCCCACCCTGTCCAACCCACAGGGTTCGGTGATGCCTCTCACACAAAAGCGCGCCCTGGCCCAACTGGTGGCCCAACACCAGGTGCCATTGATTGAGGACGTGGTGTTCAACGACCTATTGGCCACCGATGCACGGCGCAAGGCCGTCAAGGCCTTTGACACGCAGGGCTGGGTCATGATTTGCGGCTCCTTTGCCAAAACCGTGGCACCGGGCATCCGCCTGGGTTGGACAGAAGCGGGGCGCTGGAGCCAAACCGTGGCGACCCTCAAGCGGGTGCAAGGTGCTTCCACTACTGCGGTGCTCGAATATGCACTGGCAGATTTGCTCACCCAAGGCAGTTACGAAGCCCAGCTGCGGCGGCTGTGCCTGCTGATGAAACAACGCCTGGGGCAGGCGCGCCGACTGATCCAGGCCAACTTTCCAAGAAGCACACGGGTGTATGAACCCCCTGCGGGCTACACCCTGTGGATCGAATTGCCGGGCCACCTGGACGGGATGGCGCTGTTTGCGCTTTGCGCGGCGCGGGGCATTCGGATCGGTCCCGGCCAGCTGTTTTGTTCCAGCCCGCAATACCAGCACTTCGTGCGCCTGAGTTTTGCCGGTGCCTGGGGAGCCACCGAGCAAGAAGCACTGGCAGAAGTGGGCCGTCTGGCCTGCGCGCTGCAAGTGGGTGAAGCGGCCCCGCCGGCATCAACCCCCGGCCCTATCGACAGAAGCGACCTCATGTGTGACCTGATGAGTGGGGATCGCGTATCCGCTCACGATTTGTGGTGACGTCAGCAGATCGGGCGGGCTCAACGTATACGTAAGCTGCCTTACGTATAAAACCCGGCCAAGGGTTTCCACGCGGGTCGCCGGTGAACGAAGGTGCAATACTGCGCCACCTTTTGGTCCAAAAATAACCCCCATAGGAGACATTGCATGAATACCCGATTCCGTATCGCATTTCGCATGTTGCTGCCAGCCCTCGCGGTGCTGGCCTTCGGTTCAGAGGCGGCGGCCAGCACCTTGAACCAGAACGTATCCTGGACCATCGACCGAGCGGGCACCTCGACCAAATACCGCGTGGTCGCCTATGGTGACTCCATCTACGCCGGCTACAACGGCTCCACCATCAACGCCGCCAAATTCTCGGCTCCCACCGTGGATGCGGAATACCTTTCCGCCTTGTGGAACACCGACATCGAGAGCGTGCGCCGCACCAAGTCCGGCGCGGTGGCCTCCGACATTTACAACAACAAGATCGTGGCCGAGAAGTCATACATGCAGGCCAGCTCCACGCGCGCAGTCACTTTCGAGATGTGCGGTAACGATGGGCTGCAGGCGCGTACCGCCTTCAAGAAGCAAACCGGCACCTGCGACTACAGCGGCATGAACGCGGGCGTCAACAACTGCAAGACCTATGTTGCGGCAGCCATGGACTACATCAACGCCAACGCCTATGCGGGTGTCAAGGTGAAGATCATCTCCAACCTGCACTACCCCGGCTACAACGCGGACAACGTGCAAAGCAGCTGCAAGGACGCCACGACCGGCGCCACGGTGAACCTGCGCAACACCTTCCTGCCCAAGCTGGCCACGATGAACTACTGGATGTGCGAATACGCGCGGCAAAAGGGCTTCCAGTGCACGGACAACTTCGCCGAGTACATGGGTGCCGACTACGACAGCAACGGCGACGGCATCATCGACACCAATGGACTGCGCTATGTTTCCGGCGAGAGCGAGGCCAGCTACCTGAACCGCATCACCAACACCCTGAAGCCAACGATACGCGATGCCAACGCGCACTTCGTGTCGGCCAGCAGCAGCTACGACTACATCCAGTCGGACGACACCCATCCGACCTACACCGGCGGCACGGTTACCGCCGGCCTGTTTGGCGGCACCACGGGCTCGGGCGCGGCACGCTACACCTCGTTCACGGGTGGCAAGAGCCCGATCTGGAACCAGTACGGCCATGAGCGCATGGGCTGGGCAGTGTCCACTTCCAACCCGTCTGCGCCCTGAAAAATCACACTTGGCGCCCTTCCCTGGGCTACATCGCTCTGGCGGCAGGCATTGCGGCGGGCGGGCTCACCTATCTGGTGATGTCGCCCTCCTCGCCGTCGGACACTCCCACGGTCGCGGCAACGCCAGCACCTTTGCCAGCCCCCGTGATCGCAGTTGCTCCTGAAGGATCGGCCTCCGCCGCCGCATCAGGCACCACGACTGGCCTTCGGGTTGTGCAAACAGCACCCCAGGACCGTGCGGTGAACGGCGACCCGACACCCGACCTCTCCAGCTACGTAAACCCTGGCGAGAAGCCAACCATGAACGAAGTGATCACCCGACTGCACCAGGCCGGCATCGAGACCGGACTGGGGGCTTTCTCGCCACCTGGCACCCGCCCGCCGATGATAGGCATCGCAGTACCCGAAGATTTTGTGCTGCCGCCGGGCTATGTGCGCCACCACCAGGCGACCGATGACGGCCAGCGCATCGAGGCCATTTTGATGTTCGCGCCCGACCGCGAGTTCTTTGACACGCCCAACGGCCCCGTCAAAATTCCCAAGGACCGCGTGGTGCCCCCCGAACTGGCTCCACCCGGGCTGGCCATACGGCGCATTGTGATTCCCGCGCCCATTGCATCGGCAGGCCCCGGGTCTTGAGCGACGCTGCGCCCTTGCCCCGGTCTGTTGCTCTGCACGCGCTGGCAGGCATCGCGGCCAGCGCGGCCCTGTCAGCCCTGTACGCACAGGGTGGCGCAGGCTGGCTGCTGGGCTTCGTGTTCCTCGTGCCCTGGCTGCGCACGCTGGACGCCAGCCGGACCTTGACGGGTGCACTGCTGGGTGCCTACGCCATGTCGGTTGCCTTCACTACCGCGACCTTCGCCTGGTTCGGGATCGCCATCGGCCACTACACACAAGTTGGCGGAGCCACCGGCCTGATGGTTCTGCTGCTCGCGGCGCCGCTTTTCCAACCGCAGTTTCTGGTCTTCGCACTGGTGCGCCACGTGGCCCGCCGCCGGCACGGCCCGGTACTGTGCGCGCTGGCGGGCGCTAGCGCCTGGGTAGCGACCGAATGGCTGGTGCCCAAGCTGCTGGGCGACACACTGGGCCACGGGCTGTATCCCTCGCGCCTGCTGCGCCAGGGGGCCGATGTGGGCGGTGCCGCGGGCCTCACGGTGCTGCTGCTGCTGGCGAATGAGGGTGCTTCGTTTGCGATGGCGCGGTGGCGCGACGGCGCCCGGGCGATGGCCAGGCCACTGGCCCTGACTGCGCTGGTGCCATTGCTGCTGGCAGGCTACGGCCTGGTCGCGCTCGCGACCCGGCCCGCACCCGACGGCAAACCGCTGCGCATGGGATTGGTCCAGTCCAACATCGTGGACTATGAACGCCAACGCCAGACCAAGGGCGCCCTGGCCGTGGTGCGCGAGGTGCTGGACACGCACTTCGCCATGAGCTACGACGCGGTGGTGCGCCAGCACGCGGACGCCGTGCTGTGGTCCGAGACCACCTACCCCACCACCTTCGGCCATCCCAAAAGCGAGGCCGGCGCCGCACTCGACGGCGAGATTCTGGACATCGTGAATTCCGCCGGGGTGCCCTTCGTGTTCGGCACCTATGACCGCGACGCGGCCGGCGAATACAACGCAGCCGCCTTTGTGGCGCCCGGCACCGGCCTGTTGGGTTTCTACCGCAAGACGCACCTCTTTCCACTGACCGAGTTTGTGCCCGCCTGGCTGGATGGGCCAAGCCTGCGCAGTTGGCTGCCGTGGACCGGCACGTGGAAGGCCGGTGACGGCGCACGCGTATTCCCGCTGCGCCTGGCCGACGGTCGCGAGATCCCCGTGCAAGCCCTGATCTGCCTGGACGACGTGGACACCAAGCTTGCCATCGACGGTGCACGTTTGGGCGCGCAAGCCATCCTGACGATGTCGAACGACTCCTGGTTCACCGACTACCCGCAGGGCGCGCAGTTGCACCAGGCGGTGGCCGCGTTTCGCAGCATCGAAACCCGCCTGCCGCAATTCCGCGTCACCACCAACGGCTACAGCGGCGTGATCGACCCCACCGGCACCGTGATCGCCGGGGCGCGCATGGGCGAACGCACCTTGGTGATAGCAGACCTGCCGGTAGGGCCACCGCCGCGCACGCTGATGGTGGCCTGGGGCGACTGGGTCGGCGCCGTCGCCAGTGCTTTCCTCGTGCTGCTGGCGGTGATGGCCGCATTCCCCACGCGGCGCACGCGCGGTACACAGACGGAATCGGAACAGGAAGTGGCCTTGGCGTTTCCCGCCAATGTTTCTGTATTGCCGAGCGCCGCCCGCCTCGCTGCGGGGCTGCTGCGAGCCTTTGCACGCGGCAGTCTGCTGGTGATAGGCATCGCGATACTGTCCGACGACACGCTGCGGGGCAACACGCTGGCCCAGATGCGCCTGTTCACCGGCTTCTTCCTGGCCCCCGAAGCCGCCGCCTGGTGCGTGCTGATGGCCTTTGCCGCGCGCGCCTCTATCGAAAACGGTGTGCTGGTGCTAAC
>Ga0208636_100142_pt1 | contig 22320 bp, 19 predicted proteins | sample LakWasM103_HOW12_2_FD_183921 | JGI IMG/M metagenome (GOLD analysis project Ga0208636, IMG submission 183921) | Freshwater sediment methanotrophic microbial communities from Lake Washington under simulated oxygen tension - Sediment Metagenome... | ecosystem: Environmental > Aquatic > Freshwater >... | reverse complement strand
TAGGCGAAAAAACGCGCATAGCCGGGGTCGGACGCCATAAATCCGGCAGCATAGACATGGATTAAAAAGCCGACACCGGTCACGACAAACAGCATCGTGACCGACAACGCATCGAGATAGAAACCGATGGGTATCGACAGGTCGTCAACTTCCATCCAACCTCCCAATACCAGACGATAAGGCTCCATCGTTCCATTCAGGAACTCGGTTCCGATCAGGGCGGCCAATAACGCCGAAGCAGCCACACTGCCGACGCCCACCCAGGCAATCATCGGTTTGGAAAGTCGTTCACCCGCCAATACCAGAATTAAAAATCCGAGAAACGGAAATAACGGCACCCAGCCTAGCAGTTCAATCATTTTCGGCCCCCTTTTCTCGTCTCCACGCGCTGCGCGGGAACGAGAGTCAGTGCTAGTTCCCAAGCTCCAGCTTGGGAATTCAGTGCGGGAAGCTCCAGCTTCCTGTCTCGCGAAGCCGCGACTGCATGGATGCAGGAGGTACGACTCCAAGGATGGGGGAGGTAGAATCGCGTCTGGAACAGCGATCGAGAGCAGCGCAGAGAGCTGTTGCCGAAAGCTTCGTCACGCGGATTCCCAAGCTGGAGCTTGGGAATCCGCGTAAACCCCAGAAACGAAAACAACGATACCCACCCTAGCAGTTCGATCACTTTCATCTCCTACCCTTTCATCCCATTCAACGAATCCGCATCCAGCGTATGGAAACGGCGGAAAATTTGCAGCACCAATCCCAGCCCGACCCCCACTTCCGCCGCGGCCAGTGTCAATATCAGCAGGAACATGATTTGCCCGTCCGCCTGTCCCCAGCGTGACCCGGCCACAATAAAAGCCAGCCCGGTAGCGTTGAGCATGACTTCCAGTGACATCAAAATCATGATCAGGTTACGCCGCACCAATACCCCGATTAACCCCAGCACAAACAGCACGACAGACAGCAACAGGCCATGCTCCATCGGAATTCCGTTCATGACACCTCCCCGCATTTTTCCTCATTCCCACGCGCCGCGCTCATCTCTATACATAAGCGACTGAAGGATTCCAACAAAAATGCCCGAGTCGTCTCCGCTCCCCTAGCAAGCCTATGCACATTGTTATGTATTGAAGCGCAACGGGAGTGCACGCTTTGCTTGCGCTTGCAGGCGAAGCCTGCACTCCAGCTATCGGTAATTCTTTGCGCCGATTCCCAAACTGGAGATTTGGAGCCATCGGGAAATGTGTATAACGATGAGCGCACCGCGCGGCGCAGGAATTCGCTCGGAGCTCGTAGGAAGTCGGATCCTCCTCTCATGACTTTCCCCCGGCCCTTGCCATCTTGATCATCGGTTTTCCCAGGTGATAAGCGCCGACCAGACCGGCCAGCAACAACATCGAGGCCAGTTCCACAGCGAGCAGATAGGGGCCGTATAATACTATCCCCACTTGCTTGGCGCTCACTGCATAGCCGGTTCCGGAGTTACCGCCAGACACCACAATAACCAGCATTTCGACGAACAGAATCAATGCCAGCAGTGACGGCCCGATCCAGATACCCGGCTGTAACCAGGCGCGTTCCTGCTCTATGGTCTTTTGTCCTTGATTGAGCATCATGATCACGAAAACAAACAGCACCATAATGGCCCCGGCGTAAATAATCACTTCCAGCACCGCGGCAAAATACGCGCCCAACAGAAAGAACAAAACGCCGACGGCCAGCAGGGATAAAATCAGGTACAACAAGCCATGCACCGCATTGAGCCGGGTAATCATCATTACCGTCGCGAAAACGGCAACGGCGGAAGTGATATAAAACAAAGTCAACGCCATCATGTTCTCCTGATCAGGTTAATTAATAGTTCCCACGCTCCGGCGTGGGAATTCAGTCTGCAACACTCCAGCGTTGCGGGACGCCGTCATTCCGGCAAAGCTGCTCCGTTTCCGCTCGTTCCCAAGCTCTAGCTCCCTCGTTCCCACGCGCCGCGTGGGAATGCAGTGCCGGACGCGCTGCGTCCCGTATACGGCGTAGCGCGCCTTGACCGCATTCCCACGTCGGAGCGTGGGAACGATAAAATCACGGCAACAAGGTTTTCACATCGAGCGGCGGCGCTTCGTGTTCAGCCTGCCCCTTGGCCTTGCCTCCGATCGTCATTCCGGCAACCCGGTAAAAGTTGTAGTCGTGATATTTTCCGGTCCCATCGATCAATAGATGCTGCTTTTCATAAACCATGTTCTGCCGGTCGTATTCGCACATTTCAAAATCCGGCGTCAGTTGAATCGCATTGGTCGGGCAGGCTTCCTCGCAAAATCCACACATAATGCAGCGGGAAAAATTGATGCGGAAAAATTCGGGATACCAGCGGCCGTTCTCGTCCTCGGCTTTTTGCAAAGCGATACAGTCCACCGGACAGGCTACCGCGCATAGATTGCAGGCAACACAGCGCTCTTCGCCGTCAGGGTCGCGGGTCAGCACGATGCGTCCGCGGTAGCGGGGAAACAGCGCCGGTTTCTGTTCCGGGTATTCGACCGTATCCGGCTTGACGAAAGTGTGTTTCAAAACCTCCCATAGAGATCGCAGTTGACTTAGCATTGGTTTTCCCTTTTTGTGCTGGTTCCCAAGCTCCAGCTTGGGAACCCAGGGGGCGAAGCTCCAGCTTCGCGAGACGGGAAGCTGCGACTAGCATGGATGCAGGAGGTAGAGCAACGCAGGAGCGGTTGCCGAGAGCTTCCCGCACCGAATTCCCAAGCTGGAGCTTGGGAACTAGCCACTCGCAGACTGTTCAATGACAAAACCACTGCCCCGGTCACCAGCAAATTCAACAACGCCGCCGGTAACAGCACTTTCCAGCCGAAGGCCATCAGCTGGTCATAACGGGGCCTTGGCAACGAACCCCGCAGCAGAATAAAGAACATGATGCCGACCGCGGTTTTCAGGCAAAACCATGCCAGCGGAGGCAGCCAGGGACCCAGCCAGCCGCCGAAAAAAAGCGTCACGATCATCGCCGAGCTGAGAGTAATGCCGAGATACTCGCCGACGAAAAACATGCCGAATTTCATGCCGGAATACTCGGTATGAAAGCCCGCCACCAGCTCCTGTTCGGCTTCCGGCAAGTCAAGCGGTGTCCGGCGGCTCTCGGCGATGACGGCAATCAGGAAGATGATAAAGCCGAGAAACTGGGGAATGATGAACCAGCCGTCCCGCTGGGCTTCAACAATCTCCCTTAAATTGAAGGTGCCGGACAGCATCACCACGCCCATGATCGAAATGCCCATGAACACCTCGTAACTGACGGTTTGCGCCGCGGCACGCAGGCCGCCAAGCAGCGAGTATTTGTTGTTGGACGCATAGCCCGCCAGCACGATGCTGTAAACCGACAGCGAGGACAGCGCCAGGAAGTAAAGCAGCCCGAAGTTGAAATCGATGATACCGACGCCCGGCGCAAACGGGATCACGGCGAAACCGGTCAGCATGGTGATGAATACGATGGTCGGGGCCAGTACGAATACCGGCTTGTCGGCGAAAGGCGGTATCCAGTCTTCCTTGAAGAACATCTTGATCATGTCCGCCGCCACCTGCATTAAACCGAACGGCCCGACCCGATTGGGGCCGAATCGATCCTGCCAAACCGCCAGCAGGCGGCGCTCCACCCAAACCAGCATCGCCGCAACGACGATCACCGAAACCAGAATGCCGATAATATCGGTCGCATCGCCCAGACCTGCATTCATAACCGATCCTCCTGATTCACTTTCTTTACCGTTACCTGAGTCCAGTTTTTCATGGCCTGGAATACGGGCAATCCCGCTGTTACGCCAAGCAGGCCTCGTGGCAGGGTAGGTTCGATCTGTACCGGAATCTTTAGAATCGATATGCCTAAAAGACTGCTGATTTCCACTGGGTCGCCGCTATCGACTCCCAATGTTTCCGCATCCAAAAAATTCAGCAAAACACAAAAAGCGGGTAGCCGTTCGGCTATCGATGGCGATTGCCCGCTTAATTCCTCAGTGCCGAAAATATGCGGCAACGGCATGACTCGCCAGCGGCCTAGTTCCGGTTTGAAGGACGGCGGAATATCGCCGAACCAATCCAGAGTACCGGCTGCTTCAAACAACCGCACGCCGGGATCTCCGTCACGCAGATGGCCGCCGGTTTGTTGCTGGAATTTGTTGATCGCCTGATTGGAGTTCCATCCCGGCGCCCAGATGACCGGCAATACAGCCGGTGGAACTTGCGCTATATCGCCTTCCATCGAAAAAGCGAACGGCGTTTCCGGATCATCCGGCTGACCGGGTTCGCTGACCTTGATGCCGGCATGCATCGCGGTGCGCCCGCTGTAGCGGTGGGGTTGACGAGGAATCTTGCCGCCCTTGACGGTGTAATCCGCCCCCGGTGCGGCTTGGATGATAGCGGCAAGATCGGGGAACATGCTTGCGCAAGCTGCCGTAAGGGCATCAAGACGCCATTGAGAACCATCCATGACACTGGTCAACCACTGCCAGTTGCCGCGCACCGGATCTGTCGCGGGATAAACCGGGAAATACCGCTGGCCACGTCCTTCATTATTGACCAAAGTGCCTTCGGATTCGGCGAAAGTCGCCGCAGGCAGCAGCAACTCGGCCTGCTCCGCGGTTTTATTTTCCAAGCTGTCGATGACGGCCACATGCGCCGCGGTTTCCAGAAACCTATCCACCTCCGGCCCCGGCACCCGGCGGTAAAGATCGTTCTCAAGAATTATCACGCTATCGGCCAAACCGGTGCCGATCCGTTCGAAAGCCTGCTGCAAGCTTGCTCCGCCCATGATTGCCAAGCCAAGGCTGTTACATTCGGGAACGGTAAACGTCAGCTGTTTGTCTGTTGACGGCAGCGCCTTGGCGACGTTGTAGGCCGCCTGAATGATGTCGAGGCTTGCACAACTGGTCCCCGATACGATCAGCGGACGTTTCGCCTGTTTCAGGCTGTCGGCAATGATGACTGCCAGCGCTTGTTCGGCATCGCCCAAAGCGGCAGGCGCGGGAGCCGACTGATCAAGACAATGGGCGATAGCAAAGCCCAGACGGGCAATGTCTTCCGGGCTGCCGCGATATGTGTTCGCGGCCACGTCATCCAGGCGGGTGGCGCAAATGCTGGCAATAAACACGGGGCTTTGGGCCTGATTCTCCAGATTCCTGACCGCCGCATCCTGCCAGGGCAATATGTGCAGGCTACCGGCCAGATCGAATGAGGTATTCCGCGCCGCCTGCCGTAACGACAGCGCCAGCCTTGGGGCGCTGTGGGTCACGTCTTCGCCGAGAATCAACACCGCATCGGCCTGTTCGACTTCCCGTAGCGACGGGGAATGAATGCCGCCGTGACGCATCAGTTCGATAATTGCGTTAAGCAGGGTATGTTCGGTATCCTCCAAACCGAGGAAGAAGTTTTCTTTTCCAACCAGCTTGCGCAAAGCGAAATTGGCTTCCAGCGAGGCGCGTGGCGAACCGATGCCGATCACCGGCTTGTCGGCTTTCAGCAGCTGACGGAAATGGCTTCCCGCCGCCTCGGCGCTGATCTCCTGACCGTTGAGCCGCGGTTTAAGAATGCGCTTGGGGCTGTTGACGAAACCGTAACCGAAGCGCCCCCTGTCGCAGAGAAAATAGCCGTTGACCTCGCCGTGATAGCGGTTGATCACGCGCCTGAGTGTTCCGTAACGTTCGCCGGGCGCGGTGTTGCAGCCCAGGCCGCAATGCGCGCAAACCGATGGCGCAGTCTGCAAATCCCACTTCCTCGCATAATGGGCGCTGAAGGTTTTGTCGGTGAACACGCCGGTAGGACAGACTTCGACCAGATTACCGCTGAATTCGCTCTCCAGCGCGCCGTCCTCAAAACGCCCGAAATAGACGTTGTTATGCATGCCGAACACTTGGAGATCCTTGCCCCCGGCATAGTCGTCATAGAAACGCACGCAGCGGTAGCAGGCGATGCAGCGGTTCATTTCATGATTGATAAAGGGGCCGAGATTCTGGTTATGATGGGTTCGTTTCTGGCCCCGATAGCGGCGGACAGTGTGGCCGGTCATGACCGTCATATCCTGCAAATGACATTCGCCGCCTTCCTCGCATACCGGGCAGTCATGAGGATGATTGGTCATCAGCAGTTCGATATTGTCACTGCGAAATTGCCGCGCCTGTTCGGCGGCTATCGAAACTCTCATCGCATCGGCTACCGGCGTCATGCAGGCCATGACCAAGCGCCCGCGCTGGTCTTCGGCATCCTTGTATTGGATGACCGCGCATTGCCGACAAGCGCCCGCCGAGCCCAGCGCAGGATGCCAGCAAAAATAGGGCAGATCCAGACCCAGCGATAAACAGGCGGACAGCAGGTTGCTGCCGTCCTGAACGTCATAAGAACAACCGTCGATTTCGATGCGGATCATTGCACTGGCTCCATCGCGATGTAGCGTTCAAAGTCTTCGCGGAAATATTTAAGCGCGCTTTGCAGCGGCTCCATAGCTCCGGGAGCCAATGCGCAAAAGGTATTTCCCGGCCCCAGCATGCGGGTTAATCCGGCCAAGGTATCAAGATCTTCGATGCGGCCTTTCCCGGCGATGATGCCTTTCAGCAAGGCGACCGTCCAGGGCAGACCGTCCCGGCACGGCGTACACCAGCCGCAAGATTCCTGGGCAAAAAACTGTTCCAGGTTCAGTACCATTTTTACCGGGCAGGTTTGGTCGTCGAGAACGATGATGACTCCGGTGCCCATCCGGCTACCGGCTTTGGCTACGGCCTCGAAATCCATGACCATATCCAGGTGTTCGGGCAGCAAAAAGTCGGTCGATGCGCCGCCGGGCAAAAAGCCGCGCAACTTGTAACCGTCCCGCATGCCACCGGCATGTTGCTCGATGATTTCCCGGATAGGCGTACCCATCGGCAGTTCCCACAAACCGGGATTCTTGACCCGGCCGCTGGCTCCGAACAGCTTGGTGCCCTTATCGACGCCTCGCGCCAGCCCCTGATACCACTCGACGCCGTAATTCAAAATATGCGGCACGTTGCACAAGGTTTCGACGTTATTGACCACGGTCGGCTTGCCCCAAAGCCCGCTGACCAGCGGAAAAGGCGGTTTGGCGCGGGGCGTGGCTCGCTTGCCTTCCAGCGCATTAAGCAACGCCGTTTCCTCGCCGCAGATATAACGCCCTGCGCCGGTATGCAGGACGATGTCCAGGCTGAATTCGGAATCCAACACATGTTCGCCGAGGTAACCTTTAGACTTGGCTTCCAGCAAAGCGTGTTCGAGACGAAGCTTGGCAACATGGTATTCCCCGCGCAGGAAGATATAGGCCCTATTGGCTTGAATGGCATAGGCCGCAATGATCATGCCCTCGATTAACTGATGAGGGTCCTGCTCCAGCAGCATTCTGTCCTTGAAGGTTCCCGGCTCCATTTCATCGGCATTGGCAATCAGGTAGCGCGTTTGCGATAGGTCATCCAAAGGAACCAAGCTCCATTTAAGCCCGGTGCCGAATCCCGCGCCCCCCCTGCCCCGCAACCCTGCATCCTTGACCCATTGCTGCACGTCTTTCGGCTGCAATTCTGCGAGCGCCTTGCGTAGCCCTTGATAACCGCCGGTGCTCTCGTAATCGGCCAGCGTCGCAAAAGCGCGATCCGGGCGGATGTTTTTAGTCAGCGGCTTATCCATTATTTCCATAGCGCCTCACCTTCCGAGAATCCCGTTAACGGCATCTTCGGTGATGTCGAGCCTCAGCTCATTGCCCACCATCACGACCGGCGCATGGTCGCAAGCGCCCAGGCAGACAATCGGCAATATTGTGTATTCGCCGTCCGCGGACATTTCGCCCAATTCGACGTTCAAATGCCGACACAAGCTTTCGCCTACTTGGTCGCTGCCCAGCATCCAACAGGTCACGCTGTTGCAATAATGAATGACGGTCTTGCCGACCGGCTGCCGGTAAATCAGGTTGTAAAAAGTCGCCACCCCTTCCAGTTGCGCCGGTGATATATCCAACAGCTCGGCCACGGCAATCAGGCATGGGTCGGAAACCCAGCGCCGGTGTTTTTGGACGATTTTCAACGCCTCGATAGAGACGGCGGTTTTATTTTCGTAATGACTCATCTCGGCGTTAATCTCCCGGATTTCGGCGAGGCTTAAACCTTCAAAAATTGGCTCGTTCATTTCAGCGGTCCACGTCGGCCATCACAAAATCGATACTCGCCAGTATCGCAATCAGGTCGGCGACCATCATGCCCCGGCACATCATCGGTATCATCTGCAAATGCGGGAAGGACGGCGTGCGGATACGAGTGCGGTACGACATGCCGCCGCCATCGCTGGTCAGATAGTAGGCATTCAGGCCCTTGGTCGCCTCGACGGTTACGCAGGACTCGCCGACTGGAATCACCGGCCCCCAGCTCACAGCGAGAAAATGCTGGATCAGGGTTTCTATATCATGCAGCGTTTTTTCTTTGGGCGGCGGCGTGGTCAACGGATGACTGGCCTTGTAAGGTCCTTCCGGCATGTTATCGAGGCATTGTTTGATGATGCGAAGGCTCTGGCGCATCTCCTCGACCCGCACGGTGCAACGGTCGTAACAGTCGCCGCGATTGCCGGTGGGTATTTCAAATTCGTAATTTTCGTAGCCGGAGTAAGGACGCGCTTTGCGGTAATCCCATGCCAATCCCGTGGCCCGAAGGCCCGCGCCGGTCACGCTCCAATCAATCGCTTCCGCCGTGGTGTACGCGCCGATGCCCTGGGTGCGGCGCTTGAGCGTGCTGTTTTGCAGAACCAGCTTGTCGTATTGGTCCAGCCGTTCAGGCAAATAGTCGACAAACTCGCGTATCCGTTTATCCCAACCTTTAGGCAAATCCATCGCGACGCCGCCGATTCGGAAGTAACTGGAATGCATGCGCGCGCCGCTGATCGATTCCAGTATATCGAACACCTTTTCGCGGTCGATAAACATATAAAAGATCGGCGACATCTGGCCCAAGTCCTGGGCGTAAGTGCCGTAAAACAACAGGTGACTGGCAAGCCGGTAGAGCTCGCAGATCATCACGCGAATGGCCTGAGCGCGTTCCGGAACTTCGATTCCGGCCAGTTGCTCCACGGCCAGCACATAAGGCAGATTGTTCATCGAACCGCCCAGATAATCGACGCGATCCGTATAAGGAATATAGGTGTGCCAGGACTGCCGTTCGCCCATCTTTTCCGCGCCGCGATGGTGATAACCGATGTCCGGCAGCGCATCGACGATCTCCTCGCCATCCAGTTGCAGGGCGATGCGGAATACGCCATGTACGCTGGGATGGTTGGGACCCATATTCAGGAACATGAAATCGCTGTCTTCGCTGTGCCGCCGCATGCCCCAATCTTCCGGCACGAAACGCAAGGCGTCTTGCTCGATGTCCTGCTGCTGGTCGGAAAGGCTGAACGGCTCCATTTCGGTCGCACGGGCATAATGATCCTTGCGTAGCGGATGCCCCTGCCAGGTCGGCGGCATGATGATGCGTTTGAGATGCGGGTGGCCGTCAAAGACGATGCCGAACATATCCCACACCTCGCGCTCGTACCAATTGGCCGAGGGCCACATATCGCTGATCGTCGGTAAGGACAAGTCGGCTTCGCTCAACGCAACCTTGAGGCGAATATCCTCGTTGCGGTCGAACGAGAGTAAATGATAGACGGCGGTAAATTCACTATCGGGAAGGCCTTGCCGGTGCGTGCGCTGACGCTCGTCGACGGCGGTCAGGTCGAACAGCAGTGCATAGGATGCTTTTAAATAGCGGAGAGTCGCGCGCAAGTTTTGCTTAAGAATCCACAGTGTGGTTATGCCGTCACGGGTCGGCTGAATGACAAAGTCGTTGCTGCCGGTTCGTTCCGTCAGTTCGCGCATGATCTGCGGCGCGCCAGCAGGAATAGCGATGTTGTCAGCGTTACCGTCCAATGTATTCCTCCCCATTCATGTCATTTATCTTGGTTTTCCGCTTAAAGCGCAAAGTTATCTAGACACTCGTCATCCCGGCAGGGATTGCCGGGATCCAGAAGCCATGGACGGCAATCTCTAATATCGCTAACTATTTTTAGCTACGTTTACATCCTTGTAATCTGGATACCGGCAATCCCTGCCGGTATGACGACGATATGACTTGTGTAGATATTTATGTTTAGTCGGAGCAAGTGCAATGCTTAACTTCAGACTATCCCGGCTTAAGTTGGTAGTCTTTATTCTAAATTCAGCTATATCTCGTCCGGACTTCTCAATTGCCGCGTACGCATTCTTTCTTCCGTCAGTAAATCGCGGTAGCTGGGTTTGGGGCCTTTGATCACCGTTTGATCACCGACCACCCAGCTTAACGGCCGTCTCTCCTTGCCTATCGCATCCTGCAACAGCATCAAGCCTTGCAGCAACGCTTCCGGCCTGGGCGGACAGCCCGGCACATAAACATCCACCGGTAAAAACTTGTCCACGCCTTGCACCACGCTGTAAATGTCATACATACCGCCGGAGTTGGCGCAGGAACCCATGGATATGACCCAGCGCGGTTCCAGCAGTTGGTCGTAGAGCCGTTTGACCACCGGGGCCATTTTTCGGAACACCGTCCCTGAAATGACGATCAAATCCGCCTGACGCGGCGATCCCCGGATCACTTCAGAACCGAAACGGGCAATGTCATGACGGCTGGTGAAGGCGGTCGCCATCTCCACGTAGCAGCAAGACAGGCCGAAGTTAAACGGCCAAACGGAATTGGATTGGCCCCAGGCGACCATGTCCTCAAGCCTGGCGAACAGGAAATTGCGGCGCAACGCTTCTTCATAAGTCTGCTGTCCAGGTTGCGGTGCGGGATCAGTCTCCGCTTTGGTTAGAGTCCAATGCATAACTTTTCCTATGGCCTGCTGTTGCGTTGTCTGCGGGTGCGCCAATCCAGAGCGCCTACAGACCACAGGTAAATCAACGCCGCAATTAATACGCTGATAAAAATCAGCGCTTCGATAAAACCGGGCCAGCCCGCTTCTTGCAAGGCCACCGACCAGGCAAACAGGAATACGCTTTCCATGTCGAAAATAACAAAAAAGATGGCGAGCAAATAAAACTGGACGGAAAAACGGATATGCACATCGCCCGCAGCAACAATACCCGATTCAAACGGCTCATCGGCAGCTTTAGCGTGGTGTCTTTGTCCCAACAGATACGCGCCGCCGAGCATAACGCCGGTGATAGCGACGATGGCTCCGAAATAGATAATCAATGGAAGCAGATGGGTGGCGAGAATAGCTTCGGAGTTCTGCATATCGGAGCCTCATTTTATCTATTGAAGATATGAACTCTACTGCGGAAGTGCTTTCAGCCTGATTGGCTTTGATAGACAGGTTAGAAGAGACCGATCATTTGTACAATCCGTAGAAATGCTTAGGACTCCATCAATAATAACTTCCGCTTAGGGTTCCCATGCTCTGCGCTCATCTTTATACATATCTCGAAGTAGGCCGGAATAAGCTGGTTCGAGCGGCAGCGAGAACTGGCGTTTCCGGCAAACTCCTCACGAACTCGCCGGAAACGCCACGTCGCGCGATGCGCTTGGATGGCCTTATTCCGGCCTACATCCGAGTCCGCCATTCCAGCGTCCATATCGAAATGACGCTCTTCGATAAACTTGTGTATAAAGATGAGCGCTCTGCGTGGTAACGCGGTCAGGGACGCTCCAGCGTCCCTGACCTCAGAGCGGTTCAGGCTGCATTCCCACGCAGAGCGTGGGAATGATGAGTTTATGTTTCGGGAAGTTATTACCGACCCTATCCTTATTAGGATGCAGATAAACAGGCGATTGAAATTTTTTATTCACCATGCAGCCCGTAGTCATACGTATTGATAAGGCGATTTTATTGTGGAATCATGAAATCGATTTTTCATTGATCCGTTCTGCGTATAGGGTGCCGAAAGCAGGATTCTACTTGGGCTTGTTGAATCTTTTTGCCCGGATTGAACCGTGGTCGACACTTGAAAAATAAGCACTACGCAACAAATCAGACTGTATTTCCGAGTAATAGGTTACCCAACCGACTGAGGAGAGCCAACAATGCGTCGCTTAACGTTAGCAATCGCCCTTGCCGGGATCATCTGCATTCTGAATGGTTGCGCCATTTATGCTACGCCGTACGACAATGTCGGCATTTCTTACAATTATGCTCCCTACGGCGGATATGGTTATGGAGGATATGGAGGTTACGGCCATTATGGATTTAGGCCACGCTTCTACGGCGGAGGTTGGGGAGGATATGGTTGGAGGGGGGGCCATGGCTGGGGCGGCCGCGGTTGGCGAGGACGTGGTTGGCATTGAAGCCGGATTTATACGCCAAACTCATCCAGTCAGGACAACAGCCATGTTAAGTCGACTCCAGCTCTCTTTAGTTCATTTCGGTAAATGAGGACATGACAATGATGCCCGGAAGATTATCAATTTTGTTCATGATCCTTATTGCGTTGTTATCTAGCGAAGGCTCCATGGCCCGTGACGGCGGTGGGCACGAAGGCCGCTCCGGCGGCGGCCGGGGCAGCCGTTTTGGCGATGCCCATGTCGGCGAGTCCAGAAAAGGTCATGTTGGGGCACCTCGCCGGCATGACCCTGGCAGGGCTGGCTTTTTTATAGAATCGCCCTATTCCCAGCCGAATTTCTATTACTGGCCTTACTATTCCTTTGAACCCTATTACTCCTCACCGTCTATCATAATACCGTCCAGACCTCCCGCTTATATCGATCAAGGGACTGTGCTCAATATCCAATCATTCGGGCCGAACAGCTGGGACTATTGCTCAAGTCCTGCCGGTTACTATCCCTATGTGCAAGAATGTTCGGCAGGATGGCAGAGAATTGAACCCCAACCCATAGAGCAGCAGCCCGGCTATTGGTATTACTGCACCGATCCTCCCGGCTACTATCCCTATGTCAGAGAGTGTTCGGCTGTCTGGCGGAATGTTGTTCCTTAACGGAGGTGTGCCAAATGTTACAGATCCTGATAATCCTGATGTCTGTTTTCTTACTCAACGCTTGCTCGATAATGCCGAGCGGTCCCAGTGTTTTGGTACTGCCGGGCATCGGTAAAAACTTCGATCAGTTCCATAATGACGATCTGGTGTGCAGGCAACTTAGCCACACACAGATTACAACGTCGCGGCAGCAGCCCGACTCCAAAGAAGATGCTCAACAAGATTATGACATCAGCTATATCCAGTGCATGTACGGCAAAGGGCATCGAATTCCGGTGCCGGATGAATTAATGTACAACTCTCGGCTGGAAGAATGGTTTCCGCCACCTCCGGATATGCCTGCGCCGCCTCAAGCGGCAGGCCCTGAGCCGTCCTTAAATTCATTGCCTGCGAAAGCCGCAAAAGCTCGCAAATAGGACTCGGGGCAGGGTTTGATTTTCTTCATCGTTGTCCGGAAAAATATCCCCGGCGTGGGGCTGTAGGGCGTGCCGTGCGCGCCTTAGAGCGCTAAGAATCTAAGGCGCGCACGGCACGCCCTACCCCCTTAATTTAGGAACGTCTTGAGCAAGTTTCCAATAGCCGGAGTGCAGGCTTCGCCTGCAAACGCAAGCAAAGCTTGCACTCCCGCTACAAACTTACGCCGCGAGTTGTTCACGTTATTTCATGCTCATTCCTAACGTAAATCCTGAGCCAGCAAACCGGCATTGCCGCCTATCGCGGCAGTATTTGTTGCGACGGTCTGTTCGATGACAAAACGACGCAGATAATCGGGGCCGCCCGCTTTCGGGCCGGTGCCGGAAAGCCCCGTACCGCCGAACGGCTGCACGCCGACCACCGCGCCGATCATATTCCGGTTGACATAAATATTGCCGACCTTTACGCCCTTCCGAATGATATTGACGACGGCATCTATCCGGCTGTGTATGCCCAGCGTCAAGCCGTAGCCGGTGGCATTGACAGCGGCAATAACCTGATCGAGTTCCGATTCGCGGTAACGGACAACATGCAATACCGGCCCGAATACTTCCTGGGTCAGTTGTGATAACGACCGTAGTTCGATCAGGCTGGGCGGGAAAAAACTGCCCTGCTCCAAACCTTCCGGCAGCGGCAGCTGATAAAGCAACTGCGCCTGTTCCTGCATGACTTCCAGATGTGCGGTCAATGGAGATAGTGCGGCATGGTCGATAATCGGGCCGATGTCGGTTTGATAAACGCCGGGATTGCCGACCGTTAATTCCTGCATCGCCCCGATCAGCATCGCGATGGTTTTATCGGCGATATCCTCCTGCACAATTAAAACCCGCAACGCAGAACAACGCTGTCCGGCGCTGTTGAAAGCCGAGACCATGGCATCCTGCACCAGCTGTTCAAGCAATGCCGAGCTGTCGGCGATCAGCACATTCTGTCCGCCGGTTTCGGCAATCAGCGGGACAATAGCCTGATGATGTTGGGCTAATTGCAGGTTAATAAACTGCGCCGTTGACGTGGAACCGGTGAAGACAACACCGGCAACTCGGGGATCAGGAAGCAAATGCTGTCCAAACACGCTGCCGCCGACCGGCAAAAACTGCAATACCGATTCGGGTATACCGGCCTGGTGCAATAATTGGATGCAGCGCATCGCGGTTAATGCGGTCTGACTGGCCGGTTTGGCGATAACCGTATTACCGGCGGCAAGCGCCGCGGCTATCTGGCCGATAAAAATAGCGATAGGAAAGTTCCACGGACTGATGCAGACATAGACGCCGCGGCCGTAATGATAAAGCCGGTTTTCCTCGCCGGTAGGACCGGGCAGCCTGATCGGTTCGCCGAACAAGTCCAGCGCGGACTGGGCGTAATAGCGGCAAAAATCGACCGCTTCCCTGACTTCAGCCAACGCGTCTTTAATGGTGCGGCCGCCTTCCCGTACGCACAAGGAAACCAGCTCCAGACGATGTAGCTCCAGAAGATCGGCAGCCTGTTTCAAATACCCGGCGCGTTGTGCAACAGGGCAAAGCCGCCAGTCTGTGAATGCCTCAGACGCACCGTTTAGCGCCTCGCCAATAGCAGCCGGTTCGGCAAAAACAACTGAGCCAACCGTCAAGCGGTTATCGTAAGGGTTAACGATAAGCCGCTCCTGACCGGAGCGAGGACTGCCGTTTATTAACGGCATTGCCGTCCAGTGTTTATCCGCCAATGCATCCAAACTTTGCTGCACCGATTCCAGTTGCTCGGGATCAGCCAAATTTAGCCCGGAGGAATTAATCCGTTCGCCGAATAAATTGCGCGGTAATACGATTGGCGATTGATGGGCCAAGGTTTTTACCGCGGCTACCGGATCGCTAATCAGTTCATTGATGCTAATATCCGGATGGCTGATCTGGTTGATGAATGAAGTATTGGCGCCGTTTTCCAGCAAGCGCCTGACCAGATACGGCAATAGCTGATGATAATCGCCGACCGGCGCATAAACGCGGCAAGGAATCCGCCAGTTTTTAACGTCGATGATTTCCCGGTAAAGGCTTTCGCCCATGCCGTGTAGACGCTGGAATTCATAACCCGGATGTTGCCTTCCGAATTGATGAATAGCGGCGACGGTATGCGCATTATGGCTGGCGAACTGGGGATAAAATGCATCCGGCTTGGACAGCATAAACTGCGCGCAGGCCAGATAGGACAAGTCGGTCGCCGACTTATGGGTAAACACGGGGTAATCGCTCAGGCCGTTTTCCTGCGCCCGTTTTATTTCGCTGTCCCAGTAAGCGCCTTTGACCAGACGCAACGGAATTTTCCGCTGTTGGAATTCGGCCAGTTTAGCCAGCCAGCGAATCACCGGCAGCGCTCTTTTTTGATAGGCCTGCACGGCCAAACCCAGTCCCGGCCAACCGTCTAAATCGGGATGATTAAAAACCGCGGCAAAAATATCCAGCGACATGTCCAGGCGTTCGGATTCTTCCGCATCGACAGTGATCGCAATATTGGCCGTGCGGGCTGTCTGCGCCAGCGTTAGCAATTTATCGCTTAACTCCTTGACCGCACGGACATGCTGCAACGGCTCGTAACGGGGACATAGCGCCGATAACTTGATCGATATGCCCGGATTGGCGTAAATGTCGGCAGAAATGGCATGCCCGGCCAGCGCATTAATGGCCGAACGATACGCCTGGAAGTAATGCTCGGAATCGGCCTGTGTCAACGCCGCTTCCCCGAGCCTATCGAAAGAATAGCGGAAAACCGGGTCCTGCCCGCTACGCTGAACGGCATCCTGCATAGACTCAGCAAAGACAAACTGCAACGCCAGATGCTGCATGGCCTGCTTTATCGCAGTGCGTATTAACGGTGCTCCCATCCGGGATAGCAGTTGTTCGAAGACTTGCGGCCCATGATGCGCTTCAAAGTCTCCGGCAAATAACAGCGCTTTGGTGGCTAAATTGACCAGCGGGGAATCGCTATGCTGTAAATGACTTTGCCAGTCTGCGCCGGTAAGTTTTTCCTGTAAAAACAGGTCTTGCGTGCGGCTGTCGGGAATACGCAGCAAGGCTTCGGCGATCCCCATTAAAACCACGCCTTCATGGGAATTAAGCTGATATTCCTGCAGGAACGCTTCAATCGCGGTTTGCCGATGTTGATTTTCCCTGACTGCGGTAACCAGCGTTTTGGCGCAATCGCCTATCGCAACCGGATCGTAACCGGCTAATGCCGCTGATAATTCACTGATGAGGCGTTTTTCATCGGCTAGATAAGCCTGATTAACAGCTTTTCGTAATTCGGCTAAAGGTTCTTGAGTCATAGCGGTTAACCCATTGGCAAGGATCTCCAGTCTCTTGAGGTAACCTTTGAAACTGGAGATTGGATCAAAAAAACAGACCGATCAATTGATTTCATAACCGCTTAACTGAATGATGTCAATCGGCGTTCAAAAGTTACCACCTGTCAGCGTCAAAATTAACCAGAAAATTACTATCTCATTCATTGTTCGTCATGGAAAAGGAGCGTGAACGAAGTGACGACGACTTGTATGGATGCAAGGAGGTAGAGCACCAAAAATAGGCGTAGGCATAAGCGGTCACGTGACTTTTGCCACTTGCTTGCTGAATACCCAAAACAAAAATAATGCCCCCGATCGCCCATCACGTCTTGTTCCTTATGATAGTACACAGCTTAAACCACTGCCTTAAAACCAGGGTCCGCTATATTTTATAAAAATTGCAAAAAAACTTTCAAATTCAATTTAAAACCATGAATTCGTAATAATACTAATAGTATTTATACAAATTGTTTTTAAATTATTTCCATGGGAAATTGAGAGCCGGAAAGAAACAAGTTAGGCGATATATAGACCGATGTGCTCACTGTAGTAATCAATAGAGTCTGGCCCCCCATTGATTCTTTGATTCTAAACTGAAGATACGAGGAAGAATCTATGGCAAACAAGCAGACCAAAGGACAAAGCAAGTCCGGGCCGATAACGGCCGAGGAGATGCTGCGACTGGAAAACATCCCTGCGTCGCGAGCAATGCCCGACGAGATACGGAAGCAGCTCTACAACCGGAGGATGGTGATTTCCTCAAGCCATGCGGGGTTCGACCCGCGCAAGCACTTCAGCCGGGTGGAAGGAGAGGAAGGCGCGTGGCAGCTGGATACGGACTATCCCGTCGTCAGCGGGATTCCGGTGCGAGAGATGAAGCGTGTGGAGCCGGGCTCGCTGAAGGTCGCGCCGCGGAAAACAGCGCGTGTCGACGCGTTCCGTCCGGAGTGGCAGCCGCACATCTACCACCCGAAAATGGCTCTATTCGCGGATGAGCGAGCCATGCTGCGTAGGAAATCGGGTGCGCTGGTACGGCCTCACATCGTGTTTAACAACGACGACCGCGCAATCTTTCTGCCGGAGGGGTATCCCTGGCACTGCGTGGGCAGGGTGTTCGTGAAGACGCCGGAATCCGGTGATGCCTGGAAGGTCACCGGAACAGGAACGCTGGTGGGCGCACGTACAGTGCTCACGGCCGGACATTTGATCCCGTGGGACAGGGAGGACGCGATGATCAAGTTCGTTCCCGGCTACTTCAATGGAAATTCAGTGGTGGGTGCAGGAGTCGAGAGTTGGGGGACCCATGTGCATGGCTACAACGCGGGACAGAGACAGGCCTGGGATCTTGCCGTGATCCGGTTGGAGGATGCACTGGGTGACCGGCTGGGTACTTTCGGCGCGAAGACCTACGACGACGATTGGGAAGACGACCCGCGATGGACCTTGGTGGGCTATCCGGGTGAAATTAACGTAACGGTGACGTGGTCGCCCCCCGGGCTCACCAGTACCAAAGTCAATGGAGAGTTCCCGACCAGGCAATTCGGCATCTCGGTCGAAGACGACGATTCGGACGGCAATGCATTGGAGATCGAACACCACGGGGACTCCACCAACGGAAATTCCGGTGGCCCTTTGTTCGGTGACTGGCCGAAAGGCCCGTATGTGATCGGCGTCGAAAGCGGCGGGCAGACCGCCGAGTTTCTGGGAGTCACGCTGGAGCAGAACAACGTGGCGGCCGGTGGGAACGGTATGGTCGATCTGGTGCGATGGGCGAGAGAGAACTGGCCATGAACTATTGAAACCGGAGCGCTTCGATAGGCTTAAGGTCGGCGGCTTTGCGCGCGGGGTAAAAACCGAAGAATACGCCGACGGCTACGGCAACACCAAAAGCGAGCAATACCGAGCTGAGCGTTACGACGACCAGCGCGTCATTGAATCGGCTGAAGAAATAAGCGCAAGCGATGCCCACCACTACGCCGATGAAGCTTCCGGCCAACGAAATCATCACGGCTTCAAACAGAAATTGCAGCAAAATATCTCGTCTTCTTGCACCTATCGCCATGCGAATGCCGATTTCCCGCGTTCTTTCGGTTACCGAAACCAGCATAATATTCATGATGCCGATACCGCCTACCAGCAGCGACACCGATGCGATGGCGCCGAGCATCGTCGACATTGCCTTGGTGGTGCCGGCAGCGGCTTGTGCTACTGCGGTGAGGTTGCGGATCGTAAAATCGTCTTCTTGTCCGGGACGAATCCTATGCCTAACCTTAAGCAATTCGTTCATGCTGCGTTCGGCCCTCTCCATGACTTCGGCTGATTTGGCTTTGACCATGATAAAGCGCACCATACCGGGGAATTGATTGCCGAACAGTTGGCGCTGCGCTGTGGTAATAGGCACAAACACGGTGTCGTCCTGGTCTCTTCCATCCAGGCTTTGGCCTTTCGACGACAAGATGCCCAGCACCAGGAAAGGACTGTTTTTCACCCTGACCGTTTTACCGATCGGGTTTTCATCGCCGAAAAGATTGCGAACCACGGTTTGGCCCATCAGCAGCACCCGCGTTGCCGAGCGGACATCGTTGTCGCTAAAGGCTTCACCCGAAATGACCGGCCATTCCCGAACCTCGAGAAAAGCGGGCGTGGTTCCAGACACCTGGGTGCTCCAGTTATTCGACGCGTAAATAAGTTGGGCGTTATTGGGGAAACTGGGCGCGACCGCGGCGATTTCAGGTAATTCACTGATGGCTTGGGCATCGGCTAAGGTCAGCGTCGGCACGGTGCCGGAGCCCTGCCGCAACCCTCCCGCCGTCGTTGAGCCCGACAGTGCGATGAACAGGTTGCTGCCCATCGAGGCGATGGATTCGTTGACCATCAATTGCGCGCCTTGGCCGATCGCCAGCATCATGATCACCGCGCCGACCCCGAAAACCATGCCCAACATGGTTAACAAGGTGCGCAACCGATTGGCGCGCATTGCCGCCCAGCCTTCTCCCAATAATGCGCCGATGATCATGATGGCTGATCGCTTGCGATTCGACCATCGACCACCCGGATCAGTCGTCTGGCGTGGGCTGCAATATCGGCTTCATGGGTGACCAGGATGATCGTGATATTCCGCTCTTCATTCAAAGTCTGAAAGATTTTCATGATTTCACCACCGGTTTGCGTATCGAGGTTGCCGGTCGGCTCGTCCGCCAGGATCAGTTTGGGATCGGTGATCAATGCCCTAGCGATGGCCGCGCGCTGCTGTTGTCCGCCCGATAATTGATTCGGCCTGCGCTCGCCGAATTGAGCCAAACCGACCCGATCCAGCATCATAGACGCTTTTTCGCGTCGCTCCGCTTTGCTTTTTCCGGCATAAAGCAACGGCAAACCGACATTGTCCAAAATCGAGCTTCTCGGCAACAAGTTGAATCCTTGAAAAACGAACCCGATCAAGCGGTTTCGCAATAAAGCCAGTTCGTCCGCGTTTAAAGCGGCGGTGTCTCTGCCTTCCAGATAATAATGGCCGTCTGTTGCGGTATCCAGACAGCCGAGTATATTCATCAGTGTCGATTTTCCTGAACCGGAATGGCCCATGATCGCGACGAACTCGCCGCTTTCGATGTTGAAATTAACATCCGTAAGCACCGGCATGTTTTCCAAATAATATTTGGACAGCCCGCTGACGCTGATCAAAGGGCGTCCCATCAAAATGCCCTGACCCGGAAGCCGCCTTGACCCTGCCCCTTATCCCCAGACTTGCGTTCGCTCTGGTCTTCGAGAATCACTAAATCGCCTTCTTTCAAGTCCCCGCCGGTTAATTCCGCATACTTGCCGTCGGCGATGCCGATCTGCACGGGAACCGCCACGGCTTTATTATTCTCCGGACGGTAAACATCCTTACCGGGCTTGCCAATCCCTCCGGCGGGACGGAACTTGAGTGCCGCCAACGGTAGTTTCAGGATGTCGTTTCTTTCGTCAATGACGATGCTGACGAAGGCGGTCATGCCCGGCAACAAAATTTGTTCAGGGTTATTCACACTAATCACCACATCGTAGGTGACCACATTCTGCAACACTTTGGAATCCAGCCTGATGCGGAAAACGTTTCCCTGAAAAACCCGGTCAGGATAAGCATCCACGGTGAAGTTCGCCGTTTGATTAACCCGAATGCCGCCGACATCGGCTTCGGCAACCGAGGTGTCGATCTGCATGTGTTGCAAGTCCTGGGCGATGGTGAACAGGGTCGGCGTTTGAAAGCTTGCGGCGACGGTTTGCCCTATGTCGACATTGCGCGATACTACGACGCCGGAAACCGGGGATTTGATGATGGTATAACCCTTGTTGGCTTTATCGCGTTTGAGCTGGCCGATGGCCGAAGCCACTTGCGACTTGGCGGCTTCCCGTGCCTGGACGGATTGATCGAGATCCGATCTGGCCACATAATCCTGCGCATACAGCTCTTTAGAGCGTGTCTCGTTGGCCTGGGCGAGTTTGAGCGAGGCCTGGGCATTGGCAAGATTCGCCTGGCTTTGTTCGAGCTGGGCATTAATCAATGAGGGATCGATTTCCGCCAGCACCTGGTCTTTGTGTACCCGGTCATTAAAATCGACATTGAGCTTGTTAATCACGCCTGAAATCTGCGTACCGACATTGACCAGAACCACCGGGTTTAACGTGCCGTTGGCGGAGATCGTCTTGACGATATTGCCCTTGGCTATCTTTTCGGTCCGGTAATGCGGGACTTCTTCCGCTGCGCGCCAAACATTGAAGCCATAAATGCCCGCAGTAATGGCGACCAAGCTGAAAAGAGTGATTAGCGTATACCGAAAACGTGCCATAAGGTATTACCTTGTCGGGATAGAAGAAAAATCCAATCGCCCCAATGCCTGGGCTAATTGGGCTTTTTGCGTCAGCCAAGTGTATTGGGCCTGGATCAATTGCAGTCTGGCATTGGCGTGGCTGGATTGCGCATTCAAAAGATCGATAATATTACCGGCCCCGGCTTTGTAGCGCCCCATCGCCACCCTTTCGGATTGAAAAGCGCTCGCCACCAGATCTTCACTGCTTTTGAAACTCTCGTGAGCGGTATTTAAAAGCTGGTAGGCTCGCCAGACATCCAGGCTCACCGATTGCTCGAGCTGATCGTAATTGGCGCGCTTAACTTCGAGCTGCTCCTCCGCGCTTCGGATTTGGTAAGTCGTATTGAAGCCGGTGAACAACGGCACACTGACCTGCATACCTATCGTCCAGCTCTGCGTATCGCTAGGCAAGCTGGTGTGGTTGTAACCGTAATTCCCGATTAAGGAAATGCTCGGCAAATGCCCGGCCTCGGCGGCTTTAACATTCGCTTCGGCCGCTTTAACATTCGCTTCGGCGGCGGCCAGATCGGGACGCATCAATTTGGCCTCTTCGATCAAACCATGCACCAGCGTATCCTGTTCGGCATCCGGCTTGGGCAAGAACGGAGCAGCGATATTCAACCGATAGTCGGCTTCGAGTCCCAGCGCATTGGCCAAGCTTCCGACCGCAACTCTGGCATCGCCCTCGGTCTTTTGTCGATTAAGCTTGGCTTGAGCGAATG
>Ga0208636_100141_pt1 | contig 22791 bp, 24 predicted proteins | sample LakWasM103_HOW12_2_FD_183921 | JGI IMG/M metagenome (GOLD analysis project Ga0208636, IMG submission 183921) | Freshwater sediment methanotrophic microbial communities from Lake Washington under simulated oxygen tension - Sediment Metagenome... | ecosystem: Environmental > Aquatic > Freshwater >... | reverse complement strand
TGCCGGTCTTCAATGCGGCCCTGCGCCAGCGCGTGGCGTGCGGCGGCGGCTTCCACCAGCTCCAGACTGTGCGTGGGCACCAACGTGATGCTGGAGCTGCGACCCGGCGCATGGCCCGAGCGGCCCGCACGCTGCACCAGCCGCGCCACGCCCTTGGCCGAACCGATCTGCAGCACCTGCTCCACCGGCAAAAAGTCCACGCCCAGGTCCAGGCTCGATGTGCAGACCACAGCCTTGAGCTGCCCGGCTTTGAGGCCTTGCTCCACCCAGTCGCGCACCTCATGCCCGAGCGACCCGTGGTGCAGTGCGATGGTGCCGGCCCAGTCGGGCCGTGCCTCCAGCAGCGCCTGGTACCAGCGCTCTGCTTGCGACCGGGTGTTGGTGAACACCAAGGTGGACGCTGCCGCTTCGATCGACTGCACCACCTGCGACAGCAGGCTCAGCCCCATGTGGCCCGCCCACGCAAAGCGGTCGGCACGCGCAGGCAGCATCACCTGCACCTCCAGCCGCTTGTCGATACGGCCCTGCACCAGCACGGCTGGCGGTGGTTGTGGCGCACTCGCGCTGGGCACGGGCTGCGGCAGCAAGGTGTGCAGGGCCTCGTCCAGGTTGCCCAGCGTGGCCGACATGCCCCACACCTGCAGCGCCGGGTTCCAGCCCGACAGGCGCGCCAGCGCCAGCTGCACCTGCACGCCGCGTTTGTTGCCCACCAGCTCGTGCCACTCATCCACCACCACCAGGCGCACGCTGGCCAGGCGCTCACGCGCATCGGCGCGGGCCAGCAGCAGCGACACGCTTTCGGGCGTGGTCACCAGCAGCGTGGGCAGACGGCGGTCTTGCGCGGCGCGTTCGCCGCTGGCGGTGTCGCCGGTGCGCAGGCCGCTGGTCCAGGTGGGGGCCAGTTCGGGCAGCGGTGCCTGCAGGGCGCGCAGCGAATCGGCAGCGAGTGCACGCATGGGCGTGATCCACAGCACGGTGAGCGGTGGTGCCGCAGCGCGGCGCGTGCGCAAGGCGGTGCGGGCGGTGGGGGCTTCTTCAGTCGCCGGTGCAGTACCGGCCCGTGCCAGATGCTGCAGCGCGCCCAGCCACACCGCATAGGTCTTGCCCGCGCCCGTGGTGGCGTGCAGCAGGCCCGAGCGGCCCTCGCCCATCGCGCGCCACACGTCTTGCTGGAAGCCGAAGGGCTGCCACCCGCGCGCCGCCATCCAGGCGGCTGCGGCACTCGGTGCCACCGGGGGCAGGGGCTTGCGCGGGCGGCGTGTCGTGCTCATGCGGCCGCGTCCTGCCCAGGCAGCAGTGCCATCAGCGTTTGCAAGGTATCGGCCTCGGCCACGGGTTTGTCTTGCCGCCAGCGCAGCATGCGCGGAAAGCGCACGGCAATGCCGCTCTTGTGGCGCGGGCTCTTCGCAATGCCTTCGAAGCCCAGCTCAAACACCAGCGTCGCGTCCACGCTGCGCACGGGCCCGAAGCTCTCGCGCGTGGTCTTGCGGATGATGGCGTCCACCTGCGCAATCTCGGCATCCGTGAGGCCCGAATAGGCCTTGGCAAACGGCACCAGTTGCCGTTCCGGGTCGCCCTGCGGTCCGGTCCACACGGCAAAGGTGTAGTCGGTGTAGAGGCTGGCGCGGCGGCCATGGCCGCGCTGGGCGTAGATGAGCACCGCATCCACGCTCATGGGGTCGATCTTCCACTTCCACCACACTCCCACCTCCTTGGTTCGGCCCACGCCATAGTGGGCGCTGCGGTGCTTGAGCATGAAGCCCTCGGTGCCCATGCTGCGTGCGGCCTCGCGCTGGCGTGCCAGGTCTTGCCAGTCGGCGCCATGCAGCAACTCGCTCAGGTGCAGGGCCTGGTGCGGTGCGGGTGCGATGGTGGTGTCATCAGGCTGTTGCAGCGTGGCCTCCAGCAGCGTGCGGCGGGCCTGCTGCGGCTCTTGGCGCAGGTCCTGCCCGGCGTGTTCGAGCAGGTCGTAGGCCATCAGCACCACGGGCAGCTCGCGCAGCAGCCTGGGGGTCAGCGTCTTGCGGCCCAGGCGCTTTTGCAAATCTGCAAAGGGGCGGGGCTGGGGCTCGTCGGGCAGCCACACCAGGATCTCGCCATCGACCACTGTGCCGTCAGGGAGCTGCTCCATCGCGGCCTCGGCCAGTTCAGGGAAGCGGTCAGTCACCAGCTCCTCCCCGCGCGACCAGATCCACACCGCACCGCCCCGGCGCACGATCTGAGCGCGGATACCGTCCCACTTCCATTCCACCAGCCAGTCGCCGGGTGTGCCCAGCAGTGCGGGCATCTCGGCCACGGGTTGGTTGAACGGGTGGGCCAGGAAGAACGGGTAGGGTTGGCCCGCATCGGCAGCATCCTGCGTACTTGCATCGTCGTCCACCGGCGCGATCAGCGCCTGGTAGTCGCTGGCCTGCGGCTGCCGGCCGATCTGCGTGTAGCCCATCAGCCGGTGGGCAATGCGCTTGGGGTCCAGCGCGCTCACCGTGGCCAGCGCCTGCGTCACCTGCAGGCGCGACACCCCCACGCGGAAGTTGCCGGTGATGAGCTTGAAGTACACAAAGCGCTGCTCAGGTGCCAGCTTGTCCCATTGCGTGCGCAGACGGGTATCGGCCTCATCGGGCGGCAGGGTGCGCAGGGGCAGCAGCTGGGCCATCCATTCGGCCAGTGTCAGTTCGGTGGGCTGGGCAGGCGGGGGTAGCAGCAGGGCCAACGTTTCGGCCAGGTCGCCCACGGCCTGGTAGCTTTCTTCAAACAGCCACTCGGGCAACCCGGCTGCCTCTTGGGCCAGCGCCTTCAGGCGCTTGGTGGGCACCATCTGGCGCGGTTTGCCGCCTGCGAGAAAGTACGTGGCCCAGGCTGCATCGGCGGGCGGTGCCACGCGCAGGTAAGCCACCAGTGCCGCGAGTTTGGCCGACTGCGCGGTGGTGGCGTCGAGCGCCTGGAACAGCTGGGCAAAGGCCTTCATGCGGCTGCCTCAGGTGTGGATGTGCTGCCTGGCACTTCAAGCGCCGCCCCTGCATCGTCCTCGTTGTCATCGGTGCCGTATTCGGTGGCGAACACCTGGGCGTCCAGCCCTTGCTCGCAAAGCCAGCGCACCATCACGGCCGTGCTGCCGTGCGTCACGATGACGCGCTCCGCGCCCGTGGCGCCAATGGCTTTTTGCAAGCTGGGCCAGTCGGCGTGGTCGCTCATCACAAAGCCCCGGTCCACCCCCCGGCGTCGGCGTGCGCCGCGCACCAGCATCCAGCCGCTGGCAAACGCGTCGGAGTGTTCGCCAAACCGCTTGAGCCAGGGTGTTCCCGCTGCCGAGGGCGGCGCCAGCACCAGCGCGCGTTTCAGGTCGGCCTTGGTGAGGCCAGGGTCCGTCACGCTCAGCGTGGGCGGCAGGTCCACGCCCGCCGCGCGGTACACGGCGTTGAGCGGCTCCACCGCCCCATGCACTACGATGGGCCCGATGCTGGCATCCACCCCATGCAGCAGCCGCTGCGCCTTGCCGAAGGCGTAGGCATACAGCACGCTGGCCTTGCCCGCCGCTGCATTGGCAGCCCACCAGGCATTGATGTCGGCAAACAGCGTGGGCTGCGACGGCCAGCGGTAGATCGGCAGGCCAAAGGTGGACTCGGTGATGAAGGTGTGGCAGCGCACCGGCTCGAAGGGCGGGCAGGTGCCATCGTCTTCCAGCTTGTAGTCGCCCGAGGCCACCCACACCTGGCCGCCTTGTTCGACGCGCACCTGGGCCGACCCCAGCACATGCCCGGCCGGGTGCAGCGAAACGCGCACGCCATGGTGGTTGATGACCTCGCCGTAGGCCAGCGTCTGCAGCGCGATGTCCGCCCCCAGCCGGTTGCGCAGCGTGCCCGCGCTGTCGTGGTGCGCCAGGTAGTGGGCCGAACCCATGCGCGCATGGTCCGAATGCGCGTGCGTGATCACGGCACGCTCCACCGGCCGCCAGGGGTCGATGTAGAAGTCGCCGGGTGGGCAGTACAGGCCTTCGGGGCGGTGGACGATCAATTCGTTGCAGGACATGCGTGTGGCATCGTAGGCGGCAAGGCAAAGCCGGTGGGGCTGCCCGGGTTTGCCCGGTGGGGTGTTGCAGGCACTTTTGACGTCCAATCTGCCACAAGCGCCGGTCTTGCAAGCCTCATATGCTATCAATAATGAAGCGTATTGGCCTGTTGGGCCGTGCCGCTGAAGGCGCGTCCCTGCCATCATCCCGCCATCGGTTGCGCCGTCTGCAGGACTGCGCCGCGTTCTGCGCATGGTCGGCTGTCTTTACGGCAGAAAACCACGCCCGTACGATGGCGGTCGCCTGCGGCCCAGACCCGCAGCCAGGGACTCATCCATGCGCTTGTATCCGTCGTATCGGTCGCTTTTTGTCGTGCTCTACGGCCCGGTTTTGGGCCTCGTGGCCGCATCAGCCGGCGCCCAGGCCCCTTCGGGCGCCGCGCCGCGCACCAACGCCTTCAACGACCCCTTCGTCCAAGTCACTCAAGCCATCCCGCAATGCCCCGTTCCCGAAGGGCCTCTGTACACCGAGGCCGAGGTGCGCGAACTGGCGCATGTGCGCTCTCAGCATGGCGGCAGCTGCCACCGCGTGGGGCGCTGTCGCCTGCCCAACTCCTACCTCTACGACGCCGAGATCATCCCGCGCGTGCAGCGCTACATCCAGCAGGACGGCCGCTTTGACGACACCAGCGTGTGGGTGCTGGGCGAGCGGCGGCTGGTGACGCTCAAGGGCTGCGTGCAGTCGCAAGCGCAGTCTGATGCGCTGGAGAAGGCTGTGTGGCTGGTAGACGATGTAATGGGGGTGATTAATCTGCTGCAGGTGGGGACGGATGCAGCGGCGGCGCGGTACCCGTTGCTCAGACCTTGACGGCGCCCTGAACAAGGGCAGGCTGCGCTTCAGTCGAAATGGGTGATTGAGAAACGCACTGTCGCCTGGCCGTTGTTCTTAGGCAGTGCATGCATACTCAGTACAACCAAGTCTCCTCGTGCCGACCGGTATTGCACTTCACGGAGGGTAGGCACCACCGTACTCAGGTTGGTGCTGTATGCGGGTGTGGGATCCGTGTCGTCATGGGATGCTGTGGAGTGCTGCAGCCCCTGGCCCAAGAGTTGAGCATCCAAGGCATTCCAGACCCGTTCGCCTGCGCCAGCTGCCGTGGTGAAGCCAAGCTGCGATTGCGGCGGCTTGTTGCCATCGCCCACCGATCCGAAGTATTCCTGATCCTCTGCACCCTCCGGTACTCCCAGGCTTCGAATCAATCGCGATATGCCCGCGTAGTAAACAGGAGATCCGGGCTGCGCCACGAAATCCTCCATAGAAAACATGTAGCCGATGGTGATGAGCAGGCCACACAGGGCGGCGAAGGCTACACCCGCCAGGGACAGGATCACGGTTCGGATGGAGGTGCGGCTCATAGGGCAGATCGTTGGGCACCGGATTGTGGTGCTGAGCAACCTGTCCTACCGGGATTTCCATGGTCTCCAGACCCATTCATGTGCTGCAAAGTGTTGCCTTTCATTCACAAGGAGTTATCTGTGCAGCTGCTGTCTTCCCCGCTTTTATCTAGATACCTGCCAGCCGTGTCTATCGTCGCTGTGGCTCTGCTCCCCTGCCTGCTGCCCAACTATGCCTGGGCCAAACCCTTCAAGTGGTCCGGCTCCAGCGACATCCAGACCATGGACATCCATTCGCAGAACAGCGCTCTGGGCAACGGCATCCATGCTGCGGTGTACGAGTCGCTGGTCATGTTCAACAGCCGCACGCTCAGGGTGGAGCCGCTGCTGGCCACGTCGTGGCAGCAGGTCAGCCCCACGCAGATGCGCTTCAAGCTGCGCCAGGGCGTGAAGTTCAGTGATGGCTCTGCCATGACGGCGGACGACGTCGTGTATTCGCTGCAGCGTGCGATGAGCAAGACGTCCACCTACGCCATCTACACCCAGGGCATGGACCGCATTGCCAAGGTGGATGGCGAGACCATCGACATCTTTCTGAAGAACCCCAACCCGGTGCTGCTCAACCAGCTGACCGAGCTGCGCGTGATGAGCAAGGCCTGGGCCGAGAAAAACAACGCGGTGGAGCCCAAGGACATCAAGGCCAAGGACGAGACCTATTCGCACCGCAACGCCATGGGGACAGGCCCGTACGTGCTCAAGGAATGGGTGCCCGACCAGAAGATTGTGTTCGCTGCCAATCCGGGCTGGTGGAACGCAGGCAAGGTAGAGGGCAACGTGACCGAGATCACCTACCTGCCCATCAAGTCCGAGGCCACGCGCGTTGCCGCGTTGCTGTCGGGCGAGGTGGACATGATGCGCGACACCAGCATCCAGGACTTGGCGCGTATTAAGGCCAACCCCAATCTCAAGGTCATGGAGATGGTGGAGAACCGCACCGTGTACCTGGCCATGGACCAGTTCCGCGACGAACTGGCGGGCAGCAACATCAAGGGCAAGAATCCGCTGAAAGACCTGCGCGTGCGCAAGGCGCTGTCCCAAGCCATCGATGGCGCAACACTGCAGCGCGTGACCATGCGCGGCATGTCCAAACCCACGGGCGCGATGGTGTCGCCCCTGGTCAACGGGTGGACCGAGGCGGTGGATAAACGTGCGCCCTACGACCCCAATGCTGCCAAAGAGCTGCTGACGCAGGCCGGCTACAGCGATGGCTTTGAGGTGGACTTTGCCTGCAGCAACAACGCCATCGTGCAGGACGAGCAACTGTGCCAGGCGATCACCGCCATGTGGTCGCGCATCGGCATCAAGGCCAAGCTGCGCACCATGCCCGCCGTGAGCTACTACCCCATGGCCCAGCGGCACGAGGCCAGCATCGCGCTGCTGAGCTGGGGCGTGCCGACGTTTGATGCGCTGTACACGCTGCAATCGCTCACCCGCACCAAAACCACCGGGGGCGATGGCAACTACAACCTGGGCCGCTACAGCAACGAGCGCATGGACTACATCGTGGACCGCGTTAAGACCGAGACCGACCTGCCCGTGCGCAACCGGCTGCTCACCGAAGGCCTGCAGCTACAGAACGATACCGTGGCCCATATCCCGCTGCACAACCAGATGCTGGCTTGGGCCATGAAGAAAAACGTGGAGCTGGTGCAGCGGCCGGACAACCGCATCGATTGGCGGTTGATCAAGGTGAACTGAGTCGCTTTCTGAGGTGCTGGTCAGCGCCTTGCCCAGGGCGCATGTCGGCGTCAGCGCGCAGGTTGCAGCATGATGATCGCCATGCCTGCCAGCGCCACCACCACGCCCGCTACATCCCATGGCGTGGGGCGGATGCCATCCACCGCCCACAGCCATACCAGTGCCACCCCGATATAGACCCCGCCGTAGGCTGCATACACGCGGCCTGCGCCTGCGGTATCGTGCAGCGTCAAGAGCCATGCAAACAGGGCCAGGCTCGCTGCAGCAGGCAACAGGAGCCACGCGGGCTTGCCTTGCTTGAGCCAGAGCCAGGGCAGGTAGCAGCCCACGATTTCGGCGAGGGCCGTGGCGATGAAAAGCAGCAGGGTATTCAGCATGGTGCGGGGCCTTGTGCGGCACTGGAGTTCGGGGCATCCGGGTGGGTGGCCAGCCACTGGCGCAGCGCCAGCTCGCCCTTGGGGGTGAAGTGCACAACGCGCGAGTCCTGAGCGCGTTGGGCCCATCCCCCGTCGAAGAGGCGCTGCAGCAGCGCCGCGCCCAGGGCGCCGCCCAGGTGGTGGCGGCGCTCGCTCCAGTCCAGGCAGGGGCGGCACACCATGCGCCGCTGCTGCGCCAGCGTGGATGTGTCGATACCCACGTGCGCAAACCACCGCGCGCCAGCGGGCGTGAGGATCGTCCCCTGGGGCGTGGCCTGCAGCATGCCCTGACGCACCAGCGCTTCATAAAACTGCACGCCCACCTCGCCCGCCAGGTGGTCGTAGCACATGCGCGCGCGGCGCAGTGCTGGCTCCCGGGGGCTGGCGCGCAGCCGCACGGCACCGGCGCGAAACGCCACGTTCATCAGTGATTCCAGCAAGTGCGCCACATCGCGGTTCGCCAGCCGAAAGTAGCGGTGCCTGCCCTGGCTTTCCACCGCGACCAGGCCGGCATCCAGCAGCTTGGCGAGGTGTGCGCTGATGGTCTGCTTGGTCACACCTGCGATGTCGGCCAGCTCGGTGGCCGTGAGCGCGCGGTCCGCCATCAGGGCGGTGAGGACTTCGGCGCGTGCGCTGTCGCCGATGAGCGCGGCAATGCGCGCGATGTGGGGGCCGTCTTTCATGGTTCGATCTTGGGCGAACCATTGATGGCCGTCAAGCGCCTATCGTGAAGCCCTTGTCCGTCAACCTCTCCTGAACGCCATGATCACATGCTTCATTCGCTACGAAATCGATCCCTTTCAGCGCGAGGCGTTTGCCGAATACGCGCGCCGCTGGGGCCAGATCATTCCCCGCTGCGGCGGCCATCTGCTGGGCTACTTCCTGCCGCACGAAGGCAGCAACTACGAGGCCTGGGGCCTGATCGGCTTTGAGTCCCTGGCTGCCTACGAGGCCTACCGTGCGCGGCTGCGCGCAGACCCGGAAGGCCGTGCGAACTTTGCACTGGCGCAGGACAGGCGCTTCATCCTGAGGGAGGAGCGCACCTTCACCCTGGCCGTGGAAGGCACTCTGGGCCTGCCCGCACGGTGACGCAGCCGCCTGAGCCCGGACATGGCGCTCCACCTCCTTGCGGAGGCCGACGGGAGTGAGCGTGAAAGTGATCAGAACTGCGAGGCTCTGTCATTTCGCGACGTGGTACGTGCCGGCGGGCATGGATGTGACCACATCTGAAAGATCTTGCCCGCAGGACTCAGGGCCATGGGCAGGTTGGGTGTTCTGAAGTCATCTCAGACCCATCGGGAGGAAGCGATCTGCCGTGCGAGTGATCACCAGATAGCCGGGAATACTCTTGGCACGGGCTAAACGCACCCTCTCCATAAAGGCTGCAGCCCTGTGCCAGCCGTCGTAGAGAACGATATCGCTGAGCTGCTGCGATGGATTGTCCGAAACCAGTGTTGCGGCGCAGAGGAGATATCCCTTGCTCGCCCCTTCCCCTGGGTCATGGATCAGCCGCTGAATATGGGCGGCTGATTCGCTGTCGTCCTGCGCCGTACCGGCTTGCCAGGATTCGACGGATCTCCCGTCTGCAAGAACGAGATTTCCGATATCGACCGCGTTCATTTCAACCTCAAAGACAGCCTGCGGTTCGCGCAGGAGTATTCGCGCTATGTACGGTGATCTGGACAGGAGCGCGAATTCTGTGCACACCATGGGATTTGTGGTGTCAACCTGGATTTTTCCTGCAAGCCGACCTTGGGCCTCGTGCTCTCCCCAACGAACTAGCGCATTCGTGAGCGTTTGCCGTGACTTGATTTGCATGCATGTCTTCTTATGTCATCACCGACCCCATTGACGGGATGATTCGGGTGGATGGATGGCCCTTGAGATCGCGGAATTTGTTTGTTGTAGTGGCGCGAAACTGGCTGAGGCCTGGTGGGTGAACTGCCGACGGTAGTTTGCCTCAGCGTCTGCCAGTGCGATGCAGGCGAGGGGTTCGCACATGCGACGTTGTCCGAACCAAGATACCTGTCTCACGGCCTTCGACTTCGCCGCCTCATCACCTTCAACGGGGAGGGGAAAATCCCGCTCGACGGGACAACAGTCACTGTCCCTATGTTGCCGTCGTTTCAGCTGCTGCTGGCTGCTGGAGGCCCCAGAGGCTTCGAGCCCGCCCGCACCGTCATGTGTTGGCGGCACTATCGCCGGGGAGGCTATGCCTTGACCGCAATCAACTCCATGCAGACGCGGTAGCGCTGACTGATGCCATAACGCACGGGTTGGAAGCCCGACTCAGTGAGAAGTGCATAGAGTCTGTCACGTTCAAAATTGTGATAGTGCTCAATTTCTCCCCAGTAAGGGTTCGCGTTGTTTGCATCCAGCGCTTTCCAGACCGGCGACCCCATGTTGGGCAACGAAATTAGCAGGACTCCGCCAGGGTGAAGGAGCCGGTGGGCTGCGTGCAGACCGACCTTGGGAAATGGCATGTGTTCCAGCACATCCGCCATGCTGATCACACTGGCTGGGTGGGACAACTGGAATTCGGGAACGTCCTGGCAGTGTGCGGCTACACCCCATTTGCGCAACTCGTTCACGGATTGCGATCGCAGGTCCAGGCCCACTGGCTCGAAACCATATTCTTGTGCCGTTAACAGCAGCGACGCATTGCCAAAGCCCACGTCCAGCCAGGTGCCGTGGGTCTGGTAGGTAAGGACCTTTTCGATCATTTGTGCGGACACATAGCGTTGCCGCTCCAAGTCGTAGCCCACCACCTGCGACTCATTCGTGCCACGAAAAACGATATTCAGTGCTGCATCGGAATAGTAGCCGCTACGGAACACGTGCCGGCAAGCCGAGCACTGACGCCAGTGCATGGTGCGGGAGAGCTCGGGGCTATAACGCGGATGGTGGGAGCAATCAGCACTGCACAGCGGCCCGAATGCTTTGCTTTCGCACAGCGGACAGGCCAGGTAGTCGATCAGTTCACCCGCCATGGCTGCCGGCGGAGGCGTGGCAGGGCGGTATGTGGTCTGCACCGGCACTGCGGGGATGTTGTACTTGATCATCCGGCCATTCTAGGTGCCAGGTGTCGCCATCGCCCAATGCGGCTACAGCGCAAAGATCTTGCCCGGGTTCAGGATGTTCTTCGGGTCCAGCGCGCGTTTGATGGCGCGCATCATGTCCACTGCGCCGGTGCCGGTTTCGTCCAGCAAAAAGCCCATCTTGTGGATGCCCACGCCATGCTCTCCGGTGCAGGTGCCGCCCATGCTGAGGGCGCGGGCAACCAGGGTGTGGTTCATGGCTTCGGCCTTGGTGCGTTCTTCGGCGCTGTTGGGGTCGATGAGGTAGCCAAAGTGGAAGTTGCCGTCGCCCACGTGGCCGACGAGGAAGTAGGGGATGCCGCTGGCTTCGACCTCGTCCACCGATTCGAGCAGGCAATCGGCCAGGCGGCTGATGGGCACACAGGTGTCGGTGCTGATGGCGCGGCAGCCGGGGCGGCTTTGTACGGCCGCGAAGTAGGCGTTGTGCCGCGCGGTCCACAGGCGCGTGCGCTCTTCGGGCGTGCTGGCCCATTCAAAGGCCTGGCCACCGAATTCGCTGGCAATGTCTTGCACCATCTCGGCTTGCTCCTTCACGCTGGCGGGTGAGCCGTGGAACTCCATAAGCAGCATGGGTTCCTCGCGCAGGGTCAGCTTGCTGTGTGCGTTCACCATGCGCACGGTGTGGTGGTCGATGAGTTCCACACGCGCAATCGGCACACCGATCTGGATGATCTGGATGGTGGTGCGCACAGCCGCTTCGATGCTGGGGAAGGAGCAGATGGCTGCGCTCACGGCTTCGGGCAGCGGGTACAGGCGCACGGTGATCTCGGTCATGATGCCCAGCGTGCCTTCGCTGCCCACCATCAGGCGCGTGAGGTCGTAGCCCGCGCTGCTCTTCTTGGCGCGGGTGCCGGTGTGGATGACCTCGCCGCTGGCAGTGACCACCTCCAGCGCCAGCACGTTTTCGCGCATGGTGCCGTAGCGCACGGCATTGGTGCCGCTGGCGCGCGTGGCGCTCATGCCGCCGATGCTGGCGTCGGCGCCGGGGTCGATGGGGAAGAACAGGCCGGTGTCCTTGATGGCTTCGTTCAGTGCCTTGCGTGTGATACCGGGTTGCACCGTCACAGTGAGGTCTTCGGCGTTGATGCTGAGCACCTGGTTCATGCGGCTCACGTCAATGCTGATGCCGCCCTGCACGGCCAGCAGGTGGCCTTCGAGCGACGAACCCGCGCCGTAGGGGATCATGGGCACTTCGTACTGGCTGGCCAGCTTGACCGCCTCGGCCACGTCCTGCGTGCTTTCGGCAAACACCACGGCGCTGGGCGGCGGGGCCTGCAGCGAACCTTCGTCACGCCCGTGCTGCTCGCGCACAGCCTGGGCCAGCGAGCACTGCGCGCCAAAGCGGGCCTGCAGCGCATCGATGAGGGCCTGGGGCACGTCGCGCAGTTGGATTTCGGGCAGCAGGTGGGCGGCAGCGGTGGGGGCGTTCATGGTGTGTGTCTCCGGTGGGTGCGGTCAGTGAGAAGCATTCTAGGTTCGGCCCCGTGGCTGGGCCCTGGGTGATCCACCTTGGGCCCGGGTGGGGATGCGGGTATTCACGAGCTTGCTGGTCAGCGGTGGCGTAAATACATTACGTTCGAAATGTATATTGTGAAAACGCCATGAACCACCGTGTTTCCCCCAAGGCCGGGGCGCGCCGCACCCATGCGGAGCGCAGCGCCGCCACCCGCCAGCACCTGATCGCCACGGCCATCGACGTGATCCAGCACCGCAGCCTGGAGGAGATGTCCATCCACGAGCTGGCCAAGTCGGCGGGCATGACCTCGGGCGCGGTGCAGCACCACTTCGAGTCGAAGGCGGTGCTGATGATGAACGTGCTGAGCGAGCTGATCGAGTCCACCGTGCGCTCGGGCGAACTCTGGCCCAGCGCGGAACTGCCAGCGCGCGAACGGGCGGCGAAGTTTGTGCAGGCGGTGTGGCGCCTGGTCTATGCGCAGCCGCGCTTCATCGTGGCCTGGAACATCTACCTGGGCTGCCGCAATCAGCCCGAGGTGCTGGGCCACATTGCCGAGCTGCGCCAGAGTGTGCAGATGCGCATGCACGAAGGCTTCTTCACGGCCTTCCCCGAGCTGGCAGCAGAACCCGACCGCGATGGACTGCTGGGCCTAGTGCTGTCGTCGCTGCGCGGGCTGGGGCTGCTGCAGCTGTTTGCGCCCGCCCAGCCCACCGCGCCTGATGCCGCACAGCAGGCGCAACTGGCCTGCCTGGCCGACTGGATTGCCGCCCGGTGCGAAGCGGCTGCGCCATCAACGGCCGCCGCTGTGCCCACCAAGGCACGTACACGCCGTCGCTGACCCCTTTTGTCTGCCTGCTTGTCGTGCGGCATCTCCCGCCTGCACGCCACGTATCGCGGACATCCATCGAAGAAAACATTACCAGGAGACACACCATGACCTCAGCTTTTACGCGCGTTCCAAGCATGGTCGCGCTGGCCGCACTCGCCTGCCTGGCCGGTCGCGCCCAGGCGCAGCAGCCTGCTGCCTACCCGGCCAAACCCATCCAGCTCATCGCCCAGCAGCCGCCCGGCAGTGGCTCGGACGCGATGACCCGCGTGTGGGCCGACTGCGCCGCGCGCGAGTTGGGTCAGCCCGTCGTGGTGCAGAACAAGCCCGGGGCCAACGGCATCCTGGCCGTCAACTACCTCAAGGCCCAGCCTGCAGATGGCTATAACCTGCTGAGCATCGGCATGTCGCAGATGACCATCACGCCCTACGTCTACAAACAGCAGCCCTACGACCCGCTGCGCGACTTTGATGGCGTGGCCGTGCTGGGCACGTCGCCGCTGGTGCTGGCCGTGCCCGCAGGGCAGGGCATTGCCAGCCTGGCGGATCTGCAAAAGCTGGCGCGGTCCACGCCGGGCGGGGTCAACTTCGGGTCGCCGGGCAAGGGCAGCCCAGCGCACCTGCTGACCTCGGCGCTGGTGGAGAAGCTGGGTGTGCCCGGCACCCATGTGCCTTTTGTGGGTGAGGGCGCGGGCCTCACCGCGCTCATGGGCCAGCAGATCCACGCGATGACGCTGGTGATTGGCACGGCAGCAGCGCAGGTCAAGGCGGGCAAGCTGGTGCCGCTGGCGCTGTTTGGTGCGCAGCGCTCGCCGTTGCTGCCCGAAGTGCCCACCATCGCCGAAGCCTTGCCGGCCGCCAGCGACCTGGCGCGGCCCGCGTGGATTGCCGTGGTGGCCAAGGCCGGCACGCCCCCCGAGTTGCTGAACCGGCTCAATGGGGTCACTGAGAAGTGTCGGGGTGGCGATTCGCAGTACAAGACCCGCCTTGAAGCCATGAACGTCACGCTCACTGCCACCGCACCTGCCGATGCGCGCACCTGGGCGGCGCGTGATGCGGCCGTGTGGCGCCCGCTGATCGACAAGCTGGGCCTGGCCACGGAATGACGGCGGGCACTGCAGAGCCTCAGGTCACGCTGGCCCACGGTGGGCAGCTGCACGGCCTGTGGGAGGAGGGCGTGTGTGTGTTCCGTGGCATGCCGTACGCGCAAGCGCCACGCGGCGCGCTGCGGTTTGCGGCGCCGTTGCCTGTTTCGCCGTGGTCCGGCGTGCGCGATGCCACCGCGTTTGCGCCCATGGCACCGCAGCTGGCCCGCAGCGCGCGTGCCGATGCGCCCATGCTGGGGGGCGACGACTGCCTGGCGGTCAATGTGTGGGCGCCAACCGCCGAGCCAGGAGCCCACCTGCCCGTCATGGTCTGGGTGCATGGCGGAGGCTTCTTTCGCGGCGCGGCCAGCGAGCCGCTGTATGACGGGGCAGCGCTGGCGCGGCGCGGTGTGGTGGTGGTGTCGGTGCAGTACCGTTTGGGCATTGACGGGTTTTTGCACTTCGAAGGCGAGGAGCACGCAGCGCCCGCCAATCGCGGCCTGCTGGACCTGCTGATGGCACTGCAGTGGGTGCGCGACCATATCCACGCCTGGGGCGGAGATGCAGCGCGCACCACGGTGTTCGGCCAGTCGGCCGGTGCCGGGGCCTTGGCCTGTCTGATGGGCATGCCCGCTTCGCGGGGGTTGTTCCAGCGCGCCATTTTGCAAAGCCCCAGCGTCGCCTGCCAGACCTTGCAGGAGGCCGCTGCGGCCCGCCGCGCCGTGGCCGTGCTGGCCGGTGTGGAGCCCACCCTGGCTGCACTGGGCGCGGCGCAGCAGGCTGCTGTGCTGCACGCCGTACACCGGCTGGCCTCCGAGCCTGCCCTGCGGCAACAACACGGGCTGGGCGGACGCAACTTCTTTCCCTTGCGGCCCGTGGTGGATGGCCAGGTGCTTACCGCACCGCCGTTGGAGGCGCTTGCGCAGCAGTGGGCGGCCCAGCCGCTCGACCTGCAGGTGCTGGTGGGCAGCAACGCGCAGGAGATGCGCCTGTACCACGTGCCCGGCGGTGCCATTGACCGGGTGACGGAGGCGCAGGTCCATGCCTTTGCGCAGGACGTGGGCTTGAATGCCTCCGCCGCACAGGCCCTAAGAAACATGCTGCCACCCGCGCAGCAAACGCCTGGCGAGTGGCTGTGCGCTCTGCAATCCGACTACTACTACCGTGTACCCGCGCAGCGCATTGTCGCGCTGGCCCACCGCTGGGCCCGCAGCGCCCATGGTTATGAGTTCACCTGGCCCTCGCCGCAGTGGCGTGGGCGCTTGGGCGCAGCGCATGGGGTGGAGCTGCCGTTTGTGTTCGGCAATCTCCACACGCCCACAGGGCAGGAACTCACGGGGCCGACGCCGCCCGCTGCGCTGGCCGAGGCACTTCAGCAGCGCTGGGTGGCGTTTGCGCGGGATGGCAACCCTGGATGGGTGCCGTATGCCGGTGCACAGCCACCGGTCCAGCATGTGGGCGAAACGCTGTTTTGTGCGCCCCACACGCAGCCGGAGCGGTTTGCGCTGTGGGAGGGAGTTCTGTAGCGATCCGCTCTCAGGGCTCACCCGTCAGGGGTACCACAGCGGCCGTTGGCTCGCTACACTGAGCCAGCGCTTGCGCGCGACTGACCAACTACAGAGAGAGGGATTGCCATGGCTTCAGCCAGTGTGGGAGATTGCCTGTCGGGTGCCTGGGGCACCTTCAAGAAAAACGTCCTCACCCATGTGGTGTGCACCTTGCTGGTGATGGTGGTCGCCGGCATCAGCGCCGGCCTGCTGGCCGGGCCCATGGTGGTGGGCTACATGCGCATGATCGAGCGCGAGACGCGCGGCGAAGCGGTGCAGATCGGCGACGTCTTTCGGGGCTTTGATGACTTTGTGCCCGCCTTTGTGGCGGGGCTCATCAGTTCGCTGGTGGTGTCGTTGGGCTTCATGCTGTGTTTCATCCCCGGCTTGCTGGTCATGGCGCTGCCCCCGGTGGCACTGTTCCTCGTAGCGCGCGGCGAGCGCGATGGCGTCGCGGCTTTCAGCCAGGCCTGGACCATCGTGACCAAGAACCTGGGCTCGGCGTTCTTCTGCTCGCTGGTGCTGGGCATCGTGGGCTCGCTGGGTTTCCTGCTGTGCTGGGTGGGCGCGCTGCTGACGCTGCCGCTTTCCACCATCGGCTCCTACTACATGGCACGCCAGCTGGTGGGCGATGAGCCGGTGGCCCTTCCTCCCCTCTGACCCCGGCCCCGCAGTGGTGCCGGTGGGCAGCCCACCCGCCTGGCAGCCGCTGGGCGGGGGCGATCGGCGGCAGCGGCTGGCGTTGGGCCTGGGCTGGCCGCTGGCCATGGCGGCCACGCCCTGGGGGCTGGGTCAGGGCGGGCTGGGTCTGGGTTGCGCGTTTCTTGCGCTGACGGGCATACCCTGCCCGCTGTGCGGCGGCACGCACGCGTGTGCGGCCCTGGTCCAGGGCGATTGGGCGGCCGCCTGGGCGGCCAACCCGGGTGCGCTGGTGTTGCTGCTGTGGCTGTCGCTGCTGGCGGGCCAGGCGGTGGTCGAAGGCGCTCAGGGCCGCCGCCGCGTGGCGCGCTGGCCCTGGTGGCACCCGGCAGTGTTTGTCGTGTTGGGCAGCGGGTTGGTGCTGTCCTGGCTCTCGCGCCTGGCCGGGCTGGTGTAGCCGCTCGTTGGGTCCTTGGGTCCTGGTACTTACCTCTTCGTGAGGCGACCGCCTTCTATGGCCGTCTGAGTGCCCTGCGCAGCCGGTGGCCCGCCAACGCCAGCGCCTGCACCACATCCATGCACCAGCATCCCCTTGGGTCAGGTTAGCGCAGCCCCACGCATCGTTGCGGGGCAGACTGCCCCATGGTGCACAGCCTCCGTGCGCCAGGCTGGTGCATTCAGCTTGTATACCAGTTGGCACGGAACCTGCGATACCGCAGGCAATGACCACCGCCACCGAGATCAGCAACCGCATCATCGAAGCTGTGATGGCGCAAAAGCTCGCGCCCGGCTCCCGCCTGGGCGAGCAGCAGCTGGCCATGCTGTTCGACTGCAGCCGCACCATCGTGCGCGAGGCGCTCACGCGGCTGGCCACGCGGGGCATCGTCACCGTCAGCGCTCGGCGCGGCTGGTATGTGATCGAGCCGTCGCAGGACGAAGCGCGCGAGGCCTTCGAGGCGCGCCGCGTGATCGAGCTGGGCCTGCTGCACCAGCTCAAGGTGGTGGACAAGACGGCGCTGCGCCAGCTCAAGAGCCACCTGCAACGCGAAAAGGCCGCGCTGGCGGGCACCGATGTGGGCATGCGCAGCTTCTTGCTGGGGGACTTCCATGTGTGCCTGGCCGAATGCCTGGGCAACAGCCTGCTGGCCGACACGCTGCGCGACTTCACGGCGCGCACCACGCTCATCGCCATGCTCTACCAGTCATCGCACGATGCGGCGCAGAGCTGTGCCGACCATGTGCGCATCGTCGAGGCGCTGGAGGCAGGCGACATTGCCGGCGCCGAGGCACTCATGTCCGAGCACATCGGCACCGTGCAGTCGGCCCTGCGCCTGCAGGCCAGCAGCGACCCGCTGGCCGGGCTGCGCGACGCGCTGGCACCGGTGCGCAAGAGCCCAGCACAAGCCACCCCACCAGCCCGGGCGCGCAAGCCTCGCGCGGCCAAGAGTTCCCCCTCCCCAGCGTCTGACCCAGACGCACCTGCCGACGCATCCACCTACCTAGGAGCCCTGCTATGACCACCGTCCGCACCGTCACTTCGTCCACCCGCCGCCTGACCCTGGGCGTGCTTGCCGCCACCGGCCTCGCAGCGGCCCTGATGGCACCTGCCGCCCACGCGCAGAACGCGCTGGACAACATCCTCAAGGCCAAGGAAATCAAGATCGCCATTCCCACCGACTACCCGCCCTACGGCTTTGTCGGCACGGACCTCAAACCCCAGGGGCTGGACGTGGAGATGGCCAACTACATCGGCACCAAGCTGGGCGTCAAGGTCGAGCTGATTCCCGTGACCAGCGCCAACCGCATCCCGTACCTGCAAACGCAGAAGGCTGACCTCGTGATCTCCACACTGGGCAAAAACCCCGAGCGCGAGAAAGTGATCGACTTCACTGCGGCCTACGCACCGTTCTTCCAGGCCGTGTTTGCGAGCAAGAGCCTGAACATCAAGAGCTTTGCCGACCTGGCGGGCAAGACGGTGGCCGTGACGCGCGGCGCCATGGAAGACCAGGAGCTGGCCAAAGTCGCGCCCCCCGGCGTGGATGTGAAGCGCTTTGAAGACCACGCCGCCAGCATTGCGGCCTTTGTGTCGGGCCAGACGCAGGCCATTGCGACCAGCGCATCGACGGCGGGCACCATCATGGTCAAGAACCCCAACCTGGCCACCGAATACAAGCTGCTCCTCAAGGACAGCCCGAACTTCATCGGTGTGGCCAAAGGCGAAGACAAGCTGCGCTTGCGCGTGAACGAAATCATTGCCGAGGCCCGCAAGTCGGGCGACATCGACAAGCTGTCCAACAAGTGGCTGGGTCGTCCTGCGGGTGACCTGCCCCTGTGATGCGGCGCACAGGATGAATTGCTGAAACCCAAGGGCCTGCGGCGCGACAAGCGGCGCAGGGCACAAGCATGCTGATTGCGCTCGATTTTTCTGCCGTCTTCGCGTCGTGGCCGTTGCTGGTGCGTGGCGTGGTCTGGACCATAGCCCTCACCATCGTGGGCACCGTGCTGGGCCTGCTGCTGGGCACGGTCTGCGCCTGGGCGCGTGCACGCAATCTGGGCCACCGGCCCACTGCGCTGCGCTGGGCCGTGGCCAGCTATGTGGAGCTGGTGCGCAACACGCCTTTCATCGTGCAGCTGTTCTTCCTGTTCTTCGGGCTGCCCGCGCTGGGGCTCAAGCTCTCGCCCGAGTTCGCGTCGGTGCTGGCCATGGTGATCAACCTGGGCGCGTATTCCGCCGAAATCGTCCGCGCAGGCATCGAGGCCACGCCACGCGGCCAGATCGAAGCCGCGCACAGCCTGGCGCTGACGCCAGGCCAGACCTTCCGCCGTGTGGTGCTGCCGCCGGCGCTGCAAAAGGTATGGCCCGCCATGGTCAGCCAGATCATCATCGTGATGCTGGGGTCGGCCGTGTGCGGGCAGATCTCCACACCCGAGCTGAGCTACGCCGCCAACCTCATCTCCAGCAACACCTTCCGCGCCTTCGAGGCCTTCATCCTGGCCACTGCTGTGTACCTGGTGCTGTCGATGTTGACTCGTCGTCTGCTGGTGTGGGTGGGGACCCGATTCTTGGTGGGGAGGTAATCGAGATGGTTGAATTTTCCCTGTGGGACATCCTGCGCAACCTGCTGCTGGCAGCGCGCTGGACGGTGTCCCTGTCCCTCATCGCCTTCATCGGTGGTGGCCTGGTGGGCCTGGTGCTGCTGGTACTGCGCCTGTCCAAAGTGCGTGGCGTGGATCGCGCCGTGGGCGCTTATGTGCAGGTGTTCCAGGGCACGCCGCTGCTGATGCAGCTGTTCCTGGCCTACTTCGGCATTGCGCTGTTCGGTATCAAGACCTCGCCGTGGACGGCCGCTGCGGTGGCGCTCACGCTCTACACCAGTGCCTACCTCACAGAGATCTGGCGCGGCTGTGTGGCCTCCATCCCCAAGGGGCAGTGGGAGGCGGCGCAGAGCCTGGCGCTCAACTTCGGCGAACAGCTGCGCCATGTGGTGCTGCCGCAGGCGCTGCGCATCGCGGTGCCGCCCACGGTGGGCTTTCTGGTGCAGGTGATCAAGGGCACGGCGCTGGCTTCGGTCATCGGCTTTGTGGAGCTGACCAAGGCGGGCAGCATGATCTCCAACGCCACCTACAAGCCCTTCCTCGTCTACGCCTGCGTAGCGCTGCTGTATTTCGTTTTGTGCTTCCCGGTGAGCCTGGTGGCGCAGTCCCTTGAAAGGAAACTCCATGGCCATCGCCGCTGAAGCCTCTGCAACCAAACCCACCCCTGCGCACGACGGCATCGTGGTGGGTGAGCCACCCATTGTGGACATCACTGCGCTGCGCAAGTCCTACGGCAGCAACGAAGTGCTCAAGGGCATCGACCTGAAAGTGCAGCGCGGCGAGGTCATCGCCATCATCGGCAAGAGTGGCTCGGGCAAGAGCACGTTGCTGCGCTGCGTGAATGGGCTGGAGGAGTTCCAGGAAGGCGCGCTCAGCGTCAACGGCCAGAAGCTGCTGCACGACAGCCCCGCCGCCATGCGCGCGCTGCGCCAGCAGGTGGGCATGATCTTCCAGAGCTTCAATCTGTTTCCGCACCTCTCTGTGGGCCGCAATATCATGCTGGCGCCCACGCTGGTGAAGGCGCGCGATGCCAAAACCGCCGAGGCGCAGGCGCGCCAGCTTTTGGCGCGCGTGGGGTTGGCCGAAAAGTTTGACGCCATGCCCGACCAGCTCTCGGGCGGACAGCAACAGCGCGTGGCCATTGCGCGCGCACTGGCCATGGAGCCGCAGGTGCTCCTGTGCGACGAGATCACCTCGGCGCTGGACCCTGAACTGGTAGGCGAGGTGCTGCGCGTGGTCGAATCGCTGGCGCAAGAAGGCATGACGCTGATGATGGTCACGCACGAAATGGCGTTCGCCCGCAAGGTGAGCGACCGTGTGATCTTCATGCACCAGGGGCGGGTGCATGAGCAGGGCACGCCTGCCCAGCTGTTTGGAAGTCCGCAGACGCCTGAGCTGCAGCAGTTTTTGTCCTCGCTGCACGACTGACCTGACCGACTGCGCAAAAATCCCGCCCGTGGTCTGGAGGCTCCAGTACGGGCGGGCGCGGGAACGATGGGCGGCTATGTCAAACCATGGGGCTGATAGGTTTGAGTACCCAAGCCGCAACCTGGAGGCTGGGTGTCAGGACAGCAAGCCTTTCTCGAACTCGGTGGGCGAGAGGGTGCCGTTGTGGTCAGCGTCCAGTTCCTTGAATCGTTGGCTGATCGCAGGCAATTGGGCGGCTTCCTTCTCGCTGAGCTTGCCGTCCTTGTCAGCGTCTGCGCGCTGGAATGCGGTGGTAGCCGCCTTGGAAGGATTGCCAGTGCCCGGGCCGTACGAATAGGGGACCTCTGTCGGAGAGGCGGTTTTTCCAGGTGAGGCGGTCTGTGCCTGCAAGGCACCCACACCACCCAGAGAGAGGGCGGCGAAGAGCATCACGCTGCGTGTGTCGAACGAGTAGTGGCGTCGTTGCAGTGCTTTCATGGTGAGCCTGGCTCCTTTGAAGTTGAACAGGCTTGCATTGCACCGCAGCAAAGCGTGCCGCGCCAGCACTCTTGCCTGCTGTTGCCTCACTCAACATTTGCCAGCGCGGTGTAACGCGGCACGCCTGTTGTGTGTAGATGTCCGCACAGTTTGTAGCCAGACGCAAGCGTCCCCTGGTGCGCGTTCACACCCCACCTGCTCAGGCGCTTGGCCTGACCTGCAGGCCCGTGAACGTCCTACAAGCGGGGTCGGGGCGCGACAAAACAATGCATCCAAGCATTTCGCTTGATCGTACGTTTTCCTGAAGGAGTTCTCCATGCAAAAGCAAACCGTCTTCGCCGCTCTGGCCGCACTGGCATGCACCGCTGCGCTGGCCCAGGCCCCCGCCAACAGCAATGCGCGCCCTCCGTCCGAGGTGAACCCTTCTGCATCCGGTGGTGCGGCGGCGTCCAAGGCACAAAACAAGGTGGACACGCGCAGCGCCAACAGCAGCGCCATGCCTGCCAACCCCGCAGCTGGCGACGGACGTGCGGCGCCGGTGGCCGAGATCAACCCCAGCGCTTCAGGCGGCAAGGCCGCAGCCAAGGCCGATGCACGCGTCAATGCACGCCTGATGGACACCAACGGCGACGGCATGGTGTCGCGCCAGGAGTGGGACACCTACCACGCACATGCATGGGACACCATGAAGCCCACCAACGCTGGCGTATCCACGGCAGACATCGACAAGCTCAACCGCGCCCCCGCTGCGCATTGATCTCGCCGTACGCAGCGCCTTGATAGCGCTGCGCCGTCGCCCTGTGGCACACCATGTTGTGTGCCACAGGGCGTGGGTTCGCGTAGCGGGCATGCTGCGTGTGGTGGGCGGTCAGTGCTCAGGGCGCAGTGCGTAGGGGGATTGGAGGCGAAACGCTTGCACCCGCGTGGCGGTGGCGGAGAATCCGGGCAGATTCACTGCGGTGGCTTGTGCCGCGCAGAAGCTGGCATCCATCCTCCCGTTTCCTCATCAAGGCTCCCCATGGGCAACCGACTCACAGAAATCGCAACCCGCACCGGCGACGCAGGCACCACCGGCCTGGGCAACAACCAGCGTGTCTCCAAGAACAGCTTGCGCATTCACGCCATGGGGGATGTGGATGAACTCAACTCGCACATCGGCCTGCTGCTGTGCGAGCCGCTGCCCGATGAAGTCCGCACCTTGCTGGTCGAGGTGCAGCACCAGTTGTTCAACCTGGGAGGGGAGCTGTCGATCCCGGGCTTCGAGCTGCTCAAGGCCGACGCCGTCTTGGCATTGGACGAAGCCCTGGCCCACCACAACGCCGCGCTGCCGCGCCTGCAGGAGTTCATTCTGCCCGCGGGCACCCGCGCCGCGTCACAGGCCCACGTGTGCCGGACCGTGGCCCGCCGCGCCGAACGCGCCGTGGTCGCCCTGGGCAACGAAGAGGCCCTGAACGACGCGCCGCGCCAGTACCTCAACCGCCTCTCCGACCTGATGTTCGTGCTCGCCCGCGTGCTCAATCGCATGGATGGCGGTGATGACGTGTACTGGAAAAGCGAGCGCCTGG
>Ga0208636_100135_pt1 | contig 24256 bp, 18 predicted proteins | sample LakWasM103_HOW12_2_FD_183921 | JGI IMG/M metagenome (GOLD analysis project Ga0208636, IMG submission 183921) | Freshwater sediment methanotrophic microbial communities from Lake Washington under simulated oxygen tension - Sediment Metagenome... | ecosystem: Environmental > Aquatic > Freshwater >... | reverse complement strand
CAGCCGCCAATAATGCATCCCATTCGGCAATGCGAGGCGCACTTTCCAGGCGATTGACAACTCCTGCCGCACCATGGCAATCCTGTACCGGGGGAACCCGGTTGGCAACACGCGCAGCGTCACTCATGGGATGCCAGTTGATACATCCGTCAGCGGACAGCGCGGTTGCGCGAAGGGTTGCCAGACACCCGTCTGCAAAGCGTTGAACCTGTGCCGGATCCAGATATGCGGCACCGCGTAGCGCAAGGTATGTATTGCCAACCATGCCATGGCCGGCTCCCAGATAGCGGGTGCGCCTACCATAGAGGTTCTGGGTCCACATCGGCGTACTCGTCTCCGGGTCAATTTCGAGCGAATTCTCCAGGCGGTTGACGCACTCCTGGACCAGTTGCTTCCAACACGACGCACCGGTCGCCTCCACCATGTGGATGGCAGCAATGGCAGTTCCCGGATTGCCCCAAAGTGCCTCTTGCGAGGGATGATCCAGATTGCGCGTAATGACGTCATGCAGTCGGCCCTCCAAAGTCGCCTGCGGGTTGCATCGCCACTGAAGCAACAGCAAGCCGGCTTCTCCCAACAAGAACGAAGGCCTTTGCCAGTCTTCCGGGGCCGCCCATTCGTGGTGATGCGCCACAAGCGTCGTCACAGCGTCGGAGAAATCCAGTCGGGTATCAAGGAGGCCAAAACCTGCGAAGTGCCGCAGCGTCCAAATGACGCCACCGGCACCGTCGTACAGTGCAGCCTTTCGTGACCCCGGTGTTACTGGCCCATCCAGCGGGTGCGAGGGCCAGAGTCCGCCAGGGGAAAAGGCGAGACATGCTTGTTCTGCAATGTGTCGGATCCCATCCAGAGCAGCTGTATCGCTCCACTCGATGTGTGCAATGGGCTCGTGCCGACCCGGGTCAAAGAGGCGATGCATACCAGAGGTCACTCACTTTTCGCAAACGTATTGGAATGGACTGCTTCCCTTGACGCAGTGGCTGTGAATACAACGGACCATGCTAACGGCCAACTCTCGTTCTCACTGTCCCCTGCTACGGGGACTTACCCTCGGTGGTCGTTCGATGCAGAGACGAGAGGGCAGCTTTTGCTTCGCGGCGAATCGCTATTCGTGCCGATGGGTCATAGTCTAGACGCATCTTGATGTTGCGGCACATGTGAGACGCCCTGCCTTCGAGCCAGTCCACGCGGGCAGTTTCGACATCCAGACCGCTTCCATTCATACGCGTCGGCAACTGCCCCCCACTGCTCGCCCCAGACGCACTGCGACCCATGCAAAATGTTGTCCATGAAAAAGTCCGTACCAACGCGTGGCAGCGCCCAACGGGCCTGGGTGCGACTGCCCTCGGGACGGCGAATCGATCTGCGTGATCCGACATTCGCGGATGTGGATGACACGGACCTCTCGCTGGGTCTGGCCCGCACGTTCCGGTGGGGTGGCCATTCGGTGTGGCCACTTCCGATGTCGGTTGCGCAGCACTCCTTGCTGGTTCTGCAGATACGTCGTTCCCAATGCCATCTCGATCCCGAAGCCGAGCTGCGGGAACTGCTGCACGACGCCGAAGAGGGCTTGCTGGGTTTTGATCCGATTTCTCCGCTCAAGCCCATGCTGGGTGAGGGATTCCTGGCCCTGCTGGAGCAGATGCAAAGGATGCTCTTTGCACGATACGGCGTGTCCTGGTGGACCCGGGAAGAGAAGGCGCTGCACAAGAAGGCCGATGTCCTGGCCGCGGCCAGCGAGGCGATTCACGTGGCAGGCTGGAGTCCGGAGGAAGTGCTAACGGTTTTGAACATTCAGATGGCACCGCTGGTGGACGACCCATTGGTGTCTGTGTACGGGGGCGTGCCCTGGGAGCCGTGGAGCACCGACATTGCAAACACCCGTTTCCTGAAGGAATTGCACAGGATACTGGCGTCCCGACAGGATCAATAGAAGCCGACCCTGCGGCTGTAGCGTTCGCTGCGTTCCCTGTCGTACTCTTCCGCATCAAACTGTTCGCCCTGGATGGCGCGATGGATCTCGCCACCCGTGGGCATTGTGGCGGGGTCGACATGCAGCTGCGGGTCCCACAAGCGTGAGCGCAGAAATGCCTTCGAGCACTGCGTGTACGCTTCGTCGATATCGACCAGGATGCCCAGCAACGGCGACTTGCCCTCGACGGCACTGGGCGAGAGCAACTCGGCGTCGACCGTTATCGCGGCACGGCCATTCACGCGAAACGTGTCGGTGATGCCCGGTACAAAGAACAACACACCGATGTGCGGGTTGGCCAGCATATTGCGCAGAGAGTCTGCAATCCGGTTGCCCGGACGTTCTGGAATGAGCAAGGTGCGGTCGTCCAGAATCCGCACAAAGCCGGCAGGATCGCCGCGCGGGCTCAGGTCGCATTTTCCGGCCAGGTCGCTGGTGGCGATGCAGATGAAAGGTGAGCGCTCGACAAACAGGCGCGTCTTGGCGTTCAGGCGATTGCTGATTTTGGCGCACGTCAGCTGCGCGGGCTCGCCGATCAGCGCGCGGAGTTGCGACTCCGTGTGAATGACCTGGGATGTTCGCGGGTGTGTTGAAACAGGGTTCATCCATTTCCTTCCGGTTGATGCCGTGCTGCAAACGAAAACAGCTCCTGAATCAGGAGCTGCTCACGCATATTTCACGAGGGCTACAGCCCGATACAGTTTATGCGCCTGCCTTGGCCAGTACCGCATTCAAGGTGGCGCTTGGCCGCATAACGGCCGTCATCTTCTGAACGTCGGCCAGGTAGTAGCCGCCAATGTCGGCCGGCTTGCCCTGCACGGCTTTCAGCTCTTCGGTGATCTTCTGCTCGTTGTCCGTCAGCGCCTTGGCCAATGGCGCAAAGTAGGCCTGCAGCGCCGCGTCCTCGGTCTGCGCGGCCAGTTCCTGGGCCCAGTACATGGCCAGGTAGAACTGGCTGCCGCGGTTGTCCAGCTGACCGGTCTTGGGCGACGGGTTCTTGTTGTTGTCCAGCAGCTTGCCGGTGGCCGCATCCAGCGTCTTGGCCAGGATCTTGGCCTTGTCGTTGCCGGTCTTGATTCCCAGGTCTTCCAGTGACACGGCCAGTGCCAGGAATTCGCCCAGCGAGTCCCAGCGCAGGTGGTTTTCTTCGACCAGCTGCTGCACGTGCTTGGGCGCAGATCCGCCGGCACCGGTCTCGTACATGCCGCCACCGGCCATCAGTGGCACGATGGACAGCATCTTGGCGCTGGTGCCCAGTTCCATGATGGGGAACAGGTCGGTCAGGTAGTCGCGCAAGATGTTGCCCGTGGCGCTGATGGTGTCCAGCCCGCGCACCACGCGCTCCAGCGTGTAGCGCATGGCACGCACCTGGCTCATGATCTGGATGTCCAGACCTGCGGTGTTGTGCTCGTGCAGGTACATCTTGACCTTGGTGATCAGCTGCGCTTCGTGCGGACGGTACTGGTCGAGCCAGAACACCACCGGCATGCCGGAGTTGCGTGCGCGGGTGACCGCCAGCTTGACCCAGTCGCGGATGGCCGCGTCCTTGACCTGGCACATGCGCCAGATGTCACCGGCTTCCACGTTCTGGCTCAGCAGCACTTCGCCGGTGGCGATGTCGGTGATGTTGGCCACGCCGTCCTCGGAAATCTCAAAGGTCTTGTCGTGCGAGCCGTATTCTTCGGCCTGCTGGGCCATCAAACCCACGTTGGGCACGGTGCCCATGGTCTTGGGGTCAAAGGCGCCATGCCACTTGCAGAAGTTGATGATCTCCTGGTAAATGCGGGCAAAGGTCGACTCCGGCATCACGGCCTTGACGTCCTTCAGGCGGCCGTCGGCGCCCCACATCTTGCCGCCGTTGCGGATCATGGCGGGCATGGACGCGTCCACGATGATGTCGTTGGGCGAATGGAAGTTGGTGATGCCCTTGGCCGAGTCCACCATGGCCAGCTCGGGGCGGCCTTCGTGGCAGGCGTGCAGGTCGCGTTTGATCTCGTCCTGCTTGCTTTGCGGCAGGGTGGCGATCTTGTCGTACAGATTGGCCATGCCGTTGTTGACGTTCACGCCCAACTCGTCAAACAGCTTGGCGTGCTTCTCGAATGCGTCCTTGTAGAAAATCTTGACGCAGTGGCCGAACACGATGGGGTGCGACACCTTCATCATCGTGGCCTTGACGTGCAGCGAGAACATCACACCGGTCTTGTATGCGTCGTCAATTTCCTTCTCGTAGAAGGCCATCAGCGCCTTCTTGCTCATGAACATGCTGTCGATGACCTCGCGGTCCAGCAGCTTGGTCAGCGGTTTGAGCACGATGGTCTTGCCGCTCTTGGTGATGAGCTCCATCTTCACGTCACGGGCGCGGTCCAGCGTCATGGACTTTTCGCCGTGGTAGAAGTCGCCAGAGTGCATGTGCGACACGTGCGAGCGCGAGGCCTGGCTCCACTCGGCCATGCTGTGCGGGTTCTTGCGCGCGTATTCCTTGACGGCGCGCGGGGCACGGCGGTCGGAGTTGCCTTCGCGCAGCACCGGGTTCACGGCGGAGCCAATGCAGCGGGCATAGCGGGCGCGGATGGCTTTTTCTTCCTCGGTCTTGGGGGCCTCGGGATAGTCGGGAACGGCGTAACCCTTGGACTGCAGCTCCTTGATGCACAGTATCAGCTGGCCCACGGAGGCGCTGATATTGGGCAGCTTGATGATGTTGGTTTGGGGCAGATGCGTCAACTTGCCCAACTCTGCCAGGTTGTCTGGCACCCGCTGTGCCTCGGAAAGGTATTCCGGGAAGGTCGCCAGCACGCGGGCTGCGACCGAGATATCGGACTCGGCCACTTCAATGCCGGCAGGCGCCGCAAAGGTGCGGATGATGGGCAAGAACGCGGCCGTGGCCAGCATCGGCGCCTCATCGGTCAGTGTGTAAATGATTTTGGATGGTTCGGTAGCCATGGGTGTCCTCTTTCTTCTGATGGATGGGGCGGTAGTGCCGACTGACTGCGAAGCATCCTAAGACCGCAGGCTGACACGCGGCTTATGATTTCGCTAGGCGGGTTGGCTATACCACGATACGAAATACGCCTATTTTAGTCCCTGCGCTTGTTCCACCTGCTGCAGCCAGACTTCCATTTCCTCAATCAGCGCATCGGTGGCCTGCGTCAGTGCGCGCACACCGCCGGGCGCGTCCGCGCTGGTGGCAGGGCGCTGCACCACAAAGCTGCGCTGGGCCAGCAGACGCTCCACGCCCTCGCCGCCCTGGCCCAGTGTGGCGCGCACCCGCACCAGGCCACTGCTTTGCTGCGCGCTGTCAAACAGCTGGCTGAATTCATCCAGATCCAGGTGCAGGTTCATGGCCGGTTTGCCGACCACCACGCCCTGCGCGGCATTGAGCACCGGGCGGTGCAGGGCCAGTTGCTCGCGCAGACGCTGGCGCAACAGCTGGGATGGCGACATGCTCCAGCGCGCGTGGGCGTAGGGGCGCAGTTGCTGGGCATCGCTGTAGGCCAGGCGGTACAGCACGGCGGTGCTGTCCAGCGCGGCGCTGGCTTCCACATCGGACAGCACCAGCGCAGGTCGCTGTGCCATGCGGTTGGCCGGTGCCATGGCAACGGCGCCGGGGCCAAAGTCGTACACCGTGGCGCGGGGCTGCGGCTGCAGTTGCGCACAGCCCCCCAGGCCCAAGGCTATACAACAAAATAGCGCTCTAGCCCTCGTGAAATATGCACATATCGCTACTATATTCATAGCAAATCTCCAATCTCATCGCGTGGTAGGTGGTGCAAAGCCCGGCTCCCCGGGGCCGGGCACGGCCACGCCATTGCCCAGGATCAGCGACTGCGGGTTGTCCTTCACCGCCTCCACCGCGCGCCCGACGTGGCGCACGGTGCGGGCCGTGTCGTCGGCCGTGCGGTTCAGGCGTGGCACCAGCGTGGCATTCAGCGTTTGCCCGGTGACCAGCAGCGCGTCGGTGCCCTGGGCGATCTTGTCCAGCGTGCCGCCGGGCGCGTTCATGCGGTCCGACATGTCCTTGAACGCATCGGCCGACGCGCCCACCGAATCGCCACTTTTCCCCAGCCGCTCGGACGTATCGCGCAGGCTCTTGAGCGTGAGCGTGGCGTCCTGCGCCAGTGCGGGCAGGTTGGCCTGGTCGGCGTGCTGGGACAGCTGACTGATGCTGGCCGCCGCCTGGCCCAGGCTGTCAATGGAGTCCATCAGCTTCTTCTGGTTGGTTGGCGCCAGCAGCTGGTTGACCCGCCCGGATACTTCTTCGAGTTGGGTCAGAATCCCCGCCCCCTGGTCAGACAGGCGCGACAGCAGACTGGGGCGCATGGGGATGCGCGCCGGCTGGTCGTCGGTGCCGATCAGCGCCTCCTGCGACTGCCCGGAGTCATCGAGCTGGATGAAGGCCAGGCCGGTAACCCCCTGGAAGCCCAGTGTGGCAAAAGTTGACTTGGTGATGGGGGCGGTGTCGTCCACGGCAATGCGCACCATGACATTGCCCGGCGTCTCGCGGTCCAGTTCAATGGACTGCACGCGCCCGACAGTCACGCCCTTGTAGCGCACCCCGGCTTGCTGCTGCAGGCCGGTCACCCCCTCGCGGCTGGAGATTTCGAACAGGCGGTGCTCGCCGGTGTCGCGGGTCAGCCAGGCCGCCAGCGCCACCAGCAGTGCCGCGACCAGCAGCACGAAGGCGCCGGCGCCAATGGCGTGGGATTTGTTTTCCATAGGTCTCCCTTTCTACACGTCCTGCGGCTGCGCACGCAACAGCTCCATGGCGCGAAGCCCCCGCCCGCCCAGAAAAAACTCGCGCACAAACGGGTGGTCAAACGCAATCACCTCGCGCGGCGGCGCATCCACGATCACATGCTTGTCGGCCACCACGGCCACCCGGGTGCTGATCTCGTAAATGGTATCCAGGTCGTGGGTCACCATCACCACGGTCAGACCCAGCTCCTGGTGCAGGGAGCGCACCAGCGCGCAAAACGCGTCGGATCGGTCGGGGTCGAGCCCGGCGGTGGGCTCGTCCAGCAGCAGCAGCGGCGGGTCCATGATCAGGGCGCGCGCCAGGGCGACCCGCTTGATCATGCCGCCCGACAGGTCGGCCGGCATTTTGTGGGCATGCGCCGGGTCCAGCCCTACCATCTGCAGCTTCACCATCACGGTGTCGCGCACCAGGTCCTCGGGCAGAGCCTTGAGTTCGCGCAGCGGAAAGGCGATGTTCTCCAGCACCGTGAAGGCAGAGTACAGCGCACCGTGCTGGAACAGCATGCCCACGCGGCTGGCCGCGCCGGCATGGGTCAGCTCCGACGCCGGGCGCCCCAGCACTGTGATGCTGCCGCGCAAAGGGGTTTCCAGGCCCAGGATCTGGCGCAGCAGCACGGTCTTGCCGCTGCCCGAGCCCCCCACGATGGACAGCAGCTCGCCCTTCTGGATCGTCAGGTTCAGGTCCTTGTGGATCAGCGTGTCGACCCCGGCATTGCGAAACACCGACCAGAGGTTGCGGATCTCCACCACGGGGGGTGCGGGGGGGCTCATATCCCCACATCCTTGAACACCACGGCAAACAGCGCGTCCACCAGAATCACCATGGTGATGGACGTCACCACCGACGCGGTCGTGCCCTCCCCCAGGCTCTGGGTATTGGGCTGGATGCGCAGCCCGTAGTGGCAGCCAATCAACGCGATCATCAGCCCGAACACGATGGATTTACCCACCGCCAGCCACAGGTTGGACACCTGCACCGCCTTGGCCAGCGCCGTCACAAAGTAGGCCGGCGTCAAGCCCATGACCAGGTCCGACGCCAGCATGCCGCCTAAGAGTGCGGCCACCGTGGTCCAGACCGCCAGCAGTGGCATGGCCACCGCCATGGCCATGGCCCGGGGCAGCACCAGCCGAAAGCCCTTCGGTATGCCCATGACCTTCATGGCGTCGAGTTCTTCGGTGACCCGCATCACGCCGATCTGCGCGGTGATGGCCGAGCCCGAACGCCCGGCGATCAGGATGGCGGCCAGCACCGGCCCGAGTTCACGGATCAGCGAGATGCCCAGGATATTGACGATAAAGGCGTCGGCCCCAAACTGGCGCAGCTGCTGCGACATCAGGTAGGCCAGCACCACGCCAATCAGGAAGCCCACCAGTGCCGTGATCGGCAGGGCCGTGGCGCCGATGCGGTACAGGTGCCCCGAGACATCGCGCCAGGGACCGGCGCGTGGTGCGCGCACCAGTTGCACTGCATCGATCAGCAACTGCCCCAGCAGGCGCACGGCACCCACCACGTGCTCTTCGACCCGCACCACGACGGCGCCCAGCGCCAAGAACAGGTCCCAGGCCGTGACGCGCCGCCGGGGTGGCAACACGGACGAGAACTTGGCCACCCGCTCCAGCATGGCGCGCTGGCGTGGCAGCGTGTACAGGGTGTCCGGCCACTGGCGGTACCAGGTGTTCCACAGCAGCTGCGCGCCGGTGTGGTCCATGCGCAGCAAGGGTCGCAGATCCCACTGGCAAGCGTGGCAGTCTTGCGGCACCGAGCGCAGGTCGGCCTGCAAGGCGTCCCAATGCGCCTCCACGGCCAGGGACTCGGCAGTCCAGCGCCCATGCAGATGCGCACAGGAGCCGTCCGGCGTCTGCGTGAAGACGACACGGGGCTGGGAGTCCTCCAGGGCGGCCAGTGGCATGGGTGAAACGGTTTGCGGAGTTGAGTGCATGGTAACGGCTGATGGACCCATGCAAAATAGCGATTTGCCCCATACCGGCCCAGGACTCGCACATGACCACTGCCCCCACACTCTCCCGCCGCGCCCCGCGCCGTTTCTGGGGTTGGGGCCAATCCGACTCCACGCTGGATGCGCGCGAGCAGGCCACGGTCAAGACCATGGTCGAACAGTTGGACGTGCCCTATACCGAGCGACCGGTGCCACAGGTCGATGAATTTGCACTGCCCGCACCACGCGTGGCCGCACCACAGTCGCTGGCGGCGTGCTTTTCCGCCACCCCGCTGGACCGGCTCAACCACTGTGTGGGCAAGAGCTACGCCGACCTGGCGCGCATGTGGCTGCGCGCGGCACCCACACCGCCCGACTGGGTGGCGTTCCCGGATGACGAGCAGGCCGTCATCGACATCCTGGACTGGGCGCAAACCCACAATGTGGCCGTCATTCCGTATGGCGGCGGCAGCAGCGTCTGCGGTGGCGTGGAGGCCGCCGCGACAGCTACGCTGGCGTCGTGTCGCTGGACCTGGAGCGCCTGAACCGCGTGCTGGAGGTCGACCCCGTGAGCCGGGCCGCGCGCATCCAGGCCGGTGCGCTGGGGCCGGAGCTGCAGGCCCAGCTCAAAGCCCATGGCCTGACGTTGCGCCACTTTCCGCAGAGTTTTGAGTTCTCCACGCTGGGCGGCTGGATCGTGACCCGGGCCGGTGGCCACTACGCCACCCAATATACGCACATCGACGACCTGGTGGAATCCACGCGTCTGGTCACGCCGGCCGGCGTCCTGCAAACACGCCGCCTGCCGGGCTCGGGCGCAGGCCCGGCGCCCGACCGGATGGTGCTGGGCTCCGAGGGCACGCTGGGCGTGCTGACCGAGGCCTGGGTGCGCCTGCAGCAGCCTCCACTGTTCCGCGCGTCAGCCTCCGTCCGCTTTACCGATTATTTTGCCGCCGCGCGCTGCGTGCGCGCACTGGCGCAGTCGGGTCTGAACCCGGCCAACTGCCGCCTACTGGACCCGCTGGAAACCGTGTTCTCCGGCGTCGGCGATGGCCGTTTTGCGATTCTGGTGCTGGGCTTTGAATCCGCCGACCACCCGCTGCAGGCGTGGATGGAGCGAGCACTGGAACTGGTGCGTGAACACGGTGGTGTCTACGACGCCGATGCGGTGGCCCAGTCGCTGGCCGCGCAGGGCGGCGACGGCCACCGCAGTGGCGCCGCCGGTGCCTGGCGCGACGCCTTCCTGCGCATGCCGTACTGGCGCGACCCGGCGGTGGGCCTGGGCCTGATCATGGACACCTTTGAGACCGCCATCACCTGGGACCGGTTTGAGGCGTTTTATGAGAACGTGAAAGCCGACGTGGGCGAGGCAATAACACGCGCCACCGGCCAGGAGGCGCTGCTGTCCTGCCGCCTCACGCACGTGTACCCGGATGGCCCGGCGCCCTATTTCACGTTTGCGGCGCGCGGTGGTGCCGACGGCAGCGTGGCCAGTGCGCTGGCCGCCTGGCGTGACATCAAGCAGGCTGCCAATGCCGCCGTCATCGCCCACGGTGGCACCAGCACGCACCACCACGCGGTGGGCCGCGACCACCGCAGCGGCTACGAGCGCGAGGTGCCCGCACTGTTTCGCCAGATGCTGGCCGCGGCCAAACAGGTGGCCGACCCGCGCGGCATCATGAACCCTGGTGTGCTGCTGGACCCCATCGGTCGGCCGGTCGGCATCCGCGGTGCGCTGGCGCCAAACGTTTAAGCAAAACCAGGCTCTAGCCCTCGTACTTATTGAATAAATTGCTATCATTTATATAGCAATTACCTCGAAATACAAAACGGAGAACCCCCATGACACAAGCCACCGCCTCCTATGCCTCAACGCCCGAGCTATCCACAGAACAACGCGGCCCCGTGCTGTGGCTGACCATCACCCGTGAAGAGCGGCGCAACGCCATGAGCCACGGCGTGCTGGCGGCCATGGCGCAGGCGATCACCGCAGCGCAGACGGACCGCAGCGTGCGTGCCATCGTCATCACCGGTGCCGGCACCAAAGCCTTCTGCGCCGGTGCCGACCTGCAGTCCGCCAAGGCATTCACCACCGACTACTCCGAGCCCCACGGCCACCTGGCACAGGTGCTGCGCGTCGCCAAAGCCAGCACGGTGCCGCTGATCGCCCGCGTCAACGGCGCCTGCATGGCTGGCGGCATGGGCCTGATGAGCATGTGCGACATGGCGGTGGCCGCCAGCCACGCGGTGTTCGGCCTGCCAGAGGTCAAGGTGGGTGTGTTTCCGGCCCAGGTGCTGAGCGTGCTGCAGCATCTGATACCCAAGCGCAAGCTGGCCGAGATGTGCCTGACCGGCGAGCCCATCACGGCTGCCCAGGCGCTGGAATACAACCTGGTCAACTACGTGGACGAGGATGTGGATGCCAAGCTGCAGTGGCTGCTGGAGCGCCTGCTGGACAAGTCGCCCGCCGCGATCCGCCGTGGGCTGTACACGATGAAGAAGGCCGAGGCCATGTCGTTTGAGGAGAGCATGTCGTTCACCGAAAGCCAGATCGCGCTGTTCACACTGACTGAAGATGCCAAGGAAGGCCAGAAGGCGTTCCAGGAGAAGCGCAAACCGGTCTGGGCGGGGCAGTAAGGCCCGGGGCGGATGCCTTTTTGTGGCGCTGAGCCGACTGCGCACGGCGGGCGGCGTGCTGGGGCGCAGAGTCGGGGAAAGGTTGTGAGCCAAACAGGCCGCTAGCCCTCGTGGAATATGCATGAGACGCTATGAACTTTGTAGCGACTAACACCACGCACCGCAAGGTCGGTGGGTCGGGTGTCGCCTCAAAGGCCCCATTCGTGGTTGCTGCAGAGTAGGCGGTCCCGCCACGGTCTTGACGCAACAACCTTGGCAAGCCTAAAGCCTATGTCCACGAGCGTGGGCCAGAGAAGGGACACCCGGCCCACCGGCCCGCCAAACTTCACCGGCCCCGCCAGCAAACCGCGCCGCAGGAAATGACTGCAATGCCCACCCTGAACCGCCACCAAGGAGATCAAACTCCCAATGGACAATCTCGGCTTATACCAACAGCACCGCCCCCAACGTGCCGGCAACCAGCAGCAGTGCCGCAATCGGCAAGGTGATGCGCCGCAGCTCGGGTGAGCCCAGCCCGATCGCCATGCCACATTTGGTCAGCGTGTTCGCCATCACGGCGATGACAATGGCGCGCGCCGCAACTTGCAGGTTGGATGCGTCGGTATGGGCCAGATTGGCCATGGCCAGCGTGATGGCGTCGACATCGGTCAGGCCGGCGACGGCCGCCGCCAGATAGAGGCCTGCGTCCCCCAGATAGACTTGCGCAGCCTTGGAAATCACGAGGATGACGCCGAACAACAGGCCAAACTTGATGGCGGCATCGAGTTCAAACGGATTGCTGCCCGGCTGGACCTCGCCGCGCTGGCGCCGCTTGTTGCGCTGCCACAGCCAGTAGCACGCGCCCAGGCTGGCCACGCACAACAGCCCGATGGCCAGTGCGATCTGGCGGCCCAGTTCCCAGTTGATCAGCGCGGTCATGATCGCAACCCGGAAAAACATCACGGTCCAGGCCAGCACGATGCCCAACGCCAGCGCCGAGGCATCTTCACCTGCTTTGCGACTGCGTTGCGAGAATCCGAGGGTCACCGCCGTGCTGGAGGCCAGCCCACCCAGCAGGCCGGCCAAGCCTACGCCGTGCTCGGGCCCCACGATCTTGATCAACAGGTAGCTGCTGAAATTCAGCGCCGAAATCAGCACCACCATCAGCCAGATTTTGTAGGGGTTGATCACATCCAGCGGTGGCGGGCCGTAGTTGACGTCGGGCACCAGCGGCAAGACGATCAGCGTGACGATGCTGAACTTGAGCGTGGCCTCCACATCCGTGCTGTTGATGCGGCTGGCCAGCTGGTGCAACCAGTCCTTGAGGGCCAGCAGCAAGGCCATGGCGACGGCGATCCAGCTCGCCAGCTGCAATTGGCCATAGGTGCACAGCAGCCCCAGTACAAATGCCAGCAGCGCCGAGACCTCGGTGGTAATGCCGGTGTCGCCGCGCTGGGCCGTCACCACATACATGCCGACGATGAGCGCGGCCACGGCAACGAACACGGCCAGCGCCATCCAGGGCAAATCCAGGTTTTGACCCAGATAGCCCGCCATGGCGCCGCTGAGCGCGATCAGCGCGAAGGTGCGCACCCCGGCACCGCCGTCGCCGCCCTTGGTGCGCTCCCGCTCCAGCCCCAGCAGAATGCCCAGGCCGATGGCCACCGCGAAACGAAGTGCCAGATTGGTGTTGTCCATGCGGATTCTCCAGTCGCTGGTGGTGTTGCCCCGATCAGGGCGCGATCTGCAGTTGCCCTGGGTCGAGCAACAGGAACCGGGCACAGCGTCCCGTCGCACGGCTGCCGTCATCGCTGACGATGACGATGCGTTGCTGGCCATCGATCACGGCCGGGGTCACCCCTTCGGCGTGTGCAAAGCCTGGCAGACCCGGCACCGTGACACGGCGCGGCGCAGCGTTGACAAGTCCGCTCCAGAACCAGAGCCCGAAATGCACGTCCGCACGGGCAGCCGGACCACTGATGAGCAAATAGCCGTGCAGGGCGGGGATCCATGCCATGCCGCGAATCCCGTCGCCGCCCAGATCCAGCGTTTGCAAGGTGGCCGCGATTTTGGGCGCCTCGCCAGATTCGAAGATGGCCGAGGGATTCTCCACACCGGCGATGATGGCGTGGCGGCCCTGCAGGGGGCTGCGAAAACCGATCCACAACTGCTGCTGATCCGGACTGATCTCCAGCGCCTCGATATTGAGCCCGCCGGCGTCCTTGACATCGCGTACTTCGGCAGCGGCGGCGAGCACCGGGTGCACTGCCGCCAAGGCACGCTTGAGTCCATGGATCACCATGGAATCGACCAGGCGCTGGCCGTCGATTTGGAATCGGATCAGTTTGTCACGGGATTTTTTCTCGTCGCCATCGCCGTCGCGCGAATGTGAAGTCAGGGCATAGACATAGCCGGACAGGTCGAACGCGAGCGCCTCCAGGTCGTCGAGCTTGAGGGACGCCTCACCGGTGGCAGCCGTTCCCGTGCTGACCGGTGTGCTGCTGACACGGCCATCCAGACCGATGCTGACCAAGCTGAAGGGGAACTGCTTTTCGTCTTCCACCACCAGGAAACGTCCGTCGGGCAGTTGCTGAATGGCGGACGGCTCAAAAATTCCGGTCAGGTCGAGAAAATGGATGGTGCTGGTGTGTGCCATGGCAGCCATTGTCTGCGCAATCAATGCTTCAAACGGCGTCCATGGCCATCGCGCTGTCCGCACCGCGGCGGGCGCGGCGCCAGGCCTTCTCCGCTTCGGTCGCCACCCACACCACCGCGGCGGCGCCCAGGCACACGGCCAGCTCCGCCAGGCTCAGCGGTTCGGTCTTGAAGATGGGGTTGAGCAGCGGCACGTAGATGGTGGCCATCTGCAGTGCAAAGGTCAGCAGCACGGCGCCCAGCAGCGGCCGGTTGCTGGCAATGCCAATGCGCCACAGCGGGTCCTGCTCGGAGCGTATGCCCATCACATGCGCCATCTGGCCCAACGTCAGCACGGTGAACACCATGGTTTGCCAATGGGCATGCCCGGTGGAGATGGCCCATGCCTGCACGCCCAGGCACAGGCCCGCCAGCAGCAGGCCAATGCCCAGAATGTGCTGCCACATGCCGTGGGCAAACAGGCTCTCGGTCGGCGGCCGGGGTGGGCGCTGCATGACGCCGCGCTCGGCCGGCTCGGCCGCCAGTGCCAGGCCCGGCAGGCCGTCGGTCACCAGATTGACCCACAGGATGTGAATCGGTAGCAGCGGGATAGGCAAGAGCAGCAGCGGCGCCAGGAAGATGGTCCAGATCTCGCCCGAGTTGCCGGTCATGGCGTAGCGCACGAATTTGCGGATGTTGTCGTAGATGCGCCGGCCCTCGCGCACCGCATGCACGATGGTGGCAAAGTTGTCGTCCAGCAGCACCAGGCTGGACGCCTCGCGGGCCACGTCGGTGCCGCCCTTGCCCATGGCCACGCCAATGTCGGCACGCTTCAGAGCCGGGGCGTCATTCACACCGTCGCCGGTCATGGCGACAAACTCGCCGCGCGCCTGCAGCGCCTCGACGATGCGGATCTTTTGCGCTGGGTCGACCCGGGCGTAGACCCGCACGTGCTGTACGCGGTCGGTCAGGGTTTCGTCGTCCAGCGCGCTCAGGTCTGCGCCGGTCAGCACTGGTGCCTGCGCATCGGCCACGATGCCCAGACGCAGCGCAATCGCCCGCGCAGTGGCCGGGTGGTCGCCGGTGATCATGACCGGGGTGATGCCGGCGTCCATGCACTCGCGCACGGCGGCCGCGGCCTCGGGCCGGGGCGGGTCCATCAAACCCACCAGACCGATGAAAGACAGGCCGCTTTCCAGCGCCTCGATCGCGCCGTCGCCGGATGCCGGCAACTGGCTGTGGTTGCGCCGTGCCAGCGCCAGCACCCGCAAGCCCTGCTCCGCCAGCGCCTCGGCACGCGCCAGCCAGACAGCAGCGTCGAAGGCAGGCGGCTCGCCCTGTGGTACTTGTTGAGTGCCGGGTTGGCCGGGGTTTGTGTCCCAGCGGTCCACGCACTGGGGCAGCACTGATTCCGGCGCGCCCTTGGTGTAGGCCACCAGGCCGTCGGAGGTGCGGTGGAAGGTGGTCATGCGCTTGCGGCTGGCGTCAAACGGCAGCTCGTGTTCGCGCGGCCACTGGGCATCCAGCGCCTGCTTGTCCAGCCCCTCGCCAGCAGCCACCTCGGCCAGTGCAATCTCGGTGGGATCGGCCACCCAGCCGCCATCGGGGCCGCGCCGCGCGTCGTTGCACAGGGCGGCAGCGCGCAGCAGCTCCTGGTGGTCGGCATCGGGCTGCCCATCACCGGCCACCAGGCATTCGGTTTGCATGCGGTTTTGCGTCAGCGTGCCGGTCTTGTCGGAGCAGATGAAGGTGACCGAGCCCAGCGTCTCCACCGACGGCAGGCGCCGGATCAACGCGTTGAAGGACACCATCTTGCGCGCCCCCAGCGCCAGCAGCACGGTGACCACGGCCGGCAGCGCCTCGGGAATGGCGGCAACCGCCAGGCTGATGGCCACCAGCACCATCTGCAACGGGGATTCGCCGCGCAGCACACCCACAACAAAGATCACCACACAGATGGCCATGACGGCCAGCGCCACCCGCTTGCCAAAGGCTGCCAGGCGCAACTGCAGCGGCGTGCTGCGGTTGTTGTCCTGGTCCAGCAGGCCCGCCACCTTGCCCAGCTCGGTCTGCATGCCGGTGGCCACCACCAGGCCGCGCCCGCGACCATGTGTGGCGATGGTGCCCTTGAAGGCCATGTTGAGGCGATCGCCTACGCCGTGGTCAGTTCCCGTCAGTACATCGGCATGCTTGTCCACGGTGACCGATTCGCCGGTCAGGGCGGACTCGTCGACCTTGAGCTGGGCAATCTGCAGCAGCCGCAAGTCCGCCGGGACCTTGTTTCCGGCCTCCAGCAGCACGATGTCCCCCGGCACCAGCGCGTGCGCCGCCACCTGCTCCACCTGGCCGCCACGCACCACCGTGGCCTGGGATGCCGCCATGCGCTGCAGGGCGGCCAATGCCTGGTCTGCGCGCCAGGCCTGCACCAGGCCAATGGCGGCGTTCAACAGCACGATGGCCAGGATCACCAGCGTGTCCACCAGGTCCCCCACCAGGCCGGAAATCACGGCGGCCCCCAGCAACACCAGGATCATGAAATCGCTGAACTGCTCCAGCAACAGCGCCCAGCCGCTGCGGCTCGCGGTTTGGGGCAAGGCATTGGGCCCATGCTGCAGGGCGCGCTCGGCCACCTCGTGGGCGTGCAGGCCGTGGTCGGGGTCGACTCCGTGCTCGCGCGCCAGCTCTTGCCCATCGCGCAGGTGCCAGTGGTGCTTTTCCGCATTGGGTGCTGGAACGTTTTCAATCGACATGCAGGGCTCCCGCGCAAGTTTTTTTCCAGTTGGCAAGCATAAGCCCCCGCATACGCCGCACTGCGTTCGCGAACACACACCCGGCCGCTTTCTCCACAGAAATGGGCGTAAGATGGTCTTTCCGTTTCAACTGTCCGATCCGATCTGACTTCTCGCCCGATTAGCCATGACCGAACTTGCAAACGCGCTACAAAACATAGAACACATGCGCAGCGCCGATCTGGACGAGGCGTTCAACGCCTGGTATCCGGAACTCAAGAAGATTGCCCACGCACGGCTGCATCGCAGTGGACTCCACGGCACCATGCAAACCACCGCGCTGGTGCATGACAGTTACCTGAAGCTGGCCACCGGCCCCAATTGCCAGTTTTCCAATCGGCTGCAATTCCTGGCCTATGCCTCACGCACCTTGCGCAGCATCGTGATCGACACCGTCCGCAATGAACGCGCCTTGCGGCATGGGGGTGCCTTTGATCTGGTCACACTGGATACTGCCATCCAGGAAGGCACTGGCGCGGCTACCGATGTGGAGAAAGTCAATACGGCGCTGGACGACCTTTTCAAGCTGGATCCGGCATTGGCCAAATTGGTCGAGATGCGTTTTTTTGGTGGCATGACCGTGCCCGAAATTGCCGAGGTGCTCGCCATTTCGGAACGCAGCGTGCAGCGCGAATGGAACAAGGCGCGCACTGTGCTGTTGACCCTGATGGAAAGTTAGTGCGCAGGACCTGAGCGCCCAGCATGAAAATTTCTCCGGAACTTTGGCGCCAGATCGATCCACTGCTGACCGAGGCGCTCGACCAGGAGGGCGGCACGCGCGAAGCGTGGCTGCACCGCCTTGAACGCACCCGGCCCGAACTGACTGCCTTGCTGCGCCAGATGCTTGCCAGGCACGACCGCGCGCAGCGGACCCTGGAAATGGAAACCGGGCCCAAGCTTGCGCCCGGGCCGCCCGTCACCAGTGATTTCAGTACCGGTCAACGCATCGGGTCCTTCGCGCTGATTCGCATGTTGGGGCGTGGCGGCATGGGCGAAGTCTGGCTGGCCAGGCAGGCGGATGGCCGCGTTGAGCGCGACGTCGCGCTCAAGCTGCCGACCACATACCTGCACGGCGAAGTCTGGCGTGAACGCTTCCGTCGAGAACGCGATATTCTGGCAAAACTCACGCATCCCAACATCGCACGGTTGTTCGATGCCGGAGTGAGCGAGGAAGAACACAGCCGCGGGCAGCCCTATCTCGCGATGGAATACGTTGAGGGTGAGTCGCTGACCGAATACGTGACGGCCCGGCAATTGCCGCTGGTGGAGCGTTTGCGGCTGTTCCGCCAGATTCTGGCGGCGGTGGCGCACGCGCACCGCCACCTGGTCGTGCACCGCGATCTCAAACCCGCCAACATATTGATTGACAGGGGCGGCCAGGTCAAACTGCTGGACTTCGGCATCGCCAAGTTGGTGGACGACGAAACGACGCAAGCCAACGCAGAGTTGACGCGCCTTGGCGGCCGCGTCATGACGCTTCGCTACGCCGCACCGGAGCAGGTGAGTGAGAGTCTGATCAGTACCGCCACCGATATCTACGCGCTGGGGGTGGTTCTGCATGAACTGCTGACCGGGCTGTCGCCCCATCGCCTGGTACGCGAAGGCCGTGCACTGACCGAGGCTGCGCTGTTGGGCGAGGACCCGTCCCTGCCATCATCCCTGGCACTGAGCGCAGCCGCGGCCGTTGAGCGCGGTCTCGCGTCGGCGAAGCTGCTGTCACGGCAGATTTCCGGCGATCTCGACGCCATCCTTCTCAAGGCCATGCGGCGCAACCCGCTCAACCGCTATGCCTCGGTCGAGCGGTTCGATGAAGACATTCACAACCACCTGGATCACCGGCCGGTGAAGGCACGCGCGGGGACCTGGCGCTATCTTGCCGGGCGCTTCGCAGTGCGCAACAAACTGGCCCTGGTCGCCGTCTCGGTCGTGGTGCTGACGGTGGTCGCCGGTGTCGTGATGGTTGAGTACGCTCGGCGCGAAGCCGTGGCCCAAAAGGAGCGCGCCGAGCGGCATTTCAACTCGGTGCGACAACTCGCCAATTCCCTGATTTTTGACGTGCATGACCAAATTTCCAACCTTGCCGGGTCAACGCGGGCCAAGCAGGCATTGGTCGAAAATGCGACCAAGTACCTCTCACAGTTGACGGCGGAAGCCGGTGACGATGCGGTGTTGCGGCACGAGCTGGCACAGGCCTACTTGCGACTTGGCATGATCCAGGGTCAATTCAGCAAGCAAAATATTGGCAAGCCGCAGGAAGCCCTCAACAGTTTCGACCTGGCGATCACACTCTCGGCACCCACCACCAAATCCATGCGGAGCGAGTCCCGGACCCGGGCTTCGGAGGCCCGGGTTCAGGCATACCGGGAAAAGGGCCTGCTGCTTGCCACGATGGGGCAGCAAGCGGCATCGGTCGATGCGCTCGGCGAAGCACTTGCAGAGGCCGAGCGGCTGGCCCATTCGCCGGGTGCCACACCGTTGCAGAAGCTGTCGTATGCGCGTGTTCTGGTGGACTACTCCCGGCAAAAGGCCAAAGCAGGCAGCCCCGTTATCCGCCTGCAGGGGCTTGAGCGTGCGCTCGAAGTCACCCATGGGGTGCGCCGCTCGTTGGCACCCGATGCATCGCATGAGCTCCGCAGTCGGGTGAATGACGACATTGCCTGGATGTCGAGTGAGACGGGCCACTATTTGCGCAAGGCCCCGGACCCTGCGGTCAAGCGCCGGGCGATTGAGAAGTTCCGCGAAGCGCTGGCGATCCGGGAAGACGCTGCCAACCGGGCGCCGGGCAACGCTGACGCGCGACGCTCCATGGTCCGGCACCACATGTTTATTGGCCTTACGTTTTCCGCGCTGGGTGAGGATCAGGAGGCCCTGGCGCACCATGGCCAGGGCGTTGGCACCATGTTGGCCCTGGTTGCTGCCGATCCAGGCAACGTGCAGTACCAGCAGGACACATTCGAAACCTTGACCGGCCTGGCCATGGCGCAGGTCAAGCTCAAGCGATATGTTGACGCCCTGGCCACGGTTGGACAAGCGAAGCTGTGGCGCGCCAAACTACCGGACGCGGTGCGCAGCGTGCCGTCCAACCTGGATGCCGCCATCGACATGCTGACGGTTGAAGCCGAGTCGCTGATGGGGCTTGCATCGCTTGAGACGCAGGGCGCAATACGCGAAAACCAACTCTCGCACGCCAGGCGCGCGCTGCAAGAGGGTCTGCGCATTCACGCGTCCGTCGATGCCAACGCCTGGGGCTTCGACGCCAGCGTCCCGCAGACGAAGCTGAAGTGGCTCCTTGCCGAGATTGACGCTGCGCTGCGTGCCTCGCGGTCACACTGATCAAACGGTCATTCGACCCTGTTTCGACCCGCAACAGGCCCTGCACAGCCCATTTGGCTGGCATTGGCAGGTTTTCTGCCCGCTTTCCGTTCTATCCATTGAGGTCACGTCGGTTGATGGGGCTGATGGTAGCTTTTTTGAGTTTCATCTTGAAGGGAACGAAAACATGAAAAAACATTTACTGACAGCGCTAGCGTTGCTGTCTGTTTCATTCACAGCACTGGCATCTCCGTGCGCAACCGATTCCGCCACAGCCTATGCAACCGAAGGATTCACTTGCGACGTCGGAGACCTCCATTTCAGCAACTTCTTTTACAACGGCACTTTTTTTGGCAGCAATCAGTTTCGTACCGGGAGCTTTCCCGCTGATGTTGTCATCACGCCAGTCGCAACTTCAGGCGGCGGGGGTTTCACCCTGTCCAACATGAACCTCAGTTTTACCGGGGGCATGTCCAGTACGTCTGCGTGGCTGGTTTTTGACGTTTTGGCCATGGCGGGTCTGATCACGGACGCTTCGGTGGCACTGGGCTCCAACCATTTCACTGGCGATGGATACGTTCAGGCGGGTTTTAGTGACTACAACAGTGCCATCTTCGGCGCAGGCGCTTACCGAAGCACGGCATGGGGCGACGTCTTGAGCAGTTCGACCAGTTTCGCTGGTGTGACGGGCTTCCAGGCTTTTAGCAGCGCGACTGCAGGCAACGGCAGTTTCAGAGGCGGTGACGGCTTTATCGATGGCTATACGGTGCTGCTGTCGACCACCCAAGGTCCGGGCACGGTTCCTGAGCCTGCTTCGGCGCTCCTCGTGCTGGGCGGCCTGCTTGCACTATCGACACGGCGAACAGGGAACAGATCCTGGCGCCCGCAGCCGTCGGCGTAGTCAGAATTCTTGGGGCCTTCGTGGTTTACGATGGCGCATGAGCGAAACCACGTTTGACTACATCATCATTGGCGCCGGCACGGCTGGCTGCCTGCTGGCCAACCGGCTCAGTGCCGACGCTTCCAAGCGCGTACTGCTGATCGAGGCCGGCCGCAAGGACGACTACCACTGGATCCACATTCCGGTGGGCTACCTGTACTGCATCGGCAACCCGCGCACCGACTGGCTGTACAACACCGAGCCCGATGCCGGGCTGAACGGCAGATCCCTGCGCTACCCGCGAGGCAAGACGCTGGGCGGCTGCAGCAGCATCAACGGCATGATCTACATGCGCGGCCAGGCGCGCGACTATGACCAGTGGGGCCAGCTGGTGGGCGACGCGACCTGGGGTTGGGAACACAGCCTGCCCTATTTCATGCTGCACGAAGACCACCACAACGGCGCCAGTGCCACCCACGGCGCCCGCGGCGTGGCGCCCCAGTTGATGCAAAAAGACGGCAGCCTGTACCGCACGCTCTTGCGCCACCACAATGCCGGTGGTGAATGGCGGGTCGAAAAACAGCGCCTGCGCTGGGATGTGCTCGATGCCTTTGCCCAGGCCGCTGTGCAGGCGGGCATTCCGGCCACCGACGATTTCAACCGCGGCAACAACGAGGGCGTGGGTTACTTCGAGGTCAACCAGAAGGCCGGCTGGCGCTGGAACACGGCCAAGGCATTCTTGCGCCCCACCTGTTACGCGCGACCCAATTTTGAGCTGTGGAACAGCGCCCAGGTGACCAGGCTGCTGATCGAGCCCGCCACCGCAACCACCCCGCTGCGCTGCACCGGCGTGCAGGTCTGGGATGGCCACAGCATGGTGGACGCCACGGCCCGCGCCGAGGTGATCCTGTGTGCCGGTGCCATTGGCTCGCCGCAGATTTTGCAGCTCTCCGGCCTGGGACCGGCGAACCGTTTGCAGGCGCTGGGGGTGCCCGTCGCCAAGGACATGCCTGGTGTAGGCGAGAACCTGCAAGACCATTTACAGATCCGCGCGGTCTTCAAGGTCAGCAATACCACCACCCTGAATACCCAATCCAACTCGCTGTGGGGCAAGGCCAGGATTGGTCTGGAATACGCGTTCAAGCGCAGCGGCCCGATGAGCATGGCGCCCAGCCAGTTGGGGGCCTTTACCCGCAGCGACCCGGCCCAGCCCTACCCCAATCTGGAGTACCACGTGCAGCCGCTAAGTCTTGAGGCCTTCGGCCAACCGCTGCACACCTTCAACGCCATCACCGCCAGCGTGTGCAACCTGAACCCGACCAGCCGCGGCACGGTGCACATCAAGTCCGCCCGTTTTGAAGACGCTCCCGCCATTGCGCCAAATTACCTGAGCACCGATGCCGACCGTAAAATCGCCGCCGACTCGCTGCGCCTGACGCGCCACATCGTGGCCCAACCGGCTCTCAAAAAGTACCAACCCCAGGAATACAAACCCGGCGTGCAGTTCCAGACCGATGCCGAGCTGGCCAAGTTGGCCGGTGACATTGCCACCACGATCTTCCATCCCGTCGGCACCACCAAGATGGGCCGCGAGGATGATCCCATGGCCGTGGTCGATGCACGCCTCAAGGTCCACGGCGTGCAGGGCCTGCGCGTGGTCGATGCCGGCGTCATGCCGCTGATCACCAGCGGCAATACCAACTCGCCCACCTTGATGATTGCGGAGAAGGCGGCGCAGTGGATCATGGAAGAAGCTGCCCTGCAAACGCAAGGGAAAAAGAAGGGTTAATCCCAATGCCAAGACGCGTCATCGTTGCTACATTTGCTGCACTCAAAGGTTAGACGGCAACTGCAAAGGGCCAGATGGAAGAAGCGAGCCGAGGAGATGGCAAGCAACAATCAACAATTTCTGCATCCACCTTGAGATGCAGCTCACAAAAGCACTGACTTGTTCGGTGCTTTTTTTTGCCCTATCAAAAGTCTGCGACAGGATGCCACCATGTTGACACCCCGCTTTCTGTGTGCAGCCGTGTTCACTGTCTGGGCCTTGGGCGCCTGCGCCATCCATACGGTGCAGCCCGGCATGGCGCGTGACGCGGTGGTGGCGCGCATGGGGCCACCCAGTCGCGAGGTGGCGCTGGCCTCTGGAACCCGCCTGCAGTATTCGGGACAACCGGCCGGGCAATACGCGACGATGGTGGACCTGGATGCCAGCGGCCATGTGCTGCGGCTGCGCCAGGTCTTGCAGGCCACGGAATTTTCCCGCATCGTTGTCGACCAGTGGACCCGTGACGACGTGGAGCGCGAGTTCGGCCGACCGGCATCGATCGACCATGTCGCCAACTGGCCAACTGACATCCTGACCTACCGTTGGCACGAGGTGCAGGACATGTTCTTCTGGGTCTACCTGGACCAGCACAACGTGGTGCGCCGCACCGAGCAGGGTGTCGAGTACCACCACGACGACTGACAGCGCCGTCGGCGAGAATCAGCCCATGGAAATGCTTGTTGTATCGCTGGCCTCGCTGCTGGCCGGCTTTGTGGACTCCATCGTCGGCGGCGGCGGGCTGATCCTGGTGCCGGCGCTGTTTGCCACCTTCCCCACCACCCACCCCGCCACGCTGTTTGGCACCAACAAGGGCGCCTCGGTGTGGGGCACCAGCATTGCCACCCTGCAATACAGCCGTCGTGTGCACATGCGCTGGCACGCGCTGGCGCCGGCGGCGGCGGTGTGCTTTGCCGCCTCGCTGGCGGGCGCCTGGCTGGTGACCGTGATCTCGCCCGAGTACCTGCGCAAGGCCCTGCCACTGGTGCTGCTGGCAGTGCTGGCTTACACGCTGGCCAAGAAGGAACTGGGGCGCGACCACACGCCGCGCTTTGGCGGCCAGCAGGAAGCCCTGGTGGCCTGCGGCATTGGCGCCGTCATCGGCTTTTATGACGGCTTCTTCGGCCCCGGCACTGGCAGCTTCTTTGTCTTTCTGCTGGTGCGCCTGCTGGGCTACGACTTCCTGAACGCCTCGGCCGGCGCCAAGCTGCTCAACACGGCATCCAACCTGGCGGCCATCTTGCTGTTCGCCGTCAAGGGCCATGTGTGGTGGCATTTTGTGCTGGCAATGGCCATTGCCAATGTGCTGGGCAGCCTGGCGGGCACACACCTGGCGCTCAAGCACGGCACAGGCTTTGTGCGCGGGGTGTTCATTGTGGTGGTGTCGGCGCTGATTCTGAAGACCAGCTACGACGCGTTCTTGCGCTGAGTGCGGCGGATTTAGCGCGGTGCCAACGCGACCGTTTTGACAGGAGCACTGGCCGGAGGCATGGCCGCAACGGTGGCACCGGCGCGCGGCCAAGGCACCTCGGCAGCTAC
>Ga0208636_100131_pt1 | contig 24734 bp, 17 predicted proteins | sample LakWasM103_HOW12_2_FD_183921 | JGI IMG/M metagenome (GOLD analysis project Ga0208636, IMG submission 183921) | Freshwater sediment methanotrophic microbial communities from Lake Washington under simulated oxygen tension - Sediment Metagenome... | ecosystem: Environmental > Aquatic > Freshwater >... | reverse complement strand
CACCGCCATGGCGAAGCTGCCGCCGAAGAGGCTACGCCAGACGGTAAGCCCACGCCGGCCGGCGCACCGCGCTCGGTGGTCGAGATGGAGGCCAACAAACCCGCACTGGCCACTGCGCACGGCGAGTCCCGCGCAGCCACGCTGCCCGCCAAGGGGGCTGACCCCACAGTGGGCAATGGCGACGTGCTGATTGCCGCCATCACCAGCTGCACCAACACCAGCAACCCCAGCGTGCTGCTGGCTGCAGGCCTCTTGGCCAAGAAGGCGGTGGAGGCAGGCCTCAAGGTGCAGCCGCACATCAAGACCTCGCTGGCCCCCGGCTCGCGCATCGTCACCGAATACCTCACGCAGACCGGGCTGCTGCCGTACCTGGAAAAGCTGGGCTTTGCGCTGGCGGGCTATGGCTGCACCACCTGCATCGGCAACGCGGGCGACCTCACCCCCGAATTGAACGAGGTCATCACCAGCAACGATCTGGTCTGCGCAGCCGTGCTGTCGGGCAACCGCAATTTCGAGGCACGCATCCATCCCAACCTCAAGGCCAACTTTCTGGCCAGCCCGCCGCTGGTGGTGGCGTATGCCATCGCGGGCACGGTGCTCAAAGACCTGATGACCGAACCCGTGGGCAAGGGCAAGGGTGGCAAGGACATCTACCTGGGCGACATCTGGCCCACCAGCGATGAAGTCCACGCCCTGCTCAAGTTCGCCATGAACGGCAAGGCCTTCCGCGAAAACTACGCCAAGGTGGCGACCGACCCCGGAAAGCTGTGGGAGAAGATCAAGGGCGTGAGCGGCACGGCCTACACCTGGCCCGCCAGCACGTACATTGCCGAGCCGCCGTTTTTTGCCCAGTTTGCGCTCGACAAAGGCGCTGCGGCCGCGTCGGCGGTGCACGGCGCGCGCATCATGGCGCTGTTCGGCGACTCCATCACCACCGACCACATCTCGCCCGCAGGCTCCATCAAGGAAAGCTCACCCGCAGGCCAGTGGCTGTTGCAGCACGGCGTGCAAAAGGCAGACTTCAACAGCTACGGCGCCCGCCGGGGCAACCATGACGTGATGATGCGCGGCACCTTTGCCAATGTGCGCATCAAGAACCTGATGATTCCGCCCACCGCCGATGGCTCGCGTGAAGAGGGCGGCGTCACGTTGTTCCAGAACGATGGTCCGCTGCAGGGCGAGAAGATGTTCATCTTCGATGCCGCCATGCAGTACATGGCGCAGGGCACGCCCACCGTGATTTTTGCGGGCGAAGAGTACGGCACCGGCTCCAGCCGCGACTGGGCCGCCAAGGGCACGCAACTGCTCGGCATCAAGGCGGTGGTGGCGGGCAGCTTTGAGCGCATTCACCGCTCCAACCTCGTGGGCATGGGCGTGTTGCCGCTGCAGTTCAAGGCGGGCGATTCTTGGGAAACGCTGGGCCTGACGGGCAATGAGGTGATTGATGTGGTGCCTGATGCCGCACTCACGCCACAGAGCGATGCGAGGCTGGTCATTCACCGTGCCGATGGCACGCGCCAGGAAGTGACGGTGACCCTGCGCATCGATACCCCCATCGAGGTGGACTACTACCAGGCCGGTGGCATCTTGCCGTTTGTGCTGCGCCAGCTGCTGGAGGGTTGAAGGCCCGCTGCATCCTTCTTCCTTGCCGCATCGCGCCCTGCGCTGATGCGTGCACGCAACGCCTGGGTGCAGCGCCGTCCAGGGTTGTCTTGGACGGGGCTTCGGCCCCGTTTTTCATGGGGCGGGCGCTCTGGTCATTTCCTTACGCGTAGATACACTTGTGACGTTGTGCGGCCATTTCGCTGGCACTGCCATTCACCCCTTCGTCCATGCCACCTCCCAACAGCTCTCCGACAGCGCGCATGCCCTGGTCGGATGCGCCCGCCATCACCGTGGTGCTGGTGGTGGCAGTGCTGGCGCTGGTCGTGGTGCCGCTGGCGCAGATGCTGGGGGATGGGGCGGGCGCCCAGCACGGGCTGGAACCGTTGCTGGAGCTGGTGGCGGTGCTGCTGGGACTGCTGGTGGTGTCGGTGTCCCTGCACGCCCTGGAGGCGCAGGAGCAGGCGCGCGCCAATGTCCTGGTGGTGGGTTTTGGCGTAGCGGCGGCCTGCAATTTTCTGCACGGGGTGCTGGTGCATTCCGGCCCTGTGCACATGCCGCCGGGCAGTGCCGACATGTCGTTGTGGCTGAGCAGTTGGGCGCGTGTGGCCGAGGCCCTGACCTTGGGGCTCACCGCCACGCGCTTGTCGGCCCCCGGGCCGGCCCGCGCCTGGCTGGCAGCGGCGGGGGGTGTCACGCTGGTGCTGGCAGGGTCGTCGCTGGGGCCGCTGCCCCAGTGGTTTGCCCATGCTGCAGACGGTGCCTTGCGCCAGGTGGTGGCCGTGGGGCTCGCCCTGGCCATGGCCGCCAGCGCGGTGGTGCTGCATCGCCGCAGCCGCAGCGAAGATGCACCGCGTGAACGCCTGTTTGCCTGGGCGGCCGGAGCGTTCGTGTGCGGCGAGGTCACGGTGGGCGCGCTGGGCGGGCATTCGATGCTGGGTGGAGTGCTGTCCCATGGCTTTCGGGTGGTGGCGTATGCGCTGCTGTACCAGGCGGTGTTTGATGCAGGCATCCGCCGCCCGTTCGCGCGCATCCAGGAGGCCGAGAGCCGGTTGCGCGAGAGCGAGGGGCGTCTGTCATTGCTGGGGCGCAACCTGCCGCACAGCGTGTTGTTCCAGATCGTGCGCGAGCTGGATGGCCGGGTGCATTTTGTTCACATGGGCGACGCCATCGAACGGCTGAATGGGGTACGCGTCGAAGACGTGTTGCAGGACCCACGCGTGCTGTACCGCCAGATCCTCCCGGAAGACATTGATCGCCTGCGGCAGGCAGAGCGCCAGTCCTACCTGTCCATGACCAGTCTGGAGGCGGTGTTTCGGCTGCGACGCACCGACGGCCAGGTGCGCTGGATGCACCTGAGTTCGTCGCCACGCCGACTGCAGGATGGCCGGGTGTTGTGGGACGGCGTGCAGACCGACATCACCGCCCACCACCAGGCCGAAGAGGCCGCCCACGCCCAGCAGGCTCGGATGGCCAACACGCTGCGCCATGTGCCGGGTGGTGTCTCGCGGATTGATCGGGACTTGCGCGTGCTGTACGTCAATGAACAGCAGGCACGCTGGCTGTACACCACGCCCCAGGAGCTGGAAGGGCAACTGCTGCAGGATGTGATCCCGCCCGAAGTGTTCGCGCGCATCCACCCGCATCTTGAAAAAGCCTTTGCGGGCGAGACAGCCGTGTTTGAAAACCGCATTGACGGCCCCGACGGCACCCAGTTTCGCCACACCACCATTGCGCCCGAAAGCGTGACGGAGCAAGGGGTGGCTGCCGTGGTGCTGTTCGCCTACGATTTGACCGCCCTCAAGCGCATCGAACAGGAACTCGCCCAGCAGAAGGCGCATCTGGCCAGCGTGGTCAACGCCATGCCGGACATGGTGTTCATGAAAGACACCAACGGGGTGTACCTGTCGGTCAACCCGGTGTTCGAGCGTTTTGCCGGCCGTCCGGAGAACCAGATTGTGGGCTGCAGCGACTTTGACCTGGTCGCGCCTGCCGACGCAGAGCGCTTTCGCAAGTACGACCAGCGCGCCATGCAGGCCTGGCAGCCGCTGGTGTATGAGGAGACGCTCACCTTCGCCGAAGACGGCTACCAGGGCCAGTTCGAGACCATCAAGACGCCCATCCGCGACCTGCATGGGCGCGTGACAGGCATCCTGGGCGTGTGCCGCGACATCACAGACCGCAAACGCGCCGAACAAGAGATCGAACGCCTGGCGTTCTACGACGCGCTCACGGGCCTTCCCAACCGCCGCCTGCTGCTGGACCGCCTGCAACGCTCCATCGCCGCCTGCCAGCGCACCAGGAACCTCGGGGCCCTGCTGTTCATCGACCTCGATAACTTCAAAGACCTCAACGACACCCTGGGCCACGACATGGGCGACCAGCTCCTGGCCCAGGTCGCCGCCCGCCTGGTGGGCAGCGTGCGCGAAGCCGACACCGTGGCCCGCTTCGGCGGCGACGAATTCGTCGTCATGCTCGAAGCCCTGGCCCCCGACCTGCAAAACGCCGCCACCCAGGCAGAAACCGTCGCCGAAAAACTCCTGGCCAGCCTGAACCAGCCCTTTGACCTGGACGGCGCCCAGCACTACAGCACCCCCAGCATCGGCATCACCCTCTTTGGCGACGAACGCCTCACCGTGGACGAACTCTTGAAGCGTGCCGACCTGGCCATGTACCAGGCCAAAGCCGCAGGCCGCAACACCCAGAGATTCTTCGACCCCGACATGCAGGCGGCCGTCAACGCCCGCTCCAACCTCGAAGCCGACCTGCGCCAGGGCCTGGCCCGGGGCGAGTTGCTCGTGCACTACCAGCCCGTCGTGGACCACCACGCCCGCCTGCTGGGCGCAGAAGCCCTGGTGCGCTGGCGCCACCCCCAGCGCGGCATGATCAGCCCCGGCGACTTCATCCCCCTGGCAGAACAGACCGGCCTCATCCTCCCCCTGGGCCAATACGTGCTCCAGACCGCCTGCGAACAACTGCAGCGCTGGAGCCAGCACCCGGACACCGCCCACCTGTCCATCTCCGTCAACGTCAGTGCCCGCCAATTCCGGCAACCCGGCTTCGTGGCCGAAGTGCTGCAAACCTTGAAGAACCACAACGCAGACCCCCGGCAACTCAAGCTCGAACTCACCGAAAGCCTGCTGCTGGGCGACATCGAAGACACCATCGCGCGCATGGTGCAGCTCAAAAGCGAAGGCGTGGGGTTTGCGCTCGATGACTTCGGCACCGGCTACTCGTCCCTGTCCTACCTCAAGCGCCTGCCGCTGGACCAAGTGAAGATCGACCAGAGCTTCGTGCGGGACGTGCTGACGGACCCGAACGACGCGGCGATCGTGCGGACGATCCTGGCGCTGGCCAAGAGCCTGGATTTGGAGGTGGTGGCGGAGGGGGTGGAGACGACGGGGCAGCTGTCGTTCCTGAGGCTGCACGGGTGCGAGGGGTTCCAGGGGTATCTGTTTGGAAGGCCTGGGCCCGTCGAGTTGTTCGAGCGTGAGCATCTGCCGGGCCATTCAGCCTCCTCGCTGCCGACCGCTCTGCCCGCACCGCAGGAGCCGCAGCCATGAACGGTGTGGGCATCCTGTGGGTGGACATTGATACCCAGCATGCGGCGGCCGCGCGGCGGCTCATGGCAACGCGTTACCCCGACTGGCGGGTGGTCAACAGCCCCACGCAAGAAACTGCCAAGGCTCCCCTCGCCAGCCAGGCCTGGGATGCCGTGGTGCTGTGCCTCAAGCCCACCGACCAGGAACTGCCCGGCCTGCTGGAGCTGTGCGCTGGCCGCCCGGTGCTGATGTGCATCGATGCAGCGCAAGAGGCGCTGGCTGCGCGCGCCTTTCGCTGCGGGCTGGGCGACTATGTGCTGCGCGAGGCCGATGGCGTAGCGCACCTGAGCGAGCTGCTCAACCGCCTGGTGGCGCTGGTGCAAGGCGCCAAGGGGCAGGGCCAGCCCGTGCGCATGGTGGATGCCCGCATCTGGCAAGAGGCTCTGACCATGCTGCAGGAGCAGCGCTCGGCCCTGCAGGCCACGCTGGCCAGCATGAGCCAGGGCATCTTCAAGACCGGGCCCGATGGCCGCATCACCGTCTACAACGAGCGCGTGCTGGAGCTGCTGAACTTGCCCGAGTCGCTGATGGCCACCCGCCCCACGCTGGCTGACCTGACGCGCGTGCAGGCTGAGCGCGGTGACTTTGGCGAGGGCTATAGCCTGGTGGACCGTCGCGGACACGACTACGTGGCCCAGGGTGCTGTCGCTGCTGCCCCGGCGCTGTACTGGCGCACCACACGCGATGGCCGTACGTTCGAGGTCCGCACCACCACGCTGGCCGATGGCAGCCTGGTGCGTACGTTTGCCGATGTGAGCGACTACGTGCGTGTGGAGAACGAGCTGCGCGAGAGCGAGGCGCGCTTCCGATCCCTGAGCGACCTGTCGTCCGACTGGTACTGGGAGCACGATGCCGAGGGCCGCTTTGTGCAACTGGCGGGCGATCTGAGCGTGAACGGCATCCCGCTGTCGGACGTGATGGGGCGCACGCGCTGGGAGATCGGCGCCCTGAACATGACCGATGCCGACTGGGCTGCGCACCGCGCGGTGCTGGCCGCGCACCAGCCGTTCCGTGACCTGGAGCTGCAACGCCGGCGCGCGGACGGCAGCATGCACTGGATCTCGGTCAGCGGCGTGCCTGTGTTTGATGCCAATGGCGCGCTGCGTGGCTACCGGGGTGTGGGCCGCGACATCACCGAACGCAAGCAGGTCGAGAGCCAGATCGAACGCCTGGCGTTCTATGACTCGCTGACCGGTCTGCCCAATCGCCGCTTGCTGGTGGACCGGCTGCAACACGCCACGCTGGCGGTTGCGCGCTCTGACACCCAGGGCGCGCTGCTGTTCATTGACCTCGACAACTTCAAGGACCTCAACGACACGCTGGGCCATGACACCGGCGACCAATTGCTGCTGCAGGTGGCGCAGCGCCTGAAGGGCTGCGTTCGGGAGTCCGACACCGTGGCCCGTTTTGGTGGCGACGAGTTCGTGGTGCTGGTGGAGGGCCTCAGCCCCGACCCCGCCCACGCAAGCGCCGAGGCTGCGCTGGTGGCCAGCCACATCATCACCACGCTGGGCAAGCCCTATGCGCTGGGCGATGCCAGCCACCACAGCACACCCAGCATAGGCATCGCGCTGTTTGGCCAGCAGACCGTGAGCGTGGATGAGCTGCTCAAACATGCCGACCTGGCCATGTACCAGGCCAAGGCGGCGGGGCGCAACACCCAGCGCTTCTTCGACCCCGACATGCAAGCGGCCGTGAGCAACCGCTCGGCCCTGGAGGCCGACCTGCGCCGCGGCCTGCAAGACAAGGAGCTGGTGCTGTACTACCAGCCGGTGGTGGACGGCAAGGGCCGCCTGCAGGGCGCCGAGGCACTGGTGCGCTGGCGCCACCCGCGCCGGGGCATGGTGTCCCCGGCGGAGTTCATTCCGCTGGCGGAGCAGACCGGGCTCATCCTGCCGTTGGGGCAATGGGTGATGGAGACGGCCTGTGCACAGCTGGTAGCTTGGCAGCGCAGCTCGCTCACGCGACAGTTCTTTTTGTCGGTGAACGTGAGCGTGCGGCAGTTCCGCCAGCCCGACTTTGTGGAGCAAGTGCTGGGCGTGCTCGATGCCACGGGCGCCAACCCGGAGCGCCTCAAGCTCGAACTCACCGAGAGCCTCTTGATGGCCGATGTGGAAGATGTGATTGCGCGCATGGAGCATCTGCGCCGCTACGGCGTAGGCTTCTCGCTGGACGACTTTGGCACCGGCTATTCCAGCCTGAGCTACCTCAAGCGCTTGCCGCTCGACCAGCTCAAGATCGACCAGGGCTTTGTGCGCGACCTGCAGACCGATCCCAACGACGCCGCCATTGTGCGCACCATCCTGGCCCTGGCCGACAGCCTGGACCTGGCGGTGGTGGCTGAGGGCGTGGAGACCACGGGCCAGCTGGAGTTCTTGCAGCGCTACGGCTGCAAGGCCTTTCAGGGCTACCTGTTTGGCCGGCCCATGCCCGCCGAAGTGCTGGAGCGTGCGCTACGGCCTGCGCTATGACCTGCGCTAAGGCAAAGGTCCGCCGGCGCGCGCAGTTCACAATCGCGCCATGAAAAAACAGGTGTTGGTCGCCGGTGGCGGCATTGGCGGCTTGGCTGCTGCGTTGGGCGCATCCCGGGCCGGGTGGGAGGTGCGGCTGTACGAGCGCGCTGCCGCGTTCAGCGAAGTGGGTGCGGGCGTGCAGATCGGGCCCAACGTCGTGCGCCGCTTGCAGGCCTGGGGTCTGCAGCAGCCGCTGCAGGCGGTGGCTGCCTTCCCCAGCCGGTTGCAGGTGCGCAACGCCGTCAGCGGCCAAGAGCTGGCCGTGTTGCCCCTGGGTCCCACGGCGGTGGAGCGCTATGGCGCGGCCTACGCCACCATTCACCGAGCGGACCTGCATGGCCTGTTGCTGTCCGCCGTGACCAAGTACACCGACACGCAATGGCATCTGGAGCAGGCGATTGACAGCTTTGCCGATGCCGACGGCGTGGTCACCGTGCGCACCAGCCGGGGCAAGCAGGTTGAGGGCGATGCCCTGATTGGTGCCGATGGCCTGTGGAGCCGCACGCGCACCCAGCTTCTGGGCGCGGTACCGCCACGCGTGACGGGGCACCTGGCCTACCGCGCGCTGGTGCCGCAGCATGCGCTGCCCGACGCCTTGCGCACGGCGCAGGTCACCGCCTGGCTGGGCCCACGCCTGCACGCGGTGCAGTACCCCGTGCGTCGGGGCGAGCTGCAAAACCTGGTGGTCATTGTGCAAGGGCCCGCACCGCAAGACCTGGAGAACTGGGACCACGCCGCCAATGCCGCAGGCCTGGAGCACGCACTGCAAGGCACCTGCACCGCGCTGCAGGACGTGGTGCGCAGCGTGAGTGCCGCAGGTGGGGCGGGCTGGCGCCTGTGGCCCTTGTGTGACCGCCCGCCGGTGCGCAGCGCCGACGAGATGGCACAAGGCCTGGTGGGCCTGCTGGGCGATGCCGCGCACCCCATGCGGCCGTACCTGGCCCAGGGCGCAGGCATGGCGATTGAAGACGCGGCCGAGTTGCAGCGTGCTTTGGCCATGCACGACCTCGATGTGCCGCTGCGTCTGCGCCGCTATGCGCTCAACCGCTGGCAGCGCAACGCGCGGGTGCAGGCACGGTCGACACGCAATGGCCGCATCTTCCACGCCACGGGGCCGGTGCGCTGGGGGCGCGACCTGTCGCTGCGCCTGCTGGGCGAGCGCCTGCTGGATGTGCCCTGGTTGTACCGGGGCGACGGCTCCAGCGCCAGTTCGTTGTGACGGTTGGCGTGCGGGAGGCGCACTGCGGATAAGCCGTTGGCGCATGGCCCATGCATGCGTTATCAACCGGACATTCCAGTTGTCAGGACATTCCCTATCCGGTGCAACCCGCGAGCGCGTTTTGCAGGGTGAACTTTGCGAAGTGTGCCACGCTCTATCCCTGTGTGTGCAATGCCACAAAAAGGCCGGCCACACGCCCGCGAATTTGCTGTTCAAGCGCAGGTCGTGGTGCTACAAAGAGCCAAGCCGGTAGCGATTGCCAATGCAACACCGTGGTACCACCTGAGCCCGCCAGGGGTGCCGCTACAGGAGGTCGTATGGATGCCATCAGCAACTTCGCCGCGCGCTATGCCCGTAGCCGCGAAGAGGAAATGTCGATCGACGAGTACCTCGCCGAGTGCAAGCGTGACCCCATGGCCTATGCCACATCGGCCCAGCGCATGCTGGCAGCGATTGGCGAGCCCGAGATGGTGGACACGCGCAACGACCCGCGCCTGTCGCGACTCTTTGCCAACAAAGTCATCAAGCGTTACCCCGCATTCACCGAGTTCTACGGCATGGAGGAGTCCATCGAGCAGGTGGTGAGCTTCTTCCGCCATGCCGCGCAGGGGTTGGAGGAACGCAAGCAGATCCTCTACCTGCTGGGCCCTGTGGGCGGTGGCAAAAGCTCCATTGCAGAGCGCCTCAAGGCGCTGATGCAGAAGGTGCCGTTCTATGCGCTCAAGGGCTCGCCGGTCAACGAATCACCGCTGGGTCTGTTCGATGCCGCAGAAGACGGCCCGGTGCTGGAGGAGCAGTTCGGCATTCCGCGCCGCTACCTGCAGCGTGTGCTGTCGCCGTGGGCGGTGAAGCGGCTGGAAGAGTACGGCGGCGACATCCGCCAGTTCCGTGTGGTCAAGCGCTACCCCAGCGTGCTCAAGCAGGTGGGCATTGCCAAGACCGAGCCGGGCGACGAGAACAACCAGGACATCTCCAGCCTGGTGGGCAAGGTGGACATCCGCAAGCTCGAAACCTTTGCGCAGGACGACACCGACGCCTACAGCTACAGCGGCGGCTTGTGTCTGGCCAACCAGGGGCTGCTTGAATTCGTGGAAATGTTCAAGGCGCCCATCAAGGTGCTGCACCCGTTGCTTACGGCCACGCAGGAGGGCAACTACAAGGGCACCGAAGGTTTTGGGGCGATTCCGTTTGACGGCGTGGTGCTGGCCCACAGCAACGAAAGCGAGTGGAAGGCGTTTCGCAACAACAAGAACAACGAGGCGTTTCTCGACCGGATCTACATCGTCAAGGTGCCGTACTGCCTGCGCGTGAGCGAGGAGATCCGCATCTACGAAAAGCTCATTCGCGAATCGTCGCTGGGCAACGCCGTGTGTGCGCCCGGTACGCTCAAGATGATGGCCCAGTTCGCCATCCTCACGCGCCTGAAAGAGCCCGAGAACTCCAGCATCTTCAGCAAGATGCAGGTGTACGACGGCGAGAGCCTCAAGGACACCGACCCGCGCGCCAAGAGCTACCAGGAGTACCGCGACTACGCGGGCGTGGACGAGGGCATGACGGGCATCTCCACCCGCTTTGCGTTCAAGATTTTGTCCAAGGTGTTCAACTTCGACAGCGCCGAGGTGGCCGCCAACCCGGTGCACCTGATGTATGTGCTGGAGCAGCAGATCGAGCGCGAGCAGTTCGCCACCGATCTGGAGACCAAGTACACCGGCTACATCAAGGAGTTCCTGTCGCCGCGCTATGCCGAGTTCATTGGTAAGGAGATCCAGACGGCCTACCTGGAAAGCTACAGCGAGTACGGCCAGAACATCTTCGACCGCTACGTCACCTACGCCGACTACTGGATCCAGGACAACGAGTACCGCGACACCGACACCGGCGAGGTGTTCGACCGCAGTGCGCTCAACGCCGAGCTGGAGAAGATCGAGAAGCCCGCAGGCATCGCCAACCCCAAGGACTTCCGCAACGAGATCGTCAACTTCGTGCTGCGGGCGCGGGCCAATAACCAGGGCAAGAACCCGAGCTGGACCAGCTACGAAAAACTGCGGCTGGTGATCGAGAAGAAGATGTTCTCCAACACCGAAGAGCTGCTGCCGGTGATTAGCTTCAACGCCAAGGCCAGCGCCGAAGAGGCCCGCAAGCACGAGGACTTCGTCACCCGCATGGTGAACAAGGGCTACACGCCCAAGCAGGTGCGGCTGCTGTGCGAGTGGTACCTGCGCGTGCGCAAGAGTAGCTAGGGTCGGTGCCTGGGCCACAGGCCCTGCATGGGGAACGGGAGCAACGGATGGCATTGCAAATCATCGACCGCAGGCTCGCTGGCAAGAACAAGTCGGTGGGCAACCGCGAGCGATTTGTTCGCCGCTACAAGGAACAGATCGCGGATGCGGTGCGCCGCGCCGTCTCGCAACGCGGCATCCGCGACATGGAGCAGGCCGAGAGCATCACCATCCCGCGCAAGGACATCAGCGAGCCCGTCTTCCACCACGGTCAGGGCGGCATCCGCGACACCGTGCACCCCGGCAATGCAGAGCATGTGCGTGGCGACCGCATCGAGCGGCCCCAGGGCGGTGCGGGTGGGCGCGGATCGCAGGCCAGCGACAGCGGCGAGGGCGAAGACGACTTCACCTTCACGCTGACCAAGGAAGAGTTCATGCAGCTCTTTTTTGAAGACCTCGCACTGCCGCACCTGCTGCGCACCCACATTGGCGAGAACCCGCAGTGGAAGTCGCGCCGCGCAGGCTACACCCAGGACGGCATCCCCAACAACCTGGCCGTGCTGCGCACCATGCGCGGCGCTTTGGGCCGGCGCATTGCACTGGGCAAGTCGGCGCACCGCGAGCTGCTGGCGCTGCAGGCCGAACTGGACGCCCTGCTGGCGCAGGACGACGGCACCAGCGAGGCGGTGGCTGAGTTGCAGTGCCGCATCGATGCGCTCACGGCGCGCATTGGCAAGATTCCGTACCTCGACCCCATCGACCTGCGCTTTCGTGCGCGCACGCCGGTGCCCGTGCCCAGCAGCCAGGCGGTGATGTTCTGCGTGATGGATGTGTCGGGCTCCATGGACGAGACGCGCAAGGAGCTGGCCAAGCGGTTCTTCATCCTGCTGTACCTGTTCCTCACGCGGCACTACGAGACCATCGACATCGTGTTCATCCGCCACCACACCCAGGCGGCCGAGGTGAGCGAGGAGCAGTTCTTCCATTCCACCGAAAGCGGCGGCACGGTGGTGAGCAGCGCGCTGGTGCTGCTGGACCAGATCATCCGTGCGCGCTACCCGCAGGGCGACTGGAACATTTACGTGGCCCAGGCCAGCGACGGTGACAACTTCACCAACGACAGCGGCGTCTGCCGCAACCTGCTGGTGGACAAGATCCTGCCGCTGGTGCGCTACTTTGCCTATGTGCAGGTGGCCGAGGAAGAACAGAACCTGTGGGACGAGTACAGCCAGCTCGCGCCGCTGTACTCCCACTTTGCGATGCGCAAGGTCTCCGCACCCGGTGACATCTACCCGGTATTCCGCGATCTCTTCAAGAAAGAGGGGGTGGCCGCATGAACAACGTTGTGCAGTACCCCGTGCTGGAGCGCCGCCTCAGCGACAACCCTTGGAAGGCCGCTGCCGTGGGCGAGCGCCGCCACCGTGCCGTGCCCGGCCAGCCCCTGCCTGCAGGCGCGCGGCCGGCCGAGCCGTTGCCCGACCCGAGCGACTGGACGTTCGAGCTGATCGAGCGCTACCACGCGGCCATTGCCGCTACGGCCGAGCGCTTTGGTCTCGACACCTACCCCAACCAGCTGGAGATCATCACCGCCGAACAGATGATGGACGCCTACTCCAGCGTGGGCATGCCGGTGAACTACCGGCACTGGAGCTACGGCAAGGAGTTTCTGGCCACCGAACGGCGCTACCGGCGCGGGCACATGGGCCTGGCGTACGAGATCGTCATCAACTCCAACCCCTGCATCAGCTACCTGATGGAGGAGAACACCACCGCCATGCAGGCGCTGGTGATTGCGCATGCCGCCTATGGCCACAACAGCTTCTTCAAGGGCAACTACTTGTTTCGCATGTGGACTGATGCGTCCAGCATCATCGACTACCTGGTGTATGCCAAGGACTATGTGGCCCAGTGTGAGGAGCGCTACGGCACGGGTGAAGTGGAGCGCCTGCTCGACTCCTGCCATGCCCTGGCCAACTTTGGCGTGGACCGCTATCGCCGCCCGTCCAAGAAGAACCTGGCGCGCGAGCGGCTTGAACGCGCGCAGCGCGAGGCCTACGCCCAGCAGCAGGTGAACGAGCTGTGGCGCACGCTGCCCACGCGCCCCGGCAAGGAAGGTGCGGCGCAAGAGGCCGACCGCTTCCCCAGGGAGCCGCAAGAGAACATCCTGTACTTCATCGAAAAAAACGCGCCCCTGCTGGAGCCCTGGCAGCGCGAGATCGTGCGCATCGTGCGCAAGATCGCCCAATATTTCTACCCCCAGCGCCAGACCCAGGTCATGAACGAAGGCTGGGCTACGTTCTGGCACTACACGCTGCTCAACACGCTGTACGACGAGGGTTACCTGAGCGACGGCGTGATGATCGAATGGCTGGGCTCGCACACCAACGTGGTCTACCAGCCACCCGTGGGGCACCGTGCCTATAGCGGCATCAACCCCTACGCGCTGGGGTTTGCCATGTACCGCGACATTCAGCGCATCTGCCAGCACCCCACCGAGGAGGACCGGCACTGGTTCCCCGACATCGCTGGCACCCCCTGGCTGCCTGCGCTCGACCATGCCATGCGCAACTTCAAGGACGAGAGCTTCATCGGCCAGTACCTCAGTCCGCACCTGATGCGCGAGATGCGCCTGTTTGCGCTGCATGACGACGCTGGCGAGCGCGATCTGGTGGTCAGCGAGATCCACGACGAAAACGGCTACCGCAGCCTGCGCCAGATGCTGTCGCAGCAGTACGACCTGGGCACGCGCGAGCCCAACATCCAGGTGTGGAACGTGAACCTGCGCGGCGACCGCAGCCTGACCCTGCGCCACACCCAGTACCAGGGCCGCCCGCTGGCCGACGACACGCAGGAGGTGCTCAAGCACGTGGCGCGGCTGTGGGGCTTTGGGGTGCAGATCGAGAGTGCGGACGCCGATGGCAACCACCCGGTGCTGCTGCACCAGGTGCCCGCCTCAGCCACCTGACCGGGCTGCGCTGGCACCTGCGCGGCGGTTGAAGAAAGATTGCTCTGTTTTTGATAGCTGCCAGCGCATGATGTACTAGCGCTACCGCCCGATTTGGCTCAAAAAGCGGACGAAGAGGCCTTGGCCCGTGGCACCCGGGCCTGCAGCGGGCAGTCGGTGGCCACACGCTCGGCCAACGTCTGGCGCAGGGCCTGCAGTGCGGCAATGCGGTCGTCAATCTCCTGCAGCTTGGCGGCCAGCACTTGCGCCAATGCGGGGCCGGGCTCGGCGGCGTCCCAGATGGCGGGCAGCCGGTCGCCGATCTCCGCCAGGGTAAAGCCCAGCTGCTGCGCAGTGCGGATGTACTGCACCAGCGTCACCACCTCGGGCGGGTAGTCCCGGTAACCGTTGTCCAGGCGGCGCGCGCGAATCAGGCCCTGCTGTTCATAAAAGCGCAGCGCCTCGCGGCTCAGGCCCGAGGCCGTGGCCAGTTCACCGATCAGCATGATCCCGCTCCCCTCACAAAGTGCTTGACCCTGAAGCGTACTTCAAGGTGGAAGCTCGGGGCCTCATTGATCCATTCACAGAGGTTTCCTGTCATGCACATCCCCGCTTTCGATTCCGGCCGTTATCTGCGCATCGTGCGCGCCAGCGGCTGGTACGACCTGCTCGTCACCTGGCCGTTTGCCTTGCCCTGGACCTTTGCCTGGCTCTACACCCAGCTGAACTTGCTGGCCCAGGCGCTCGCATTGCCTGGCACCTTGCACCCCTTGGACACCACGCACATGCTGCTGGCCAACCTGCTGGGCTCGGTGGTGGTGGTGTGGTCGGTGGCGCGCATCGTGGCGCCCACGGTGCTGCTGGGGCGGCTGGATGGCGTGGCGCGGTTTCTGTTTGCGGCCTGGCAGATCTACGCGGTGGCACACGGCGCCAATGCCATCGTGCTGGGTTTCACCGCCTTCGAGTTGTTGTTTGGCGTGCTGCAATGGTGGCGTGTAGCAGGTGCCCGCGCGGCGCTGTGCCCGCCTGACCCCGCGCGGGTGAATGAGCTGGTCAATGGGCGGGCGCGGGCAGCAGCCTGAAGGCCAGTGCGCCCACCACCAGCATGGCCGCAATGGTCAGCATCACCGCCACGTACGGGTCTGCACCCTGTGCGGCGGCGAGGGAGGCCGCCACGCCCGTCACCCACTGCATCAGCGCCACGCCCAGGAACAGCGCCATGGTGAACACCGCCATGGCCCGCCCCGTGACGGCGGGGGCGTAAGCCGAGCGCACATCCGAGTACTGCAGCACCATGTAGCCGGACAGCAGGCCCACGGCCACGGAGCCGCCCACGTCCAGCCATTCGGCATGCAAAAAGCCCATGGCTGCAAACAGCGCCGCCAGCAGGGCCGTAAAGCCCAGCAGCCAGCGCCTGCGCCGCCTGGGGCCAGGGTCCAGCCGACCAAAAAGGGCTGGGCTGAACAGTGACACCAGCGACGACAGCATGGCCACATTGCCGCTGGCCACCAGCGAATAGCCGTGCCGCTCGATCAGCAGCGGCCCCAGCCACAGTCCGCGCAGCGTGAGGAACGAGGCATAGGTCATCAGCGCCAGCAGCATGATGCCGGCGGTGTGCGGCAGCAGGAACAGCCCGCCGAAGCCGCGCACCGCCTGCAGCATCGATTCGCGCGGAGCGGCCTCATCGATGGGTTGTGCAGGTTCATGCACCTTCCAGAAGATCAGCAGCCAGGCCAGCGCCGCCAGGCCCGCCAGCGCGCCAAACCCCATGCGCCAGGACGACTGCTGCACCAGCCAGGCCAGCGGCGTGCCGGTGAACAGCATGCCCAGTCCGCCCACCCCCATGGCCACTCCCGACACCATGGCAAACCGCGACGCCGGAAAGTAGCGTGCGATGAACACGGTGCACACCAAAAATGCGGGCGCGCAGCCCACACCGATCAGCACCTGCCCCAGCAGCACCGCGCCATAGCCCGGTGCCAGTGCCGACAGCACCGCGCCCGCAATGGTCAGCGGAAACGCCACCAGCAGCGTGCGCCGCACGCCATACAGGTCGATGCCAATGCCCATGAACAGCTGCATGGTGCCAAAGGCAAACGCAAACGTCCCGGCAAACACCCCCAGCGCCTGTGCCGACAGACCGAACTCCGCCCGCAAGCCCGTCGCCATGATGGCCGTGATGGTGCGAAACGCCTGGCTCAGCGCAAAGCCCGCCACCAGCGCCAGCAGCATGGCCCAGGCAGTGCGGGGGGCGAGGAGAGGGGTGGCGGGCAAGGGGGTGGGCACGGGGGCAGGTCTCCAGAGCGGATGCCCGTGGCGGTCGAGAGGGGTTCTCTGCCGGAAATTGGGCCCCGCGAGGTTATCCGCTGAGCACGGGCGCTGCTGTCACCCATGGACGGCGGGGAGCCGGCCCGGTGGGCGGAGCAGCCGTACAGGCAGGCTCATAGGGTATGTCCCAGTCCCTCCCGTCCATAACCGACCAAACGCGTCGGATGCTGCGGATTTTGGGGTGTGGGTGCTTGTAATCAGATGTTTCTACCGCTGATTGGGCCCTTCGGTGCTTCCAATCCTGCCCCGTCTGCAGGTGGCTGGGGCCGTCATGAGGGCGCCACAGGGCGCGGGCAGACTTTAGAGGAGGCTCTCGATGTGGGGATCACCCCAATGACGGTGCCGGGGGCCTGGGGCACTCTTGTGTCCATGCGCTGCACCGGGTGTTGGTCACGGCTCTGGAATCGCAAGTTTCGGTCTCTCGCAATCAGGATGGTGCAGGCAGTGGTGAGTGGCAAGGTTTGTGCTTGGGTGATCACCACGGGACTTTGAATGGGTCCCGGTGGCCGGTGGCCACAAGCCGTTGGATGGAAGTTGTCGGGCGCCGTCAGGCGGCGCCGCGATGTCAGGAGTGACCGATGAAGACGATGGTTTTGCTGGGTTCGGGTGCGTTGGCTACCCTCTTGTTGTCGGGCTGCGCAAGCCAGCCCCCCGCGATGCAGGCGTTCAGCACACCGACCGATGGCAGCAGCATGCAATATGCCTGCGGCAACGGCGAAAAAGTGGAGATGCAGTTCTACCCCGACCAGGACCGCAGCGTGATGCGCCGCAGCGGCTGGACGGTGGAGCTGCCCAAGCAACCTGCTGACAGTGGCTACGCCTACAGCAACGGCCCCACCACGGTGCTGGGCAAGGGCAATGAGCTGACGATCCAGATCGGACACCTGGCACCGATCTGGTGCCGCAGCAACCGCGGCATGATGGTGGCGGGCGCCAAGTAGCCAGCACACACCGGCAACTCACGGCTTCGTGGTTGCCAGCCCGGGCGGCCAGAGCGCCCCCCGTTTGGGTCCATGGTTCCCGCCAAGCCGGTAAGGGGTTGCCGCCGGGCAGGAGTCATGGCCTGCGCTCACAGATCGGTGCGCAGCTTCCAGATCTCCGGGAACAGCACCACGTCCAGCATTTTGCGCAGGTAGCTCACTCCGCCCGTGCCGCCCGTGCCGCGCTTGAATCCGATCACGCGCTCCACCGTGGTCACGTGGCGGAAGCGCCAGAGGCGGAAGGCGTCTTCCAGGTCGGTCAGTTCCTCGCCCAGTTGGTACAGGTCCCAATGTTTTTCGGGGTTGCGGTACACGGTGAGCCAGGCCTGCTCTACCGCGTCGTTTTCCACATAGGGCTGTGTCCAGTTGCGCTCGGTGTGGCTGGGTGGCACGGCCAAGCCGCGCCGCGCCAGCAGCCGCAGGGCCTCGTCGTACAGCGACGGTGCCTCGTACGCCGCCTGCACCAGGGCCAGCAGGTCGGCGCGGTGCTCGTGGGGCTTGAGCATGGCGCGGTTTTTGTTGCCCATCGAAAACTCGATGCAGCGGTACTGGTAACTCTGGAAGCCGCTGGACTGGCCCAGGTACGGGCGCATGGCGCTGTACTCGGGCGGCGTCATGGTGGCCAGCACGTCCCAGGCGTGCACCAGCTGCTCCATGATCTTGCTCACGCGCGCCAGCATCTTGAAGGCGGGCGGCAGCTCGTCGCGCGCAATGTGGCCGATGGCCGCGCGCAGCTCGTGCAGCATGAGCTTCATCCACAGCTCGCTGGTCTGGTGCTGCACGATGAACAGCATCTCGTCGTGCGCGGGCGACAGCGGCTTTTGCGCGGTGAGGATGGCGTCGAGCTGCAGGTAGTCGCCGTAGCTCATGGACTGGCTGAAGTCGAGCTGGGCGCGCTCTTCGTGCACGATGGATTCGGGCAGGGCGGCAGACGCCGGGTTGTTGCCATCGGCAGGGGTTTGCGAGAAAGGGCACATGGTGGTTTGCCTTTCCGATCAGGTGACGGCGAGCGTCTGGTTGAACTCGGCCTTCTGCCACTCGCCGCTCTCCAGCACCTGGCGCAGGTGCTCCACAGCGTTCCACACGTCTTCAAAGCCCAGGTACAGCGGCGTAAAGCCAAACCGCAGGATGTCCTTGTGGCGGCCCGTGCCGCCATCGCCCTTGCGGAAGTCGCCAATCACGCCGCGCGCAATCAGCGCCTGCACGATGGCGTAGGCCCCGCTGCCCTGGCCGTTCACGCCCGCGCCTTCATCGCGCGTCAGGCAGACCTGCGAGCCGCGCTGGGCATGCTCACGCGGCGTGGCCAGACCCAGGCCGTGGCCTGCGCAACGCTCTTCCACCAGCTGGATGAACAGATCAGTGAGCGCCAGCGACTTGGCGCGCAGCGCGGCCATGCCGCCCAGGCTTTGTGCGGCGGTGAACACATCCAGCCCGCACTGCAGGGCCGACAAACTGATGATGGGCTGCGTGCCACACAGGTAGCGCGTGATGCCCGGGGCGGGTTGGTAGTCGGGTGTGAAGGCAAACGGTGCAGCGTGGCCCCACCAGCCGGACAGCGGTTGCCAGAAGCGGCTGGCATGGCGCGGGTGCACCCACACAAACGCCGGGGCGCCAGGGCCACCGTTCAAATACTTGTAGCCGCAGCCAATCGAGAAATCCGCGCCTGCGCCGTTCAGATCGACCGGCACTGCGCCCGCGCTGTGCGCCAGGTCCCACACGCACAAGATGCCCTGGGCGTGCGCGGCGGCGGTGACGGCGGCCATGTCGTGCATGGCGCCAGTGCGGTAGTTCACGTGCGTGAGCATCAGCACAGCCACGTCGCTGGTCAGTGCTCCGGTGATCTCTTCGGGCTCCACCAGCACCAGCTCCAGGCCGCGCTCCTTGCACAGGCCTTCGGCAATGTAGAGGTCGGTGGGGAAGTTGCTGCGCTCGCTCACGATGCGCTTGCGCGCGGAGCCGTCTTCCCGCGCGATGTTGAGCGCCGCGCTCAGCACCTTGTACAGGTTGATGGAGGTGCTGTCGGTGCACACCACTTCATCTTTGCCCGCGCCGATCAGTGGGGCGAGCTGGTTGCCCAGGCGCTGGGGCAGGTCAAACCAGCTGGCGGTGTTCCACGATTTGATGAGGTCGGTGCCCCATTCGCGGGTGACCACATCGGCCACGCGCGCTGCAGCGGCCTTGGGGGCCACGCCCAGCGAGTTGCCGTCGAGGTAGATCACGCCGGGTGGCAGGGCAAAGTGGTCGCGCAGGGCGCGCAGCGGGTCTTGGGCGTCGCGGGTGCGGCAGTCTTGAAGGGTGATGGACATGGGAGTTGGGGAGATGGTTGCTATGTTATTGATAGCTGCTGGCGCATGTTGTACTAGCGCTTCCAGCCAGAAATGCTTGAAATTCTGTGTATCGCGCTATTCCAGCGCCCGCAGCACGGCGCGCACGGGCGATGCGTCGGCCGTGGTCAGCTTGAGCGGCAGCGCGATGAGTTCGTAGTCGCCCTCGGGCACGGCGTCGAGCACCAGGTTTTCGAGCACGCGCAGGCCCCGGCGGCGGATGACCTGGTGGCTCTCCAGTGTCTTGCTGTCGGCCGGGTCGATGCTGGCGGTGTCGATGCCCACCAGCAGCGCGCCCAGGTCGGCCAGGCGTTCGATGGTGCCGGGCGCATAGGCGGCCAGCTGGCCATCCCAGCGGTCCACAGGCATGTGTTCATAGGTGCGCACCAGCACGCGCTGCGGCAGGGAGCCGTTCACCGCGTGGGCAATGTGCTCCCAGGTGATCAGCGGGCCGCAGCCGATGGCGTGGATCACGCGGCAGGGGCCCAGAAAGGCGTCGAGCGACACGTCACCGATGGTGGCGCCCTGCGCGTCATAGTGCAGCGGTGCATCGGCGTGGGCGCCCACATGGGGCGACATCGTGATCGCGCTCACGTTGACCGGGCAGCCCGGGCCGATGGTGGCGCACCACTGCTGGCTGTAGGCCGTGTCGCCGGGGAACACGGGGCTGCCCGCAAACACGGGCGGCGAGATGTCCCAGAGCCGGCGGGCGGTGGGGAAGGAAGGCGTTGACATGGGACAAAGTTTGCATGTCCCGAAAAACCCGTGGTGTCGGTTATTTCCAACACCGCTCAGATTTTTTGTTGAAGCCTAAACTATCTAGGCGTTGCTGCCGGCGTCAGGCGTAGAGCTGGCTACCTGCCGCAAGCGCTGCCTGCGCACGCGCCTCGCCCAGCGCATCCACCACGGGCGTCCACACGCTGCGGTAAGTTGGCATGGCGGTCGTTTCAAAAGCAGTGTGGGGCCAGTCCGACCCCCAGACGAGGCGATCCTTCGCCAGCGCAGCAACACGCTGGATGTTGCTGGCCAGCCCCGCATACGGTGCCTGGTCGCGCAGCCGGTACCAGCCTGATAACTTCACCCACGCGCCCAGTTCGGCCAGCTGCTGCAGGGCCAGCCAGGCTGCATCTGTGGCCGGCAAGGCCGCGTGCATGCCCGCCAGATGGTCGAGCACACAGGGCAACCGCGTTTGATGGTGCACTTGGGCAATCTGCGCCAGGTGGTGCGGGTGGGCGTACCACTGAATGTGCCAGCCCATTTCGCGCAGCGGCCCGGCCAGGGACTCCAGCGCATGCAGCCCGTTGCCCACCGGTGACACGAGGTTGAACCGTATGCCGCGCACGCCCAGCTGGTGCATGGCCTGCAGGGCGGCAGGCGAGGCGGTTTCATCGACCACCACCACCGCGCGGTGGCGACCCGGGCGGGCTTGCAGTGCGTCCAGTATCAGGTGGTTGTTCGTGCCATACACGCTGGGCTGCACCAGCACCAGGTGGCCTACGCCCAGTCGGGCCGCCTCGGCCTCGATGTGCTCGATGGGGTGGTGGGCGGGCTGGTAGTGGCCCGGCTGTGTGGCAACAGCGCCACCAAAGATATGGACATGGGCGTCCCACCGGTCCAGGCTTGGGGGCGGGGCGCTGATCGCAGCGGTGGTCATCGATCAGCCCGCCACGATCTTTCTGTCGCGCACCAGCTTGCCCCACAGGGCTTGCTGCGCCTGGATGAACTTGCCCGCGCTGGCTTGGGTGGCGTCCTGAAAACTGTCACCACCCAATGCCCGGATACGGCCCAACACTTCGGGGTCGGCCAAGGCCTTGCGGACGGCGGCCACCAGCTGCTTGCGGGTATCGGCAGAGATGCCTGCAGGCGCCAGCAAGGGGTTCCATTCCAGCACTTCGTAGTCGGTCACACCGACCTCTCCCATGGTGGGAATGTTGGGCAATGAACGCGCGCGCAGCGTGCTGGTCACGGCCAGGGGCCGCAGCTTGCCCGCTTGGATGTGCCCCAGGGACGACGCCACGTTGGCAAAGAACAGCGGCACCTGCCCGCCCATCACATCGTTCATGGCCGGACCACCACCCCGGTAGGGGATGTGCGACAGCTTGATGCCCGTGCGCTGTTCGAACAACGCACCTGCCAGGTGCTGTGCAGAGCCGTTGCCTGAAGACGCGTACGCCACCGAATCCGGCTGGGCCTTGGCCTTGGCGATGACGTCCTGCACGGTCTTGGCTTCAAAGCCAGGATGGCACACCAGCACATTCGGAAACGTGGCCAGGATGGCCAGCGGCGTAAAAGCCGCGTTGCTGTCGTACGGCAGCTTGGGGTAGAGCGAGGGGTTCACTGCAAACGACGACGCGTCCAGCAGCAGCGATGTGCCATCTGGCGTCGCGCGGGCCACGGCTGCGGCGGCCAGCTGGCCGCTGGCGCCCGGCTTGTTCTCGACCACCACCGATTGCCCCAGGGCCTCTGACAGGCGGGGCGCCAGGATGCGCGCCATCAGGTCGGCGCCACCGCCCGCCGGATACGACACCACCAGTGACATGGGGCGCCCGCCCGCCAGGCCATTGGCGCGCGCGCCGATCCACGGGGCTGCCAGCGTGGCGCCCAATGCTGCCAGCGTCGTGCGGCGTGTGAGGGGGCTGGAGCTGCGTTTGCCACCCAACAGCTGGGCAGATGGGGGGGCGGATTCCTGGGGGCGGTTCATGGTGTCTCCTTCGGGTGTGGGGGTTTTGTTCTTGGGGGCGTGGCTCAGGTGATCGTCACGGTGTAGTGAAAGGCGTTGGCGTCGCCCCGGGTGGTGCGCCACTCCACGCAGCGCCCACCCAGGTCGTGGGCGGCGCGCTGCACCTGCACGCAGGGGTGGCCAGCGGCGAGTTCCAGATGAGTGGCCTGGGCCGCGGTCAACACACCAAAGCCGATTTCGTCCACTGCGCGGTGCACATGCACCCCGCAGCGCCGCGCAATCATGGGGTAAAGCAGGTCGTCCCACTCAGAGGTGTTGCCCTCCACCAGGGGGGCAAACAAGTCCAGCGGCAGCCAGATTTCTTCCAGCAGACAGGGGCGGTCGGCCAGCAGGCGCACGCGCAGCAGGCGCAGCACGGCCTCGCCCGTGGCCAGGCCCAGGCGCCGCGCCACACCCGCTGGCGCAGCCATGCGTTGGCGCGACACGAAGCGCGAACGGGGAATCTCGTTGCTGCCGGTGTCAAACCGAAAGAACCGCAGCATCGAAGCCCCGGCGATGCCTTGCCGCACAAACGTCCCCCGGCCTTGCAGGCGCTCCACCAGGCCTTCAGCGACCAGCAGCTCCAGCGCCCGCCGCATCGTGCCCAACGCTACCTGGTGCTCGCTGGCCAACAGGCTTTCTGCAGGCAGCGCCGTACCGGGAGGCCATTCACCCGACACCACACGTGCACGCAGGGCGGCGGCCAGCGACGCATAGCGGCTCACGCCCGGTGCGGTGTGGAGCGGAACGATGGTGGATGTGGTTTGCATATCTATAACTTTAGTCCTCTATAGGACTTTGTGCAAGCACATATCTCCTTGAATATGAAAGCGGAGTCGGCGCAACAGGGGCTGCGCTGAGATGCTGCAACGTGGAGGCGTTGAAAAAGAGGATGCCCGCTGCGGGGCTCAGTCCATGGGCCCGTCGCCGAGTGGCGCCAGCCCGTGCCGCGCACGCGCCTTGTGGCAGGCGTAGTCGCCCGCCGAGAACTCGCGGCAGGGCGCGGGGCGCAGTTCGTAGATGCTGCAGGCCACCTGCTGGCCCACCTGGCCGGTGAGCGCAACGCAGCGGATGGGCACCTGCTCCGTGCCCCGCATGCGGCAGGTGCTGCCGTTCACATCCAGGGCCAGACCGTCGGGCACCGTGCCGCCCATTGCCTGCATCTCGTACACGGCAAAGTCCACGCGAAAGCTGGCGCAGCAGGCGCCGCAGCTCAGGCACGGGTGGGTGGAATCGGCGGTGGTCATCGTGGTCGCGTCGTCGGACATGCGGGGCGGGCGGTGGGCCTGCGGCGGGGCCGTCAGGCGCTGTGCGGGAGGGGAATGCTAACGAAAAAGCCCACGCCCCGGCCGTTCAGGCCTGCGCCCATCTGCACCTGCCCGCCCATGCGCAGCACTGCCTGCCGCACGATGGCCAGGCCCAGACCTGAGCCGTTGGCAGCATGGCCCGTGCCCCGGTAGAAGCGCTCGAACACCCGCTGCTGCTCTGTGGCCGGGATGCCGGGTCCGTCGTCCTGCACCGACAGTTGCAGCGCCACCCCCCCGCGCCGCAGCGTCACCGCCACGTTGCCGCCATCGGGCGTGTAGCGCAGCGCGTTGTCGATGAGGTTGTGGGCGATGGATTCGAACGCAGGCTGGTCGAGCCGCGCGGGCAAGGTGTCGGGCGCGTCCAGCGACAGCTCGATCTGACGCGCGATGGCCTGCGGCGCAGCCTGCGCCAGCGCGCCGCGCAGCCATTGCGCCACGTCCAGGTCGCGCGGTGCGGGGCGCTGTGCGTCGTCCAGCGCGGCCAGGTCCAGCAGTTGCTGCGCCAGGTGCGAGGTGCGGGCGATGGCCTGCTCCAGGTGGGCCTGGGCCTGCGTGCGTTCCTCCTCGCTGGGCGAGCGGGCCATCACGTGGGCCTGTGCCGTGATGACGGCCAGCGGCGTGCGGATCTCGTGCGCGGCGTCCTGAACAAAGGCGCGCTCGCGCTCCACCTTGTGCCGCAGTTGGGCGAAGAGGTGGTCCAGCGACTGCTCGAGGGGCTTGAGTTCGCCGTGGCGGGCGTTGAAGCCCACCGATTGGAGGTCGTCCTGCCCGCGCTGCGCAATGCGGCTGGCCAGTTGCTGCAGCGGCCGCAGCCCGTGGCGTACCGAGAGCCACACCGCCAGCAGCACAAAGGGTGACGCCAGCAGCAGGTAGGGCAGCAGGGCGCGGCCGTTGTACTGCAGGAAGTTGGAGTCCGTGCGCTTGGTCTCGAACACCCGCAGTACCCAGCGCGCATTGCGACCGGTGTAGATGCGGAA
>Ga0208636_100128_pt1 | contig 25261 bp, 22 predicted proteins | sample LakWasM103_HOW12_2_FD_183921 | JGI IMG/M metagenome (GOLD analysis project Ga0208636, IMG submission 183921) | Freshwater sediment methanotrophic microbial communities from Lake Washington under simulated oxygen tension - Sediment Metagenome... | ecosystem: Environmental > Aquatic > Freshwater >... | reverse complement strand
AAATTTCGGGCAGGCCAAACTGGGCGCGTTCGCTGGCGATGCGAATATCGGTCAGGTGCAGCAGGTAGATCATGCCCTGGCCCAGACAATAGCCGTCGACCGCCGCGATGATGGGCTTGTAGCGCTCCAGCTTCATGATGTCGACATCCCAGCCCGGGCGGTGCGGGGGCGAGCCGTCACGCTCGTTGTGGTGCAGGAACAGATAGCCTTCGAGTTCCTCCTGGCGCGAGCGCGCGGGCAGCGGGTTCTTGATGTCGTCGCCGGCGCAAAACGATGCCCCGTCGCGCCCCTTCAAAATGCCGACATGCACGTCGGGGTCAGCCAAAAATTCCACCAAGGCTGCATGCAGTTCCTTGTGCATGGCAGGCGTCAGCACACTCAGATCACCGCTGTCGATGGTGAAGACGCCAATATGCTGGTTTATCGTGTAATGGATAGGCATGCAGATTCCTCCATAGGGTCATTGGGTGCGCGGCTGCGGACCGCGCCGCTGGCGAATGGCCTGCGCCAGCACCACCGTGCCGCTCATCAGCAGGAAGATGATGGTGGAGGCTGCAGCTAGCGTTGGCGACACGCGCAGCAGGGCTTCGTCCCACATCTGCTTGGGCAGCGTGGAGCTCAGTCCGCCGGTGACAAACAAGGCAATGGTCAGCTCGTCCAGCGAGGTCACAAAGGCGAACAGAAAGGCCGATAGCGCACCCGGCGCCAGCAGCGGCAAAGTGACGCGGCGCAGCCGCAAAAGTGTGCCGGCACCGCACACGGCGGCGGCCTGGTCCAGGCGCTCGTCGTAGGCTTGAACCACGGCAATCATGGTGACCAGCACAAAAGGCAAGGCAATCACCGTGTGCCCCAGCACCAGGCCGAACCAGGAGCCGATCAACCCCAAGCGCGCAAACAGGTAGAACAGACCGATGGCAATGATGATGCGCGGCACGATCATCGGCGCCATCATCAGCACCAGCACCGGCACCCGGCTGCGTTGTGCCTTGCGCACCAGCCAAACCGCGGCCGGGTAGGCCATGGCCAGCGACAGCACGCCGGTGGCGCAGGCCACGGTCAGGGAACGCCAGGCGGCGCTGCGCCAGGCGGGGGTATCGAGCGCGGCATACCAGCGCCACGAAAAGAACTGCGGCGGCCAGTCAATGATGCCCGACACCGTGAACGACACCGGCACCAGGAACAGCGCCGGCAGCGCCAGGAACAGCACCAGCGCCAGCCCCGCCACCCCACGGCCATGGCGCAGCAATGCGGGCACAACCGGCATACGGGTCAGCGGCTCGGCCACGCGATCCCAGGCCATCCAGCACCAGCGCCGCCACGCCATGCGGCGCGGGCTGGGGGCGCGCACGGCACCGGTTGGCGCCTGTACCCGCGCGCGGCCGACCAGGGATTCGATGCCAAAGCCGTGGATGTAGAGCGCAAACAGGCCCGCGACCACCGCAAACATCAGCAAGGCCGCCGCGCTGGCCAATGGCCAGTTGAGCAGGTCCAGCACCATCTCGATGATGACGTTGGCCACCATGGTCTGGCGCGGCCCGCCCAACAGGGCGGGCACGATGAAGAAGCCGACCGAGGTCACAAACACAATCAGGCCCGCCGCCGCCACACCGGGCATGGCCAGTGGCAACAGCACCCGCATAAAGCCCTCCGCCGGGCGCGCGCCCAGCGAGGCTGCCGCCGGCGTCAGGCGCGGATCGATGGCGTCGAGCACCGGCAAAATGGTCAGCACCGCAAAGGGCATCAGGCCGTGCACCATGCCGATCAGCACGGCATTGAGGTTGAACAGCAGCGAGCTGGCCGCCGGCTCACCGGTGAGCGCCGTGATCAGGGCGTTCACCGCACCGTTCTTTCCCAGCAGCACCAGCCAGGCGAAGGACTTGACCAGGAAACTGGTCCACAGCGGCAGCAAGACCAGCAGGTACAGACTGGTACGGGCAGCACCCCGCAGGCGGTTGATCAGCAGGGCGATGGGAAAGCCACCCAACAGGCACATGACGGTGGTCCACAGAGAAATCTCCAGCGTACGCAGCAGGGTGGTGCTGTAGATTGGTGTGACCAAAATGCGCTGGAGTGAAGCCAGGCTGAAGCCGTCCACCGGCGACCAAACGGCCAGCGACAACACCATGGCCACCGGCACAAAGAAAGCAATCGCCAGAAACACCAGCAAGGGGGCGACACCGGCGTTTCGCATCAGGGGAGCAAGCGCGATTTTCATTCAGGCCTTGACCACATGGCAACGCCCGGGGTCCATCCACAGCTGCACGCGCGCGCCGGGCGTGAACTGATGCAAATCGTTCAGCGACGTGGTGCGTTGCAGGACGCGGATGTCCGTCTCGCCCACGCGCACCATCAATCGCGTCATCGCCCCAAGGAACTGACAGCTCCGGATCTGGGCCTGCACGGCCAGCACCCCCTCAGGTAGTCGTGCAGTGGCCGTTCCAACCTCAATGGATTCCGGGCGCAGCATCAGCAAGGTGTTTTCCGATCCCGGCACTGGCTCTGGGTACGGCATGCGAATGCCTAGGGCATCCACCGCAACTACATGGGCATCGGCCCCGTCTGCCTTTTGCACCTGGCACGGGAACAGGTTCGACTCCCCCAGAAACTCCGCGGCAAAGCGGGTTTGTGGCTTGAAGTACAGCGCTTGTGCGGTGTCGATCTGCTCGACCCGCGCCTGGTTCATCAGGCAAATGCGGTCCGACAAGACCAGTGCCTCCTCCTGATCGTGGGTCACGTAGATCACGCTGGTGCCCAGTTCACGGTGCAGGCGCGCGATCTCGAACTTCATCTCCTCGCGCAGGTTGCGATCCAGCGCCCCCAGCGGTTCGTCCATCAACACGATGGCCGGCTGGTAGGCGAGCGCACGGGCCAGCGCCACGCGTTGCTGCTGGCCGCCCGACAGCTCCTTGGGCAGGCGGTGCGCAAACGCGCCCAGCCGCACCATGTCCAGCGCAAGCTGCGTTTTCTGCTGCACCTCGGCCACGGGCAAGCGCCGCGCTTGCAGGCCAAACGCCACGTTCTCCGCCACCGTCATGTGCGGAAACAGGGCGTAGTTTTGAAACACCATGCCCAGACCGCGCCGGTACGGCGGCAGGCCGGAAATGTCCTGCCCATCCAGCAGAATGCGACCGCTGTCCGAATCAATCAGCCCGGCGATCAAGGACAGCAAGGTGGTCTTGCCCGAGCCCGACGGCCCGAGCAGGGTCAGGAACTCGCCGGCCGCCACGGTCAGCGTGGTGGCGGTCAGCGCGGCCACATGGTGGTAGCGCTTGCTGACACCCTCGATGCGCAGTTCCTGCATCAGGCCGCCACCCAGGCGTTGAAGCGTTCGGTCACCGCATCGCGGTTCTTGGCCCAGTAGCCCACGTTCCATTCAATGCCGCCCTTGATGTTCTCCGGGTGCGTGGGGAAAGACTGGGCACGCTTGGCATCAATGAAGTTGTAGGCCTTGGGCAGCGTGGGTCCATAGCTCAGGTATTTGGTGAACACGGCCTGGCGCTCGGGTGAATTGGCAAACTTGATGAACTCGCGGCAGATGTCGGCCTTGGGCGATCCCTTGGGAATGATCCAGCCTTCCGTGGTGTAGAAGAACTGGCTCCACATGATGGCCACCGGCGAGCCTTCGTCGGCCACCACCTGGGCGCGTGCGTTCCAGGTCGGGCACATATCGACCTCGCCCGACTTGAGCAGTTGCGAGGTCTGCGCGCCACTGGTCCACCAGACGCCCACGTCCTTCTTGATGCGGTCCAGCGAACGAAAGGCGCGGTCGATGTCCAGCGGATAGAGTGCGGACGGCGCAACGCCATCGGCCAGCAAGGCGTACTCGATGGTTTCCATCGGGTTTCGCCGCAGGGCGCGGCGGCCAGCGAATGCCTTGGTATCCCAATAATCTTTCCAGGTGCGCGGGCCCTTGCCAGCGGGGAACTTGTCGGTGCGGTAGGCCAGGATGCTCCCCACCACGTCCACACCCGCGTAGTGCGGCGCCTTGAACTGCGACGGCAGGTCTTTCAGCGCGTCGTCCAGGTTGAGCGGCTCCAGGTGCCCCATGCCCAGGAGCGCCTCATGCACGTCCTTGCTGACATGCGCCATGTCCCAGGTGTAGGACTTGGACTCGACCATGGAGCGGATGAAGGCGGTGGGCTGCGCCTGGCCCGTGGCCGGCACGATCTCGATGCCGGTTGCCGCGCGAAACGGCTTGTAGAACGCCTCGCCAAACCCTTCGGCATACGGGCCGCCCGGGTCACGAATCACCAGGCGCTTGTCCTGTGCCAACACCTCGGTGTTTTTCACCCAGATCATCAGGCCCAGGCCGGCACCGGCAGACGACTTGATAAATTGGCGGCGAGAAGTTTCGATACGCATATTTGTCTCCTGAATTGGGGTTGGTGTGAAGCCACGGACCAAAATATGACAGTACTGTCATTTTTTGTCAATAGGAAAATCTTCCGTGTACACGCCATACTGTCGGCCATGAAATCCACTCCGAAAAATACCTTGCGGGAAACCGCCCGAGCATCCACCCTGCCCAGCCGCTTCGTGGACTGGCTGCTGGAGCGTGGCGCGGAAATCGACCTTCTGCGCAAGGGTGAACGCACCCGTTTCGCGCTGAAATCCGCAGCGGCGCGCTTACTTGAAGAAAAGGGCTACGACCGCTTCTCCACCGGCGATGTGTCTGACTACGCCGAGGTCACGCGCACCGCGTTTTACACCTACTTTCCCAGCAAACAGGCGCTGGTGCTGGAGCTGCTGGAAGACTTCCTGAGCTTTCTGCGATTGTCCTTGCGGCCACAGAAACGCCTGACGGACCCCGCGCAGGTGGTGCTGCAAACAAATCTGGCCTACGTGCGCTTCTTCTCTGTCAATGCCCGCGTGATCCTGTCGATTCAGCACGTGCGCCGTGCCCTCTCGGGAGCGGAGCGGCAACACTTTGATCTGAACGACTGGTGGGCGCGCAAGGTGGCACAGGCCATTTTGCAGAATAGCAATGTGGACACGCAAGATCGCTCGCGCTTCGCATTGGCGACCGCGTATGCGCTGGAGACCATGGTGGACGGTTTTCTAATAGAGCTTTATGTGCGAAAAAATCCCAACCTATTGGCACTGAACCTTAGTGAAACAGAAGTCGCGCAGCTGCTGTCTGATCTTTGGAATGGAGCCACGGGACACCGCCATGCCAATAGAGCGGCAGTGCCAAGCGTGCCCGTGCGTTCAAAACGCAAGACTTTGAAGCCTGAAGCCTGAAGCCATTGACCAATACCCCCCTCAGCTGGTGCTCGTCGATTCCAAGAATTCCCTCAGTACATCAGAGGTCCCGGAGAGGAAAGGTAAGGAGTGTTCTTTCAAGGAAGAAATCGATCAATTCGGATATTCAAGAATGTTGGTCAAGAAACTTAATCAACATAGCGTTGAGTATGGCAGGCTCCTCAATGGTTGGCGTATGTCCTGCGCGCGGGATGAGTTCAAGCTGCGAACGTGCGATACCGTTGTGAATCATTTGCGCGCGCTTGGGACCATTGGCCCCATCGTGTTCACCCGTGGTAACAAAGACCGGGCATTGGACATGAGGCAGTAGGTAGCGAATGTCGCGGCGGCGTAGGATAGGTGCCGCCGCACGGCAGCAGGCAACCCTATCATTGGCGCACATGATGTTGATCCATCGTTCCTTTAGCGACGCGCGAGATTCATCGGCTAGGAAATCAGGGCCAAAGATGATTGGAGCCATTTGGTCACGAATTGACTCGAACCCTTCAACGAGAATTTTTCCAAACAGATTCTCATAGTTGGTGAGTTTGTCATAGGGTTCGCAATCGGCCGCCGCACCAATCGCAAACAAGCTCTTAATACGCGAGGGTCGTTCGGCCGCCATTCGTATGCCGACGACCCCCCCAATTGATAGACCAACCCAGTGAAATTGGTCCAACCCCAAATGAGTCATCAGGGTCATGCAGTCATGAGCCAGATTGTCTACATCGTAGCCTCCCAACGTGGCTTCACTTTTCCCCTGACCACGCCAATCGAGTCCGATACAGCGGTATTGCGCTCTCAGAGCCTCAAATTGCTGGGCGAACATCGCGCTTGAAAAGAAGATCCCATGCGTAAAGAGCACTGCTGGCTTGTCGCCGCCGGTGTCTTCGTAATATAGATTGGCGTCATTGACCAGTACATAAGGCATCGCGTTCTCCTGTTTTCTAATGAGAAGATCAGACAAACCACCAACTGAATATCTATAAGGACGAGGAAGCCCTTATAGGTCATGTAAGGCTACAGTCTCTTTGAAATAGATCTGATTGAGGGTCATACTTCCCGCCACTTTGGATTGGGACAGCTCATTTGCCGCAGACCCGAGCGGCAATCACGCGCTGGTTTGAATTGAATATGTTGTCAACAGGTAGCGCTGCTCCGCACTTGACAGCAATCAGCCACTCTGCGGTACTCGCAATCGCTGCAAAGCCGGTGTGCATGACCACTGTGTAGATTCGATGAATTTCCTCCGCAGTCGCGTTGCCGGCGGCGTTTGCATAGGAAACTGAGCCGCAGGCATCGTGCAGTAGTTCGACTTTCCAACCTTCCTGCGCCGCCTGAAGCGTCGTAGCCGTGTCACAGTTGTGTGTCATATAGCCGACCACAGTCACGGTATCAATTTCGCGTTCCCGCAACCACGCACCGAGCACGGTGCCATTGAGTGCGCTGGTTTGGTTTTTCTCGATCATCAAATCGCAAGGTCTCTCAGCGATCCTTGGATGCAACTCTGCACCCTTACTGCCTAGTGCAGCGATCGGTGAGGTTGCAGGGCCAACGTGCTGGACAACAACAACCGGAATTCCGGATGAGTTTGCAGCGTCCATTGCCTCACAGATGTTGGGCAGCGAGACTTCCACATCCGGGTACTCGATCGGCAGACGCCCGGTAAAGTATTCGTTCTGCACGTCAATGACGATCAGCGCTCGTTTTGGAGCCGCCTGTTGTGAAATCATTTCTTTCTATCCTTTGGTTGATAGCGGAATGGCCGCTAAGTCGCGGCGGCATTCATAGCACTTTCTTTGAACAGCGTTTATCGATTTGAATGGGCGACTATTGATCAGCGTATCTTTTCCAGAAGGTGTATTCATGCTGCAAAGGGCGCTCAAAGACCAACACCTATGCGTCGACAGTTTAAAGTATTAGAATCTACTAACGAACAAATATTTTATCTTGGCGTAAAAGAAAGATTTGCATGAGTATTGAGGACCTGGCTGCCGGATGCGGGCGTATTGATGAGGCTCTCTCCGTCTACGCGAAACACTCTCCTGAGGCTCCTTGCGTCAGTTTCGAGGGGCGACACTGGAACTGGTCAGAAGTCAACTCGTTGGTGGATCAATTCGCGCACGCGATGTCGGCCCTCGGGCTTGCTGCCGGTGATCGGATTGCCTTATTGAGTACTCCGCGCCCGGAGTACCTTGTTGTACTAATGGCTGCAAGCCGTATTGGTGCCATCTATGTGGGTTTGAACCCGCGCTATAAGGCTGCAGAGATAGCAGAGGCGGTGACGCGCGCTGACCCACGCCTAATCATTACACTCAGCTCGTTCGAGGGTCAGGACTTCCTGGCGCTTATCGAAACGGCTGGCGCCTCCGTGGCGCTGCCCCCCGTTGTTTCCTTCGATAGCGTGGAGACTTGTCTGGATGCGTTGCTGACGTTGTCCATCGTGGTGTCACGGGCACTGGATTCGCAACCAATACAAACCGCGCCAAGCAACGCGGCGGCAATTGTCTTTACATCTGGCACTACCGGAAAGCCCAAGGCGGCCATGCTTACGCATGCAGGTCTGCTTCTTGCCGCTTCTGTGCAGCACGGTCGGCTCAATCCGACACTCCCACGTTACCTCTGCAACCTGCCAATCAACCATGTAGGCTGCCTCATGAATCTTACGCTTGCCGCTTTGGTGGGCGGCGGCAGTATCGTGTTCCAGCAGCGGTTTTCGGCTGCAACTAGCCTGCAATTGATTCGCGACGAGGGGGTGAACTGTTGGCTGCAGGTTCCAGCCATGTTTCATGAGTGTGTGCTCGATCCGGCTTTCAATCCTCAGGAGTTACGGCACCTGAACAGCGTCTGCATAGGCGGAGGAGCCGTTTCAGTGCAAACGCTTGCCAAGTTGCGCCAGATTGGCGTGCCGGTGTACGTTGAATACGGGCAGACCGAGACTACCAGTTCCGGCACTTATTCCGACACTGATGCGACCGACGATGTGCTGACACACTGCATTGGTCGCTTTGATTCCCAATTTGAGTTCCGCATTGCAGACGTTGAAAATCAGCCGTGTCCCATAGGCGAGGTTGGAGAGATACAGGCCCGCGGTCAGTTGATTTTTGCTGGGTATTTCGCAGACCCTGATGCGACCAGCGAAGCCTTTAGCGCTGACGGTTGGCTTCACACGGGAGACCTGGCAATGTATCGACCAGATGGCAACATTGTGTTGCAGGGACGACGCAAGGAAATGATCAAAACAGGGGGTTACAACGTCTACCCGCGCGAGGTTGAGTTAGTGATCGAGACCCACCCCTGTATCGCCCAAGTTGTGGTTGTGGGTCTACCCGACGAGCGCTACGGCGAGACCGTGAATGCGGTCATCAGTTGCCGCAATGGACTGATTCAGGGCGAGGAACTGACTGCCCTGTGCCGACAAAAACTGGCCAACTACAAGGTGCCGAAGAGTTTTCGCATTATCCCGGCTTTTCCTTTGCTCGCCAACGGAAAAATCGACCGGGTTGGTACCCGTGCCATGGCAAGCGAACTACCTGCTTTGGACTGAAGCGTTCATCGCATCTCTCATAAACTTTCTGAGGATTCACAATGATCAAATTATTCGAAGATGACAACGCGCTTACGTACTTGGGCAAGGAAATTGGCACTTCACGCTGGATTGACATATCGCAGCAGCGCATCACTGAATTCGGCCACGTCACGGAAGATCCCGATAGGATGCACATTGACCCCGAGTGGGCGGCGGTGCACAGCCCGTTCGGGAAAACCTTTGCCTTCGGGTTTCTCACGGTATCTTTGCTCACGCGCATGGTCAATGATATTGTGGTACGCCCATCTGATGAGACATCAACTCTCAACTACGGCTTTGACCGACTGCGCATGCTCTCGCCAGTCCTGGTTGACAGTAGAATCCGCGGCCATTTGACTCTCAAAGCGTTGAGTCTTCGCTCTCCGGTTCAGTTTCGTGCTGTGTATACGGTGACGGTGGAAATCGAGGGGGGTGACAAGCCTGCCTTGGTCGCCGACTGGCTTTCAGTGACCAACGTTGCGAACGCACGCCTGCCGCTGCGAGGTGCCACTTCTTAACCGAAGGCTTTGTATGATTTCCACTCACGACATTCTCTCACTCGCCCCTTCAGGCTACTCAATGCCGTGGGTGGTGCAACCCGGGCAGGCGGTTGCGTTGCACGCGAGTTTGCCGCATCGCACCCAAATTGATATCGTGCGCTTGGGCTGCGCCAATGACGAACGACAGACCGATGGACGACTTCATGGACCTGCCGAGCGCATTACCGTGTTACCAGAAGTACCCGCAGCTATGCATGGGCCGCAGGTGCAGTCGTTGGTAGCAGGTGCGCAAGTGCGGGCGGATTGCGAGGGCCTGCCCGCCTGGTCCGATATTAGTCTGGTCCTTGCGGTGCAGCGGATGGCGCGCGGCACCCCCGGACATGTGATGACAGTGACAAGTGGCGACGGTTTTGGCATTCGCCTTGAACTGCGGGCACCCAAGCGCCACAGTGCAACTCTGGTGGTATCGGTGCTGCCTGGGGTGGACTCACTGGAGTTGGAACTGCCTAGCAGCGACTGGTTGCTGCTGGTGGTGGATATTCTGACTGACGTGGACAACATCGGCTCTTGGAAGCTACGGGCCAGAACGGCATTGATTAGGGCCACCGTACCGGGTGGCATTGCAACCTCCTGGACCGAGCGTTGGCTGCCTCTTGCGGCGTTACCGGCGGGCTCACCGAGCTGTCTGCACATGGGAACACGTGAAGAAAATCACACCAGTGCGGATGTACGTCTGGACTTGGTTTCAGTACTACCGCGAGTCAGCATTGAGTCACTGACACCTGCAGGTCTGCTCGCCTGCGAGGAAGATGCGGATGGCCCAACACTCTCATCCTGGGAGGTATCTGCTTTGCACGACCCTGGCTCGGTTTGCTTGCTGCGTGGTCGCCCTGGCAAGGGTTTCAGCGTTCAGGATCTCGCGGAGCGTGCCACTCTGATTGAGCCCCAGCGTCCGTACAGCGCAGTGCGAGGTGTGCGTTGGGATGGGCGCTTTCAAGGGCCTCAACAAGCTCCGGCACACTACACTGCATTGCACTTCAACTGTGACACGTTGCTTGACGCACATTGGAAGCCAACGACCGTCTGGCGGGTGCCTGACAATCTGGCTAGCGGGAGTTACGCGTTTCGCCTGAGTGCAGTCGATCAGGAAAGCCCAAGCTATATCAGCTTCTTTGTCAGTGGGGCGACGCGTCCGCGTCACTCCGTGGCGGTGTTGCTTCCCACATTCACCTACCTCGCTTACGCCAACGCCCCTGAAGGTCTGCGTGGGGAACCAGTAACTGAAGTCGAACACCTGGCTGAAATGCGACTCGATGCCGTGCATCCGGCCCACGGCCGCTCCATTTACGAACGACACCCCGATGGACAAGGTGTGCTCTGGGGCAGCAGCCGTCACCCGCTGTGGAGCGTCTCTCCGGGTCACAGGCCCTGGGGGTTGGTGGCCGATAGTTGGCTGCTGGAATGGTTGACTACCCAAGGGCAGCCGTTCGACGTCATTACCGATCACGACCTGCACCGAATGGGTGCTGAGGCGCTTGAACCCTATCGCATGGTGATAACGGGTCACCATCCAGAATACACCAGCACAGCCATGTGGGATGGTCTGTGGCGCTATCTTCAAAATGGTGGTCGGATGCTGTACTTGGGGGGCAATGGCTTTTACTGGCGCACCGCTTGCGACGAAGCGGCGGATGCCATTGAGGTCAGGCGAGCCGAAGACGGAACAAGGCCCAGCATTGCCCCACCAGGGGAATATCACTGCGCATTCACCGGCGAATACGGTGGTATTTGGCGTCGCCTGGGTCGTCCACCACAGCAAATTGTTGGAGTTGGCATGGCGGCACAGGGGTTTGAGCGCGCGTCCTACTACCGTAAATGTGATGATGCGCAGGCACTGGAAATGGCATTTGTATTTGAGGGTGTGATCGCAGAGACGTTTGGACATAGTGGTTGGTGGGGCGGTGGTGCCTCAGGGTGGGAAATCGATCGCTGCGATACCGATTTGGGTACACCGGCGCAGACTTGGTGGTTGGCCCGCTCTGAGGGGCACGCAGAAAGTATGATGCGTACCAAGGAGGAATTGCTGTCCTATGTGATGCCGTTCAAAGACGCGAAAGCGCGGTCCGACTTGGCTCTGGTGCCGGTTGGTCTCGGCGATGTTTTTGCAGTGGGCAGCATGACCTGGATAGGTTCTCTACACTGCACAGACACCGGAGCCACGGATGTGGCGAAAATAACGTCCAATGTCATCCGACGTTTCCTAGATCCAACCCCATTGCCGCGCAAAAGCAACACCGAATCATGAAACAAGAGAGTGTTACAAATCCTATAGCCAAGTTGCCTTCAGTAACTTACGAGTGCTGCTATGGCCAGTGAACGCATAACTGCCAAGCGCGCGGCACTGCGCAAGCGCATCATTGCGGTAGCGCTTGAGGCATTTTCCGCCCGCGGTTTCGAGGCCACGACAACGGTCGAAATCGCAGATACGCTGCAGATGACTGGCCCGTCGTTGTACCACTATTTCGGCACCAAAGAGGAGTTGCTCTATGCCTGCATGGACTTCATCCTTGAGCAACTCTACACTGACCTCAGTGCGGCAGCCGCAAGTGAGGGTACCGCGCAGCAGCGCATGGTCCGTGTTGTACGAGCTCAACTCAAGGTCGAGTTGGGCAGTGGCGGAGCCGCTTCGTTGGTAAATGCTCACTTATACGGTCCTCGCTATCTAACCCAAGTGCTATTGCCAGAGCACAGTGAAGCCTTACGCGAGCGTCAGCGCGCCCTGGTGAAAGTGTTCCGTGACCTCATCAGCGAAGGTGCCGCCAGCGGTGAGTTTGTGGTGACGGACGCCCGTATTGCAGCCTTCAATGTGCTGGCAGTGGTTCAGTATTCCGGTGTCTGGCACCGCCCACGCAAGGGGTTACGGCTTGCCGACCTGATGGATTTGCAGGTGTCAGCTGCTTTGCAGCTGCTTGGCATACCGCTGACGCCCGGGGCGGTACATGCGCAAGGGGTACGCAAATGAGTTTCGGCTTCCTGATATACCCCGGTGTCGAGGAGCTTGACTTCCAGGGGCCATGGGAAATGGTTGGCATGTGGCATAAATATGCCGGCGGGCCGGCCCCCTGTTTGGTTGCCCGCAACCTCGATCCAGTGCGTTGCGCGCATGGCATGAGGGTACTACCTGACATCGATTTCACCAGTGGGAGACGGTTCAGCCAATTGCTGATACCGGGTGGCTTTGCCGCGTTTACCGAGATGAATCAAACTGATATCTGTGATTTCGTGCGCCTACACGCACAGGCTGGAACAACGTTAATGTCGGTGTGCTCGGGGAGCTTCATTTTGTTGGGTGCGAATGTGCTTTCCGGCCGACGCGCCAGCACCAACTGGAAGGTTATAGAAAAGTTGCGGGAAGCCGGGATTGAGGTCGTAGAAGAACGATATACGCGCGATGGGTCGGTCTGGACGTCAGCTGGCGTATCAGCCGGTATCGATATGTTGCTTGCCTATATTGCGTTTACGCAAGGTGAGAACGTGGCATCTTCGGTTCAGTTACATGCAGAATATTTTCCAGAGGGGCGCATCTACGGTCATGATCGCGAGGCACAACCCTTGCCGACCTATGTCAAACGGGCTTGAGGCAATGGTGACCGACCGGCAGCGAGTGCCTGCCGTTACCGCGTGGGCTAACCAATTAGCGTACTCGCGCGCCGTCAAAGTAGGTAGGAACGTATTCGTCTCGGGCACTTTACCTGTGGATTCACAAGGACAGCTCGTGGGAGGTACTGATGTCTATCTGCAAACTTGCCAAGTCCTTCGGTTGATCCTGGGGTCGTTGAATGAAGTCGGAGCTAGCGCACAAGATGTGGTTCGACTGCGCATCTATCTGAAGGATTACACCGACTTTCCCGAGATAGCCAGGGCGCAGTTCGAGGTGTTTGAATCGGTTAGGCCGACTTGCACTTTCGTTCAGACCAGTTTTGTCGGCCCGGAATTCAGGGTGCAGATGGACGCAGATGCCATCCTTGAAATTCATTCTTCTGAATCTATGCTGCTGCAATATTCCAGCTAATCGTGTACATAGTCCAATGTCACAAACATTCGATCCTGCCCCTCTGCGCGTCCAATATCGCAACGCCCTGACTGCAACGCAATTCCTCAAAATTGAATCGATAGTCTGACAGTAATGTCTGAAAGCCGCAGTGCGAGGATGCCAGGCCAGAAGATCACGCTACGCCGACCCAGGTCTCGATCAGCTCGGGCTGTGCTCGAAGCTGCGCCACGCTGCCAAAAAATACCACTTCCCCACGACCAAGTACAAGTACATCGTCAGCAAGTTCGAGTGCGATGTCTAGCTTTTGTTCGATCAATAGCATGCCTAGCCCTTCGCTCTTCAGAAGCAATAGTGTCTCCGCCACGCGCTGTACCATTTGAGGTGACAACCCTTCGGTGGGTTCATCGATGACCAGTAAACGCGGGTTTCCCATGAGTGCCCGGCAGAGCACTAGCATCTGCTGCTCGCCGCCGGAAAGTGCCCCGGCCGGGGCAAGGCGACGCTCACCCAGACGTGGGAAAAGTTCGTAGCAACGCCCCAAGTTCCACTTCGCAGATACGCCAGATGCGGGTGAACGGTGCCCAAGTTGAAGGTTCTCCTCGACGTTTAGCTGATCAAAGACTTCGCGGTTCTCAGGCACATAGCTAACACCCGCTCGGGCAATACGAAACGAACGTTCGTCCACCAACTCTCGCCCCATGAAACGCACTGAGCCCTGACGTACGACGCGCCCGACAAGTGCACGTGCCAAGGTAGAACGCCCAGCGCCGTTGCGCCCCACCACAGTCAGTACACGGCCCTCGTTCAACGTGAAATCTACGCCGAACAGGACTTGGCTTGCGCCATAAAAAGCATCAAGCGCACGAACCTTAAGCATGTCTCTGCGCCTCCTGCGCCGAATGCTGGCCCAAATAGGCCGCCCTCACTTCCGGGTGACAGCGCACAGCTTCGGGCGTATCCACCACAATGACACGGCCGTAAACCAATACCGCAATTCTGTCCGCCAATTCGAACACCACATTCATGTCGTGTTCGATGATGAGCAACGTTCGCCCCTCGCTGATGCGACGCACCAGAGACACGACGCGCTGCGTTTCATCGCGACTCATGCCGGCCGTGGGTTCGTCGAGCAGCACGTAGCGTGGGTCTCCTGCAACGGTCATACCGATTTCCAGCAGACGCTGTTCGGAGTAACTTAAATCACGCGCTGGCGTATGTGCCCGATCGTTCAGCTCAAGTTGATCCAGTAGAGCATCGACCTGCCTGGCCAACGCTTGGTGCTCCGCTAGCTGCGAGCACAAACCCAAGCGCTGCTTATGGGTCCACATCGCGCCGATGCACAGGTTTTCGCGCACGCTCAGCGATGCAAAGAAATTACTGACCTGAAAACTGCGACCTAGTCCAGCGCGGGCCAACCTATACGGTGGCTGGCCTGCAACGTCTGCGCCGTGCAAGCGGATACTACCGCCGTCGGGTACGAGTTGGCCAGAGATCAATGCAAACAGCGTTGACTTTCCCGCACCGTTGGGGCCGATCAGCGCCAGACGCTCCCCTTCGCGGACCTCGAGATCTGTTCCCCGGATGACCTCAGTGAGTCCGAAGGACTTGCGCAGGCCGCGTATCTCTAGTGCGTTCATCGCTTGCTCCCACTGCGGCCAACGACACGCGTCAACCATACTGCAACAGTCAATCCCGACCCCCAAAAAATGGTCAGGAGCGCTGTTGACCCCAAAGCGTGCCAACCTGGAAGTCGCGACGCTTCGCCCAGAAATATTTGATATGCGGTCTCGATAAAGACCACGAGCACCACGGCAAACCCCAAGACGGTGGCAGCCGAAGCAGCAATGGTGCGTGGCATGCTGCGTCGTTGCCAAGCACTCACGCACAATCCGGCGATGCCTTGTGGTGCCAGCCAAACCAGCGTCACGAATACAAAACCGTAGTAGAACAGCCAAGCCCGGGTCCAGCCGGATACGACACTATTCATTACACTTAGGAAAATAGCACCCAGCAGTGGCCCGAACGTGCTACCGATCCCTCCGATAACCGTCATCAGCAGCACATCTGCCGAGGTGTGGAGGGACACTGAATCCACTGTGACGATTTCGAATGCCAGTGCCGACAGGGCCCCGGCCACACCTGCCAATGTGCTTGCGACCAGATACGAAACCCAACGGATGTTGGCAGCGCAAAAACCCGAGAATTCCGCGCGCTGAGCATTGTCACGCACCGCCAGAGTTGCCATGCCAAAAGGGGTACCAGCCAGCCAGTGCACAGTTGCCAGCACCGAGCACGACCACGCGGCAGTAAAAAGCAGTTGAGCGCCACCTCGCCCATAGTCAAATCCAAGGAGTGATCGCACGTCCGTGCGATGAAGCGTGACCCCAGCCTCACCGCCGAAGAAGGCCGGAAACATCAAAAAGCAAGCTGCGACTAGCTCGCCAAGACCCAGCGTAACCATGGAGAATGCCACGCCGGAGCGTCTGGTCACGGGAAAGCCCAGTACGACCCCACAACACAGTCCAACGAATGCACCAACCAGTGGCAAAAGCTCGTAGACTGGCCAACTACTGCCCAGCCAGCGCACTGTGTGGGCGGTGACGAAGGCGGCTAGGCCAAAGTTCACGGCATGGCCGAATGAAAGCATGCCTGTGCGCCCGAAAAGCAGTTGATAGCTCAGACCGAAGCACCACCACAGCACGACCTGTGTGGCCAACTGCACGAAAAAACTACCGCCCGTCAACGCAAGGGCAATAACTGCGACAAGCACCACAGCCGGCCCGATCAGCGTCATCCCGAATTTCTTTCTTGTCGGGTGCGGGTCAGGCGCCCTGACGGCACTATGAGTATCGTGAGACATTAGGCGTCTCTTCGGCCAAGCAGTCCGCGCGGGCGTATGAGAAGGACAGCGACCATTAGGCAGTACGGCGCCATTGGCGCGAGCTGAGATATCTTGACTTCGGCGAGCGCACCGTGAGCAAGTAGGCCCATCGGGATCAGAGCCTCGCCCAGACGTAGATCCACAGCAATCAGCAAAGTCTGCAGCAATCCAACCAAAATAGACGCCACGAATGCACCCGGGATTGACCCCAACCCACCGATGACCACGACCACGAAGATGATCGTACCTAGCTGCGTCGCCATGGACGGTTCGGTGGTGAGCGCCGCGCCACCTATCACGCCAGCCAACCCAGCCAGTGCGCTGCCTAGACCAAACACCCACATGAACACACGGTCGGTGTCGTGACCCAGGTTCTCAACCATCAGCGGGTGTGTGAGTGAAGCGCGCACAATCAAACCCACCCGGGTGTGCGTCACCAGTGCGTACAGGCCGGCCAGTGCCGCCGCTGTCACCAGCACCATAAAGCCCTTGTATGCCGGGTAGGGTGTTCCGAACAACTCAAACAAGCTGCCTTTGAGAGCATGCGGAAAGTTGTAGTCAACCGGTCCAGCTCCCCAAATCAGCTTAACGACCTCCTCAATAAGAAGGGCCAAACCGAAGGTAAATAGGAGTTCAACCACATGACCGCGCACATGCAGAGCGCGCAAGAACCAACGCTCTAATGCGCAGCCCATGATCCCAACAAGCGCTGGCGCGACAAGTGCGCCAACCCAGAATCCCAAGTGCTTCGCTAGTGCATAGCCGACATAGGCACCGAGCATATAGATACTCGCATGTGCGAAATTCATGATACCCATCAAGCTAAAGATGAGAGTCAGCCCGGAAGCCAACATGAATAGCAGGAATCCGTAGGTCAAACCATTTAGTAGGGACGAGGCTAGTACTTCCATTTCTGGCTCGGCAGATGGTGCTGGGGGACTGGCTGGATTTCAGCGGGCTGGACGCTGCATCTGGCATGCCATGATCGGCTCCGTCGCGCTCGCGGGGATCATTGCGTCGGTACGGAATCCGTAGACCAGTCCCTCTACTCCATATTTCACTTTCTTGCCGTCCTGCGCTTCAAATGTCTGGATGAACATCGGGGCGAGCAGTTGATGGTCAGCGGCGCGCATCTGCACCTCGCCGAATGCACCCGCAGTCTTCAACCCCTCGAGGGCGAAGGCAACGCCCTTGGGCTCAATCGTGCCCGCCTTCTTTACGGCTTCGCCCAGCAGATTCACCATCTCAATAACGCCAGTGTGAAAGATCTCGCTCTTTGGATACTTGGATTTGAAGTTGTCGTAGATGGATTTCGCGCGTTGCGACATGGCGTTGGTCTCCCATGTCGTAACTAGGCGCAGGCTATCGACTCCTGCAGTCCCCACCGCGGTGGGTGCGCCCAAAGCATTGCCATAGTAGGTGTAAAACTTGACTTTCAAACCAATGTCCTTGGCGGCCTTGATGAGAAGTACCAGATCTTGGCCGAAATTCCCTGTGATCACCGTGTCCGCACCCGATGCTTTGATCTTGGCAACATAGGGTGAAAAGTCTTTGGTGCTGCCAATAGGGTGACGCTCCTCACCGGCGATAACGACATCAGGTCGCATCGCGCCGAGGTAGCTTTTGGCTGACGCCTCAACTTGCTGCCCAAAGCTGTAGTCCTGATTAATAAGGTAGACCTTTTTCACTGATTTGTCGCGCGTGATGTGGGACGCCAGAGCGAACATACGCATACGAACATGCGGATCAAACCGGAAATGCCAGAAAGAGCATTGCGCTTCTGTAAAGGCGGGATCAATCGCCTGGTGGTTGAGATACAACACCTCTTGCCCGGGGTTACGCGCGTTATAGGTGTTGATGGTCTCCATCAAACCCGACACGATGGCGGAGCTCCCGCCACCGACAAAATAGCGAATGCCGCGCTCTGTGGCCTGACGAAATATGTTCATGGCCTCCTGTGCTTTTCCCTTGGCGTCATATGGGACCACCTCGAACTTGAGGTCTTTGCTGCGGGCGTTGAATTCATCCACGGCGGCCTGTAGCGTACGCAAGTTGGTATCGCCCTGACTTTGGAATGGGCCGGAAAGCGGTTCAAGATCGGCGAGGCGCACGATTTGCTGCGCCAGAGAGCCGGTACTCAAAGTGAGCGCGATGGTGGCGCACATGGCTGCCCCGAATCTGGCCAACAAGTTCTTGGTGAATAGGTGCGAATTGGTCATGAATGTTGTCTCCTGATTGTGAGATTTAAGACAGGAGGCGCCCCTATGACACCTCAAAAACCCATGAATACTACTCATCTTTGTTTTACGGGTCAACAAATGTTTTACTGCTTCGTAACGTTTTGCAAAAAATTTCATTTCCGGGTAGAAACAGCGGATCTGATCGGCATCAATACCGTCCCGACAAAACATCCGCATTCGAATTTCATTAGTCTCAGCGCCGCTAGATGCGCAGATTTTTTGCAAAGTGAATTTGCTGTTTTTATTTACTGCTCGATAAAACTCCTATTGCACAATAAAACATGATGTGGCATAGTTGCGTTCCCAACTTCGAGGGTTCAAACCATGCGTATTGCTTCTTCACTTCGCTTCTTCCCGCCGACCCTAATCGCTTTGGCCGCGCACGCCGCCCTTGCTCAATCAGCACCACCTGTAACCAACACAAATGCGGACGCTGAGGTGGGCGAATTAAAGTCTGTCGTCGTTACGGCGCAACGGCGCAATGAGCGCATTCAGGATGTGCCGATCACTATGTCCGCCTTCACTGGAGACACGCTAAAGCAACTCGGAGCTATCAAGCTCGAAGATGTGGCCGACTCGGTCTCCAATGTCTCAATGTTCAAGATGGCATCAGGTCAGCCTACGTGGGTAATTCGAGGAGTCGGGCTTACCGATTTCAGCCCTAATAACACGCCGACCGCAGCCGTATATCAGGACGACGTCTACCTGACGTCAACTGCGATGAGTCAGCTTTCAATGTTTGACATTCAGCGCGTCGAGGTACTCAAAGGACCGCAAGGCGGCATCTATGGGCGTAACGCCAGCGGAGGCGCTGTCAAGGTCATGAGTGTCCGGCCCGAATTCGGTGTAGAAGAAAAGACTCTTTCGATGTCGGTCGATAGTTGGAAGCGTGCAACCGTCGGCGGCAGCTTGTCGACTACCTTAAAACCTGACACTCTGGCTACTCGGATTGCATTCAATGCCAGCAAAGGCATCGGCAGCGATGCTGGAGCGAACCAATTGGTCAACTATGGCCGCAATTACGGCTCCCCTGACAGTATGGCAATCCGTGTTTCAAACACATTGAAGTTGTCTACGGAGAATTCACTCACGCTTATCGTGGATGCAGCAAGTGACAAAAGTGAAACGCCGCGCCTGACGGCCTTGGGTGTTTATTCGGTTCCTCCTCCGTTAAAACAAACAGTTTGCGCTCCGCTCATGGCGGGGTTCGTTGACAATGTCAACTGCGCTTCATACGCACAATTAACGCAAATATTTGCTACCGGCAAAAGCGATCAAAGTCCATCCCGAGCCACACCGGGAGAGTCCTCATTGTCGGATCCATTTGGTCAAGTTGATGTCAAGAGCACTGGTGCTACGCTGCATGGACAGTTTAAGGTTGGCGGGCTTGATCTGGTGAGCATTACCAACCTGCGAAATTTTGATTACGGTCGATCTCTCGATGGTGATGCCACGAAGGGCGAATATGCACATCAGGTGTCGATGACGAACTTCAGGGTTGGCTCACAAGAATTGCGATTGCAGCAAAACGAGGGTAACTTCAAGTGGGCAGGCGGCCTGAGTTATGCCAAGGACGACTTGCATGAGGATCGAGCGTTCCTGTTTCGCGACGCTATGTTTAAGGTTGGGAGTTTCGCCGCTTACGGTGTAAAGAGCGCGTCAGAACTAATCGCCAGCTTACGCTATGACCAGCTTACCAATTCCAGTTCTGCGTTTGGTCAGTTTGACTGGGGTTTTGCGCCGCGTTGGACACTGGGTGGCTCGCTGCGTTACACCAACGAGACCAAAACCTACCGCAACGGTGGATTTGGATTCGATCAGCATAGTGGACCGATTGCCACAGCTGTGCAGCCGATTACCAACAACACCTTGCAGGCCGATTACCAACTTGATAGCCATTGGTCCGGAGGCGCAAATGTGCGTTGGCAGCCCGATCGCCAAACCACGGTTTATGGCTCACTGCAGCGTGGCTTCAAGGTTGGCGGGTTCTTTGGGGGCTTCCCACTCAACGGCACGGCGGCGATACTTCCCTACAAGGAAGAGACCAACGATGCACTTGAACTTGGCGTCAAGTGGACAGTACCCAACCGTCGGTTTGGTGTAAATGCGGCGGTCTTCGAATACCACTACCAGGATGCGCAGGCTTTCACTACGGTGTACAGCAGTTTGCTCAACGGACCTGTCACACGATTGGACAATGTCGGACGCGCAAAGCACCAGGGTGCTGAGATCGAGACCTTCTGGCGTCCGACCGATGCTTTTCGTATAGATGCTTCGGTTGGCTACCTTGACGCTAAATTTCTTGATGACAAGCCGTATTACACCAACGATGGGAAGGCTGCGAGCTACAAGGATCAACAGAGGATCTACGCTCCCAAGTGGAGTTGGACACTGCGCGGTCAGTACGACGTACCTCTGAGCAGTGGAGCCAACGTGCGCCTGAGCATGGGTATCAATGGTCGCACCGATGCCAGCCAAGGAGCGGGATCGCCAGTGGACGCCGTTCTTTTGGCATTGCCTGGCTACACACTGCTTAACGCTCGGGTGGCCTACGACTCGCCCAATGACCGCTGGCAGCTGGCGTTCTACGGCAAGAATCTGACAAACACCGCTGTCATCGTGTCTCCTTCTAGTGATGGCCTAAGCGGTTACGCACGCATGTACGGTGAGCCGCGCACCTTTGGTATTGAAGGGCGATATTCCTTCTAAGGTATTTGGTGGTACTCCTTGGCTTGTTCAAGGGGACAACTGCCATATTGACCCATTGCCTTGGAAGACCTGAGGCACTGGGTCTCCCGAGAGCTATTTCTTGAAACGTTTGTAAACCACGGCCAGAGTAACAAGCGTTCTATAAAACACATTGAAAGTGAACCAGCTGTGACCCGCTTTATTGACGTACCTGCTATGACACGCCTGATCGAAGAGGTCGGCCTCACCCGAATAATCGGTGAACTATCCAATTGCATCGAAGAGGATTTTCTTAGATGGAACGAGTTCGACAAGTCATCGCGGGTGGCGAATCACTCAGAGATTGGTGTCATCGAACTCATGCCCGTATCCAATGCGCGGCACTACGCCTTCAAGTACGTCAATGGTCACCCCAATAACACCGCGTCTGGCTTATCAACGGTGATGGCTTTTGGCGTCTTGGCAGAAGTACAAACTGGCTATCCCATTCTGCTCTCGGAGCTGACGGTTGCGACCGCATTGCGGACTTGTGCCACCTCACTTATGGCTGCGCGCGCACTAGCCCGGTCTGACTCCAGGCGAATGGCATTGATTGGAAATGGCGCGCAATCCGAATTCCAGGCAATCGCCTTTCACGCCCTTTTTGGTATTGACGAAATCGCTGTCTACGACGTCGACCCTCAAGCCACAGAAAAATTACTGAGAAATTTGGCCGAATACCCAACGCTCAAAATAACTCATGCCCCCAGCATTGCGCAGGCGGTAAGCGGGGCAGATATCGTCACAACAGTGACGGCAGACAAAACCCGCGCCACCATCCTTACGCCGGAGATGGTGGAGCCAGGGATGCACATCAACGCCATTGGCGGCGATTGCCCTGGCAAAACCGAATTACATGGTGACGTGCTGCGTGGCGCCCGCGTCTTCGTCGAGTACGAACCCCAGACACGTATAGAAGGGGACATCCAACAACTTGATGCCGACTTTCCCGTGGTGGATCTGTGGCGAGTTCTGAGCGGGAATCAACCAGGCCGTCAGAATCGCGAGCAGGTCACGGTCTTTGACTCTGTAGGATTTGCGCTTGAGGACTACTCGACTTTGCGGTATGTAAATCAGCAAGTCACCAAACTTGGTCTGGGTGTCGATGTCGAACTTGTACCCGGCATGGACGATCCTAAAGACCTGTTTCGATTCACTCGAAGCGCTCGAGCTCCACTGCTGCGGCGTGTGGTTTGAGCCGAAGAGACAGGGGAACCGAAATTGAAAGTCGAACTGCTCGAGACACGACCGCAAGCGGTCAGTAAAAGTACGCCCAGAACCACGCTGCACCCCGTGGTGAGTGCTCTTGGAGACCGCGCGACTGAGTTCGCCGAGCTCCGGCGCGATTTGCATCGCCACCCCGAGTTGGGACTGGTTGAGCATAGAACTTCTCGACGCGTTGCCGATTGCCTGCGCGAGTGGGGCTACGAAGTCCATTGTGGCTTGGCCACAACGGGTGTAGTCGCGACGTTGTGCAGAGGATCTGGTCACAAGTACCTGGGTTTGCGGGCTGACATGGATGCGCTGCCAATTCATGAGACCAGCGGGCGACCCTGGACCAGTGTGCACGATGGCGTCATGCATGCCTGCGGGCATGATGGTCACACCGCGATGCTACTGGCGGCTGCGCGGTATCTAGCTGAAAAAGGTGAGTTTTCGGGCACGCTGCACCTGATATTTCAACCCGCAGAGGAGCACCCCGGTGGCGCACGTCTAATGATCGAACAGGGTCTGTTTGACAAGTTCCGTTGTGACGCCCTGTTCGCCATGCACAACATGCCAGGTATTGAGCAAGGGCGACTCGTGTTTCGCGAAGGTCCTGCTATGGCGTCCTCTGACGACGTTACGATCACGTTGCATGGCCCGGGCGGTCACGCTGCGTCGCCGCACCGGACGGCAGATCCCATCGTCGCCGCCGCTGCCATCGTGATGGCACTACAGACTATCGTTTCACGCAATATCGATCCTCAGCAGGCGGCTATTGTTACGGTTGGAGCACTGCAGGCCGGCAGCGCAAACAACGTGATTCCTGATGTGGCCAGGCTTGAGCTGAGCGTGCGTGCGCTGGACCCAACGGTGCGCGACCTGTTGGAAGCACGTATTCACGCGGTAGTGCAGGGACAGGCCGAGAGTTTTGGTGTGCGTGCAGTGGTGGACTACCGCCGGGACTATCCCGTTCTCGTCAATTCTCGGAACGAAACCGAATTTGCACGGGAAGTAGGTGCAGAGTTGTTGGGCGAGGACGGCATTGAGCGCCAGGGTCCTGCCATCACCGGAAGCGAAGACTTTGCAGTGATGTTGCAGCACCGTCCTGGCAGTTACGTGCTGATCGGAAACGGTGCGGGCGAAGGCCACTGCATGCTGCACAACGCCGGTTACGACTTCAACGACGACAACCTGACCGTGGGCGCTGCCTTCTGGGTCAGGTTGACAGAGCGCTTCCTTTGTAACTAACCAAATATGGAGATATCCATGACACTGAACAGACGCCAAATTCTCGCCGCTGGCACTTTGGCCTGCGGGATCCCCTTGCCACTTTTGGCGCAAGGCGCACGTGTTCTCAACATTGCACTCTACCCGGAGCCGCCAACGCTCCTGGCGGCCTTTGGAGGGGTTGCACCGGCGCAGCTGGTCAATGGCAATATTTATGAGAGCTTATTGCGTTTCGACGAGAAACTACAACCGCTGCCCAACTTGGCCACCGAGTGGACAGTCTCCAAGGATGCCATGACTTACACCTTCAAGCTTAAGCGCGGCGTCACATGGCACGATGGAAAGCCGTTCACGGCCTCTGATGTCGTTTACACCGCTGACGTTTTCATGCGCAAGCTCAATCCGCGGTTCCGGCTGGTGCTTGAGTTGGTTCAAAGCATTCAGGCGCTTGACTCCTACACGGTGGAGTTCCGTTTGACTTCCCCGTACCCACCGTTCCTTCAGTTGTTTGATGTCAATACCTTCCCGATTGCTCCCAAACATCAATTTGAGAGCGCCGATCTTTCGCGACCGCCAACGCTGACACCGGTGGGTACTGGCCCCTACATATTCAAGGAATGGCAGCGCGGCGCGTTCATTCTGCTCGAGCGCAATTCGGCCTACCACGTAGCCGGGTTGCCAGCGGTGAATAGTGTCTATTTCCATGTGATACCCGATGCTGCCTCGCGTGCAGCCGCATTTGAGTCTGGCCGGGTCGACGTGTTGCCAGGTGGCACTGTGGAGTTCTTTGATGTCGGTCGTCTAACCAAGCTGCCGGGGGTTTCCGTCACCACAAAGGGATCAGAAAAGCTGGCGCCGTTGTCCATGCTTTGGATCAACCACCGCACGCCATCGCTACAGGACGTCCGCGTGCGTCGGGCACTGATGCACGCCATTGACCGCGATGGCCTCGCCAAGGTGGCCTGGCAAGGTTTTGCAGCGCCGGCCACAGGCCCGCTGAACCATTCCACCGCGTTTTACACGCCCACGGTAAGTAGCTATCCGTATGACACGGCCAAGGCCAAGAAGCTGCTGGGTCAGGCTGGTTACAAGGGGGAGCCGGTGCGTCTACTCGGGCTTCCCTATGGCGAAGTGTGGACGCGCACCGCCGAGATGGTCAAGCAGAACCTGCTCGCTGCCGGATTTAACGTTCAGCAGGTCAATGCTGATCTGCCTGGCGTCGTGTCGCGACAATCGAGTTGGGACTTTGACCTTGCGTTCACTTACTTCAATCAATACGGTGACCCGGCGATTGGCGTGGCTCGCAACTACATCAGCAGTGAGATTAAAAAAGGCTCCCCATACAACAACGTCGGCGGCTATCACAGCGCCAAAATTGACGCGTTGTTCATTCGCGGTGCTCGCGAGAGCGACCCTAGCAAGCGCGCCGAGATCTATGCTGAAGTGCAGCGCACAATGGTTGATGATGTGGCTGCCGTCTGGTTGCTGGAGATGAACTTGCCAACTGTCTATCGCACGCGCATTGACAACCTCATCAACAGTGCCCTGGGCTTGAACGACAGCCTTGCACGCGCGACGCTGCGTAGCTGAACCGAAGACTGTATCCCATGAATAAGC
>Ga0208636_100126_pt1 | contig 25307 bp, 23 predicted proteins | sample LakWasM103_HOW12_2_FD_183921 | JGI IMG/M metagenome (GOLD analysis project Ga0208636, IMG submission 183921) | Freshwater sediment methanotrophic microbial communities from Lake Washington under simulated oxygen tension - Sediment Metagenome... | ecosystem: Environmental > Aquatic > Freshwater >... | reverse complement strand
CAATTTTATTGGTTAACGGAAATATGAGGTGATTGGAGCCGCTTTTCCTGTTGAATAGTCTAAAAACCGCCAAACCGTCCATAGTCTGTTTAAGGTATGGATAGTGAGATAGATTAGTGGCTTATGACCGATAATGTATGGGTATTTTCGGCCAGCTGGAGTCAGTCGCCCATTACCAATGAATGGCAGGTTAACCTTGAAAAGCCGTCATACAAAGAGTACCAATGATTGGCCGTTACCTTCTCATATAACTGTCGTTATGGTACTCATTAGACATAGGCGTTCGGATTCCAGGTGTGTGGCTCAGCTTTGACATCTTTGCACCAAGCGTAGAGAGCATCGTAGATCACTAAGCCCTGAGCGAGCATTTCATGGTCGTCCTGAAAATTGTGGGAAAGGCCTAGCGAAATTGCCAAGAGCCCTGTCGCTTGTGGAGCTAGATCCAACCTGTCGGTATCGGCACCACGCACGATGACGGCGAGAGACTGTAAAGCCGGATCGGTTAGCTGGTATTTTTTTAAAAAAGTGTCGAAACTGCACAATTCATCGACATGCGAAAGTTCGGCACCTGGAATATCATAAGGAATGGCTCCGGTTTCTTCTGCCACACGAAGAACCACATCTGTTGGCACATAAAGAAATTGCGCTTCCGGGTCGATAAAGCGTTGGATCAGCCATGGACAGGCAATGCGGTCTATTTTTGGACGTTCACGAGTGATCCATTGCATGTTTTTGCTCCTATGATTTTGCCTGAGTGTCCAGTGCAGTTTTTATGGCTTTGGCTAGATCGCTGACAGATCCAGTCCCCCAATAATGTAAAAAAACAATCTTCGGTGTTTCATTCACCATGTGATGATGAATGGCAGCGATGTTGATGCCTGCGCCTCGCAAGGCTTTCAATACACCTTGAAGCTCGGATTCAAGCATTGCAAAATCACCCTCGACAATAGCGTTCTCATTACTTCCGGCGAATACCGCCCAAGTATTAACACCCATTGCTTTACCCGCACTGTGACCGTTCATTTGGGTCGTGCGCCCCAACGTCACTTTATAAACTTCGCCTGCTTTTTCTACTGGTGTGCCAATGATAGTTTCAATCGGCTTAGGATCAAGTGACGTTTTAGCTGCATTAAATTTTATCGCAGGCACTGGCTTTTTAGCGCTATGCGTTTCCTGAACTTTAGCAAAGACCTTGCCGACACCCGTGGCGAGTGCCTCCAGATTGCCCATGCCGCCGATATGCATGAACATAATTTTGGGTGTATCCCAGAGAAAATGGTTGTGTAGTGCCGTGACCTCCAAACCGTTATCCAGTGCGGCGCTCATAACCGGATTAATCTGATCTTCCTGCAACACCATGTCGCCCATCACCATGACTTGATCGCCAGTTGCCTGAAATCCAGCCCAGGAGGTCAATCCCATTTGCGGGGTCATTTTGACACCCGCGACGGTGACGCTCAGGTCAGTGCGGGGCTGGCTGATCTTAAAGACAGACTCGGCAGCATCCAGCTTTCCCTTAATGCCAGTGAGCTGTTCGATTTTGACCGTATCCAGCACAACCGGATTATCAGATGGTTGTTGTGCAACGGATTGTTTTGAAACCCATGCACACAAAACAATAATGCCTATTTGAGACCAATGGTTCGACTTCATAAAAACACTCCATACTGGACTAGCCAAGGCTTGATAAATAACAATAACAGTCCAGCCATACCAGAAACAGCAATGACCGGAATAACCCCCGCCTTGTATCGGAACAGTGCCATACAAGCATATGCTGCGATTAGAGCGGCAATACCATCGAAATGTCCGGAAAAACCTTGTGGCCAGAACACATGCCAAGCAAAAAACACGGCCAGATTAAGAATAACACCGACCACTGCGGCGGTAATCGCTGACAAGGGAGCAGTAAATTTTAAATTACCGTGTGTCGATTCCACCAAAGGGCCACCTGCCAGGATAAACAAAAAACTGAACAGAAAAGTGAAATAAGTCACTACGACCGCCGCAACCACACCCGCCATTAATAACGCATCCGGGCCAAAAGGTAACTGGCTCCAGCCGCCTAAAAATCCGACGAAGGTGACGATCATAATCAAGGGGCCGGGCGTGGTTTCGCCCAGCGCCAAGCCATCGATCATTTGCGTGGCGCTCAACCAGTGGTAATGTTCCACCGCGCCCTGATAAACATACGGCAATACCGCATAAGCGCCGCCGAAAGTCAGCAGCGCCGCCTTGGTGAAAAACCAGCCCATTTGTGTCAGCGCACCGTTCCAACCGTATTGACCACACAATAAGCCCATCACGCCGCCCCACAAAAGGAATCCCACCACCACGATTTTAAGCAAGTGTGGCCAACTGAAATGAGCATGATCGGGAATGGGCGTGTCATCATCGATCAGGGCGGGGCCGTAGCTTTGTTTGGCCGAGCCGTGACCGCCGCCCACAGTAAACTTGTCAGGGACGATGCGCCCACCAATAGCGCCCAAACAGGCTGCTATCAGCACGATCAACGGGAATGGCGCATGCAATACAAAGATGGCAAGAAAAGCCAGCGCCGCTAAAGTCCACAATAGGCCGTTTTTTAAAGCCCTCGAGCCGATGCGATGCGCCGCGAACAGCACGATGGCGGTGACAGCGGGTTTGATGCCGTAAAGAACACCGGCAACGGCTGGTACATGACCAAAGCTCAGGTATATCCAGCTTAACAGGATCAACAGGAACAGTGACGGTAGAATAAATAAAAGGCCTGCGATCACGCCGCCCCAGGTGCGGTGCATCAACCAGCCTATATAGGTCGCCAACTGTTGCGCTTCCGGCCCCGGCAATAACATGCAGTAATTCAGCGCATGTAAGAAACGCTTTTCTGAAATCCAGCGTTTTTTCTCGACTAAATCCTGATGCATAATGGCGATTTGTCCGGCAGGCCCCCCGAAACTGATAAAACCCAGTTTCAGCCAATACCAAAAAGCTTGCCCCAACGTGACTGGCGGAGGGGGCATTTGCGATGGATTAAGTTGATTCATAAGTCGCTTCCTAAAAAGGCCTGATAAAAGGCATCAAAAATCTTTTCCGTTTCGACGAGCAGTTCATCGTCGCCGGTCCAGCGTTGCCGCATTCCGTTAATGAGCGTTTCCAAGCCCACCGATTCAAGAACGGGGATTCCCCCCACATCAAGGTAATGCACCAATGCGCCGATACGATTCAAAGCAGCATCCTTAGTCAGTTCGAAACTCGTCAGCAAAACCTCGAAAGTAACTTTAGCGCCTACATGCGTGAACACGGCCCCGTCGAAATCGAAACCCAACGCTTCGACAGGGCAATCGTCCGGTGTAGCAAGCCAGATAAAACGCGCGTCGGGATCGATGAAACGCCGGATCAGCCAAGCGCTGGCGAGCCGGTCGACCCATGGCCGCCGGCGTGTCGCCCAAATCCGGTTGTGGTAATCCTTCTGCTGGAGCCGCTTGATTCGATGCTGAACGGCATGGGGTTCATCCGGCGAGATGCACTCATTGACGGCGTGTTCCAAATCTTCTAAGGCAGCTGCTGCTTGTTCCCGTGCTGCAGTCGGGAAAAAATCTTGGAGTGCAATGGCTTCAAATTCTTTACGCAAGCGATGAATCTGTTTTTGGAGTTTGATCAAGTCTTCCGGCTGGAGATTCAAGTAGTCGGTTTGCCGGATGCTCTCGACCAGTTTTACGTAATCAGCCGATCGGTCGAATAAGTTTTCGAAGACGGTTTGCTGGTTCTTGTTTTCGCTGTCCAAAGCCAGGATATGGGCGCTTCCGCCCCCCGCGATAACATCTTCGACCTGAAGCTGAAGCGTTTGCCTGAATTCCGGACGATACGGCAATAAATAGACACCGTCGCGCAAAACACCGCACCCCAAAGCCTTGAGCGCTCGCCAGACGCGCATGCGACCTGAAGAGTTTTGGGTCGGCAAACTGACGATGAAGATTAGCCATGAATAATGCATATTCGTGTTCTTATATAACTTGTCTGTTGACTATTCTACTACATAAGCGTATAAAAAAGTCAACGGAAATTCTTATCGTAGAGGTTTCTCCACCTCCACGGTTCCCCGCAGGAACGCTTGTAAAGCGTTTTAATGAAACCCGGCCCTTGGAAACTGGTTGGTCGCGAGCTTTGCTTAACGCACAAATCGCGTAAAGAAACTACGACTGGCTACTGCGAAATATGGTTACGGAAAGATTGGGGCGAATATCGTCGCGATGATGTAACGGTAACGGAAACGTGGCTGCATCCACCGCTATGATGGGAGGTAGTAAATCAAATTTACAGCGACTGAAATGCAGCCCCTAGCAAGATAAAAACCCCAAAGATTAATTTTCTGCATTTTTTGGGGCATTTGTTCAACCGTCAAACCGGAAAAAATGATTAAGTCCACGCTAGACACACACTTTTAATATGAAACGAGGTCAAGATGAAACTAAAAATACTCACAATTCTAGGACTATTTATGACTACAAACGCATTTGCTGAAACTATTAACTTCGATCAGGAAAAGCCCGGCTCACTTCCTCATGGATGGTTCGCGGGAGTGACCGGTACAGGTCAACCCAAATGGGCGATTGAGACTGATCCAACAGCGCCTAGCCAGCCGAATGTTCTAAAACAATCCGGCGAAGGAAGTTTTCCCTGGTGCGTGAAACAGGATGCCAGCCTCACTGACGGGGTTGTTGAAGTGAAATTCAAATCCATCTCTGGAAAAGAAGACCAGGCAGGAGGACTCGTTTGGCGATGGAAGGATGGAGACAACTATTACGTTGCCAGAGCCAACGCCCTGGAGAACAATGTTTCTCTCTATTACACGAAAGCTGGAAGCCGGAAAACGATAAAGTATGTGGATGCCCCGGTTTCCCCAAATGAGTGGCACACCTTGAAAGTGACTTTTTCAGGAAAGCACATCACCGTCGCTCTTGACGGAAAAACGTATATCGACCTTGATGACAATCACATCTCAGGTAGCGGAGCCGTAGGGGTCTGGACCAAGGCAGATAGCGTCACGGCGTTCGATGATTTTAGCTACGAAAAACAGGGGAGCAATCCATGAGATGCATAAAATCGATTATAATCAGTGCCCTCTCTTTACTTTTCAGTCTCGGAGCCATGTCCTTCAGTGTCCATGCTTCCGAGTCCCGGCTTCGCGTTAAAGATGGTATGGTAGCACATGGCCTTCGCGTCACTCCCGACGGAAAAGAGCTTTGGCTCACGACTCAGCTCAATGACCAGATTACCATCATTAATCCAAAGACCTTGGAAACGATAGCCACTCTTGGGGCCGGAAGAAACCCCAATTGGATCGAATTTACTCCCGACAGCAAAATCGCTGTTGTGAGTAACACATCATCTAATGATGTAAGTCTGATCGACGTTGAGAAACGGTTGCTGATAAAGAATGTGTCTGCCGTGAAAGCGCCCAAGAGATTAGCGGTTGGCTATGTCAAAGCAACACAAGGTGAGGGAGAAGAACGATGAGGTTGTGCCTATTTCAGATCGTAAGCCCGATTGTAGTTTTGATGATATTCATTTCAACGACAACCAGCGCAACCGGAGCGCCGCGCGAAGTGGTCGTTTATACCTCCGTCGATGATGTTTTTGCCCGACCCATTGCCGAGCAGTTTACAAAAAAGACGGGCATTTTTGTAAAACTTGTGCCCGACACCGAAGAAACAAAGAGCACGGGGCTACTGAATCGACTGATTGCTGAGAAAAAGCGCCCGCAGGCGGATGTCTTTTGGAGCGGCGACCCCGTGCGCGCCGCAATTCTGAAGAACAAAGGGGTATCCGCTGCCTATCACTCGCTTCAAGCCCAAGGACTCCAGAAAATCTATAGCGATCCCGATGGATACTGGACGGGCTTTTCCTCGCGGGCAAGAGTCATTCTCTATAACACCAATCTCATCCCAAAAGAAAAGGAACCAAAGTCGATTCTCGATCTTTCAAATAATCCAGATCTTCGTGGCAAGGGCTGCATTGCAAATCCACTCTTTGGCACGACTTCGATGCAAGCGGCAGCACTCTTTGTCGTTTTGGGCGACAAAGGCGGGCGTGATTATTTTGATGGACTGACTCGAAACGGTGTCAGAATGATTTCATCTAACGGCGAAGTCCGCCGTCGCGTTGCCGAAGGAGACTGTGCAGTGGGCATTGCAGATTCGGATGATGCCTATGAAACCATGAAAGATAAAAAGCCGGTGGGCATTGTCTATCCCGATGAGCAAGGAATTGGGACATTGATGATTCCCAATGCAACCGTTCTGATTGCCGGCGGCCCAAACCCGGAAAGCGGAAAACAATTCATCGACTTTTTGCTCAGTCCAGAAACAGAACAGGCACTTGCCGAAAGCGATGCCGCGCAGATTCCGCTTCGTGCAGGGCTGAAGGTGCCCCCTCAGGTTCCCACTTTGGATAGACTCCACCCCATGACAGTGGATTACGGAAAGCTCGCTGCCAAACTTGACGAGATTTCTCATGGATTTCTTAAAGAGTGGGCGGCAAAGAACAGTCGATGATTTCCTGTGGCATCCTTGAAAAACCTGGTTGGTGGCGAAGTATGGTTCTGGGGATCATTTTCCTTCTCGCCTTTTCACCGGCGTTCCCACTCCTGTGGACCATTCTCGTTGAGAAATCTGCTGACGGTCTATTCGGAAGTGGGTTCGGCACCGCCGTTTTTCATAGCCTCATTGTAGCCGTGGCAGTCACTGCCGCTTCAGTTATTGTTGGGGTTCCTGCGGGTCTTTTGAGCGCCTTTTACGAGTTTCCAGGGCGGCGAATCTTGCTCGCCCTGATTGCAATCCCACTTCTGGTTCCTTCGTTTCTCGGGGCAATCGGGCTCTCGCAACTCCAAATCTATTTTGGTCTGTCACCCGATAGCTTCTTATCCGGCCCAACCGGGACCATCTTAGTCTTTACCGCAGCAGCGGTTCCTCTAGTCCTCTACATGACATTGGTTTCAGCGCGGCGTTTATCGAAAAGTCAAATTGAAGCTGTAAGGCTGGTCGGCGGTGAGGTTTTGCTTTTTCGTTATACTGCTCAGGCTGTACTTCCCGCTGCACTTTTAACAGGAATGCTCGCCGGAATCCTGACCCTTTCCGATCCAGGCCCCGGACAAATCCTGGGGTTCTCAGGCGTTCCCTATGAAATTCTTCTCAGTTTTTCTGCGCTATACGATTTCACGCTCGCGGCAAAACAGTGTGCATTCTTGACGGGGATAGTACTTCTCATCGCAATCCCCGTTGCCATCCTCATTGCTCCGAACGTCGCCGCAGAGCTCCTTGGAAGGGACATTGAACCGGCCCCATTGGCAAGGCACAGGCGGGCGGGCTGGATCAGCTTGCTCTTGCTTGGCGTCATCATCTTGATCACGACTGTTCTGCCGATGGTCGGAATAATTCGTCCGCTCACCGTGCAATTTCCACTAGAGCGTGCCTTTCAAGAAGTGAGCCGCACCATAAACAATACATTCATCTATGCCTTTACGGCCGGATTCATTGCCACGATCCTTGGGTTTCTATTGGGAATTGCGGCAGGTAGAGAGAGTCGCCTGAGACGTGCTGTACTTATTGGTCTCTTCCTTCTTTTATCCCTGCCACCATCAATAAATTCCTTAGGTATTATCAAGCTTGGAACCATCATTCCCGCATGGCTGGATCCTCTGCTGCGAAGCAGGTTTACCGTGGGCTTGGCATCGGCACTCCGATTCGTGCCTATCGCTACGATTCTCGCCATGCGATCATTCGGAACGACATCGCCATCGCAAGCGCTCATAGCTTCGATTCATGGCGTTCCTCTCACCCTTTACATTCGACGAGTCCTTGGCCCGGTGCTTCTTCCGGCAATGGTGCTTGCTTGCCTGATCGTAGCCCTTCTTTCAATAGCAGAAGTGGGGACAGCTTTGCTGCTTCGCCCGCCAGGAGCAGACTCGCTTCCTGTTCAGATATTCACAGTCATGGCAAACGCTCCTGAATCCTTGGTTGCTGCCCTTTGCTTTCTTTATATCGCAGGGGCTGCGAGCCTTTTAATTGTAGGTTGGGCAGTTGCGGGCAGAAGGACGGCAGCATGAAGTCTGGATTTGAACTTTGTTCAGTCTCAAAAATATATGAAGGGTTGACGGCACTCTCGGACGTTTCATTTTCAGTCAACCTAGGCAAGAGTCTTGCAATCATCGGCCCTTCTGGTTGTGGAAAATCAACCGTGCTACGCTTGCTTGCCGGTCTTGAAGCGCCGACAAGTGGTCAAATTTTTCTGAATGGTTCATTGATCTCCAAGCCCAATCAGATTCTTTTGCCCCCGCATCAAAGAGAGATTGCAATGGTCTTTCAGGACCTTGCCCTATGGTCGAACCTATCTGTTATGGATAATATCCTTCTTGGGCTTGCGGCACACCCACTCTCAAAGCAAGAAAAGCATCGAAAAGCAATCGAAGCCTTGACCCTTTGTAAGATCGAAGCCCTTTCCGATCGAAAGCCGGGGAAACTTTCAGGCGGGCAACAACAACGTGTGGCCCTTGCGCGAGCATTGGCTGCCGAACCTGATTTTCTGTTTCTCGATGAGCCGTTTTCAGGGCTTGATCTCGTAACAAAGATCACGCTATTGGGAGAAATTTCCCTTCTTGCCGAAAAGAAGAAAATCACACTCGTACTTGTGAGCCATGATCCGATAGAGGCTACAACTCTCTGCCGACAGGCTGTTATCCTAAATCAAGGCAGAATCGAGGAAAGTGGAATCCTGATGGATCTTCTACGCGACCCCAAGTCGGAAATTCTTCGTGTATTTAAGGAAAGCATGAAAATGAAGGAAGAATAACAATGAAATGAATTCAGGGTGTAACGCCGACTGCCTGGTTATAAAGCGCTTTATCTCGCTGCAATATGACCGAACGCTCTTTAGCATTGAGAATGGCTTGTTGCGTTCTGGACTGGATCTTTAACAAATCCATCAAATCAATTTCACCCACGGAAAAGCTCAGTTCTGTCATGTTTAAATGCTCTTGGGCAACCTGCTTTAACTCATTGGCAATACCCAGTTCTATCCGGTTGACCTCCAGATTGTGTTCAGCTTCATGATGGGCCTGTTCTAAATCTCTGTTAAGTTGCTCGCGTTCGGCGATCAATTTGTTTAGTTCGACATTGGCAGCCGCAATGTGCGGCGCAAGATGGGCGCTGCCGCCGAAAGGAACGGTCACGCCGATATTGAAACTTTCCGTTTGATTGCTGCGTGGATCATTGGTGAACCGGTCGCTGTTGATGCCAACCGCTACATTGGCTTGGCCGGAACCCACCAATTTAACCGCATTAAGCTCTGCCTGTTTACGTCCAATCCGGCTGTTAATGGCAACCAAAGCCGGATGGTTCTGCTGAATGTCTTTTAATGCCACCAGCTCTTCTTGATAATTTTCTGGGATTTTCGTGGTTTGAGTAATACTGGAATAACGTTTGCGTGCGTGCATGACTTCCGCTTCAGCCAGTGTTACCGCTGAGCGTTTTTGCAGTAACTCAGTTTGTGCCAACAATTCATCCGCGCGTGGCGAGTCTCCTAGCTCAACACGGCGTTTAACTTTAGCCAATAATTGCTCAACTGTAGCCGCCTCCATTTGTACCTGCTCATAACGGATATTTGCTAGAGCCATATCCCACAAGGAAAACCTAATCAATCCGGCTACACGTAATTTAATAGCCGCCGATTGTGATTCAGCACTGGTTTCAGCCTGCATACCCACTTTTTTTTCAGCATCACGCTGACCCAGATTCCATAAAGGCACTTGCACATGAGCATCAACATAGTGAAGAGTGCCGCTGGTCGCTTCCTGAAAACGAAGTCCTGTTTGCGATGCGCCTGCCGTCCAGCTTTCACTACGCTGCTGAATGGCTGCCGCTTCTTCTTCCAATGAGGTTAGCCAGACCGTATCCGGATATTTTTCCATGGTTAAATCGATGAGTTTGGATAAACTCAAAGTCGCATCAATGGTAATTGTGTCTTGATGGGGAACAATCACCGTCGAATCAGCAATGACCAGTGAAGTTGCCAACAAATAAATGAGTAAACATTCCCTAAAAAAGCTTAAAGAATATATACGGGTACCGGCATCTGCAATGACACTTGCCATTACATTAAACCTAAAATCTGATAGGAGCCTTTGGTGTTCAAGATGATAGTAACGGGAGATTGAGATTTGTTTTCCCAATACCAGCCGTGAGAACCTTCGAAGGGAGCCATTAAAGCACCGCTCGCTTGATTATCAGTACTCTCCTTAAAGCTTTTGAAGTAGCCGGTTTTATCACCCTTGGGTTCACCGTGAAAATCAAAATAGAGTTTGGCCCCGTCAGTAGCCCATGAGTATTCCAGCGAGGCACCTTTCACTAGATGGAATTTATATTCCAGGCCATCTCCGGCAGGAACCACTATTTTGACCGAATCTTTCCATTGGGGTTGTTGTTCCTTTTGAGTGGTTTCAGTCAAGTCTGTGGATTTATTAGTGGTATATTTTTGATCCGGACAGTTTATTTCAGCCGGTTGCGGTAGAGTGATGGCGAGAGGCTGACTCGTTGCTTTTGTTTGCGCCGATAAAGCGGTTAATCCCGTCATTTTCCCTAATCCGGTAGGATCAATACCGTATTCAGCGGGCAGTACAGCCGATATTAAAATAAAGGTGGCCAATAGTGTGGCAAAAGCACTGGCTATTAGGAGAGATTTTAGTGATGGAACAGGGGGATTGATGTCGTTCATGATGTTATCCGTGAATTAAATAGCCAGCCATTTGGTAACCGAACAGAGTCAGGCCACCCGTCATTAAAAACGTATTGGTGGCAGTCGAAAAGGTATAAAAACTTTTGTGCCGACGCCAAAAGTCGAATGCAATCAAGATAAACAATAAGGCCACAAACTGGCCTAGCTCTACCCCGACATTGAAGGCCAATAAGTTTTTCCATAACGCCGCTTGAGGCAGTGAAAAGTCCTGTAATTTGGTGGCGAGTCCAAATCCATGAAATAAGCCAAAAATCATCACCGCGATTTTTGTATTCGGTTGAAAGCCGAACAATCGGCGTAAGCCGCCTAGGTTGTCGAAACCTTTATAGACGATGGAAAGACCAATAATGGCGTCGATCAAATAAGGATTAACCGTGATGCCATTTAATACACCGAACAAGAGTGTCAAGCTATGCCCCAAAGTAAACAAGCTGACGTAAATCAATACATCTCGGGTACGGAATAAAAAGAAAATCACGCCCACTAAAAAAAGCAGGTGATCGTATCCGGTCACCATGTGTTTAGCGCCGATATAAAGAAACGGCCAGATGGCTACGCCCTGATTTGACGATAAAAAATGTTGGGTATTCGCGTCAACCCCATGAGCAAAGACACTGGGGCTTAGGAGAAACAAAAAGAATAGCAAGCCAATCAGCCAAACTGATCGTTGTATTGCGGGTGTCATAGTTACAAAATCCTGTTTCAAGTGAGTAAGATAATATTGCTAATGGTTAAAACTTAAGGCCAAAGCATGAGGAAATAACAGCCTGCCGTCACTGACATTGGAAGTCCTACGCTTAGATGAAGCACAAGTCCTTTCTTTAACAAAAGGTGATATGGCTTTCGCGGCATGGCGAGTCAAAATTGCATGATACGAGTTCAATGAACAGAGTTCTCCGGCGCTTTGCATGAAATCAAAACCTTATCAATCCTCGTTCCGTCAATATCCACTACTTCAAAACGCCAGCCGCCGTATTCAAAACTGTCCGCCACGCGCGGAACCCTTTCCAGATGAAACAGGATAAAGCCGCCGATGGTGTTGTAAGCCTTAGCCGATTCACTGGGAAAAAGGCAGTTCATGCCGACAACCGCTTTGAGCCGCGTCATCGAAAAGCCGCCATCCACCAACCATGAACCGTCATCGCGCTGCACGATGTCAGGGTCTAATTCCGATTCCGCTGTCGGAAGCTCGCCGACAATGGCGGCGAGCAAGTCGCCCAGAGTCACCAGTCCTTTCAGGTCGCCATATTCGTTGACGATCAAGGCAAAGTCGGCGCGTACTTCCCGAAAATATTCCAACAGATGCGTGAGCGTCATCGAATCCGGTACATACAACGGCGGACGTAGCGCTGTTTCAATATTAATCTCGGAGCCGCTCATGACCATTTTTACCAAATCGCCACGATGCAATATCCCTAAGACGTTTTCCAAACCATCCCTGCAAATCACCACCCGTGAGTGTGAACTAGAAGCGATTTTATCGCGAACCTCGCTATCGTCCTCCGTCAGATCGATAGCAAAAACCGCTTTGAGCGGCGTCATAATTGAGCCGACATGTTGATCATCCAATCTCATCACATTGGCAACCAGCTTGCTTTCGCTGGCGTGAAAAACGCCGGTTTCAGAACCGATTTCCATCAATAACTTGATTTCTTCATCGGTAACCGATGCCTGTTTCGGGCGATGCGCCCCCATAATGCGGAGCAGCAGGTTGCTGGAAGACGACAGCAACCAGACCACAGGACTGGCAATTACAGCTAAGCCATTCATAGGTCGGGCGATCACCACCGCAATGCTTTCCGGGCGAAGCAAAGCCAAACGTTTGGGAACAAGTTCGCCTACGACTACGGAAAAATATGTGATCAAAACCACCGTCAATACCAAGGCAATGATTTCTGCATAGGGCGCGAGATCCGGCAGTTGCGAAAGCTGTTGATATAAAGGCTCCGTCAACGCCTCTTCACCCAATGCGCCGCTCAAAATTCCGACTGAAGTAATGCCCACTTGAACGGTAGAAAGAAAGCGGGCAGGTTCGTCGTGAAGTTTAAGCGCCGCATCGGCTCCCAAGCGCCGCTCTGCAACCAGTTTTTGCAGGCGTGCTTTTCTGGAAGAAACAACCGCTATTTCCGACATGGCGAAAATGCCGTTGATAACGATCAAAATTAAAATAAGACTGATGTTCATGGTATGAGCCGCCTCTTACCGTTGCCGGCGAGGCTTTGGAATAAATAACAAGGCGACATGGTATCATCCGGCCCCTCATTCTCAGAAAGAATGGAAATCAAGAAACGGGGGTTACTATTCAAGTTACTTCGATGTTTATAACTTAATGCCATAGCGTGCCAATAGTGCGATCATTAGAAAGTAACAGACTGCCGTCGCTGACATTGAAAGCCCCATGCTCAGATAAAAATTAAGCCCCTTTTTTAGCAAAATAGGTAAGCTTATAAAAAAAACCAAGGAGGGGATGACTAACCAAAAAACACTGGTTGCCAAATCAGACACTTTCGTAACATCTTTGGTTTCAATGTAAAGCCAGAGCATCGCTAAAACGGATATGAGCGGTAGTGAGGCTAATAAGGCTCCAATCAATGAACTTCGTTTCGATAGTTCCGATATCGCCACGATAAGCAGACTGGTGATAATAACCTTGACTGCCGTGTGGATCATTTTGTCTGGCCGTTCTTCACAACTACAAGATCGATTGCCAGTACCTTACGCATTGAACCAAAGCGCAAATACAAAGCGGGGATCACCAGCATGTTAAGGGCTGTTGAGGTTAATAAACCAAACAGAATAACAATCGCCATAGGTGCCTGAATTTCACTACCAGGTTCTCCGCCTCTTACCGCTAAAGGAATCAGCGCAATCCCTGTCGCTAATGCAGTCATCAGGATAGGCGATAAGCGTTCAAGAGCGCCTTGTTTAACGGCAGTGTATAAATCAGCATCATTGATGCCGCCTTCCAGAACCAGATGGTGAATATGACTGATCATCATGACGCCGTTACGGGTCGCAATACCAAACAGGGTAATAAACCCGATAATGGAGGCCACGGACAATATGCCGCCGGAAATATAAACACCGATCACGCCGCCGATAAGCGCCAGAGGCAAATTTAGCATCACCAATAACGCATCGCCCGCAGACTGGAAGGCGACAAAAAGCAGTAAGAACATGCCCATAATGACGATAAAGCCGATAATGAATAAGGTTCTGGCAGCTTGTTCCGCGCTTTCAAACTGCCCGCCGTATTCAACATGATAACCGCTGGGAAGGCTGACATTTTGGTCGATTCCAGTGCGGATATCCTTGACTACACCAGCAAGATCGCGTTCAGCAACATTTGCCATGACCACAATTTTGCGCTGTGCATTTTCACGACTAATGGTATTCGGGCCTCGTGTTTTACGAATGTCTGCCAAAGCATGTAAAGGCAGTTGCGCACCGGAAGCTGTCATGATGAGCGTGGAACGGATGGTGTCTAAATTCTCCAAAGCACCTACGCCGTAACGGACGACCAGATCAAAACTGCCAATGTCTTCCATAATTCTCGATACGGCCCGACCGGCAAAAGCGGTTTCGATAGCTTCCGACACCGTGTCGATACTCAAACCATAACGGGCAATCGCTTTTCTATCGAATTTAATGTCCAGAAATGGCACATCGGCGGGATTATCGACCGATACGTCTACAGCCCCCCGTACCTGTGTCGTGAGGGTTTTAATCTGATTGGCCAAACGCCGTAATTCGACTAAATCCTGGCCGAATATTTTGATGGCAATATTGGCCCGTGTACCCGATAACATGTGATCGATACGATGGGAAATGGGCTGTCCAATAACAATCGCCATGCCGGGAACGGCGGTCAAAGACGTTCTTAAGGCCGACAAGAACGCCTCTTTACTGCGTTCTTGCATTTTTAAACTGACATCGATTTCCGAAGCAAACACCTGTTGCGCATGGGGATCTAATTCCGCTCGTCCTGTGCGTCTTGCGGTCGAGACGGCTTCCGGCTGTTGCAAAATAATTTCTTCCACGCGTTGGGCTAGTTGGTCTGATTGCTGTAAAGAAGTTCCTGGCAAGGTGATAGCGCTAATGGTTAAGCTGCCTTCATTAAATTCCGGTAGAAATGCACGCCCTGAAAACCCCAGTGCAATCAAGGCCACAGTAAGACCTGTGATTGAAAGCACGCTGATGATTTTCCAGTGCCGTAAAGTATGCTCCAATAAGGGTAAATACCGTTGCTTTAACCAAGTTACCAAACGGCCTTCTTTATCGTCTGAAATAGCGCGGGAAGCCGGTAATAAAATGCTGCAAAGAGCAGGGGTAACGGTCACCGCGACCACCAATGACGTTGCAATCGCCACGATATAGGCAAATCCTAACGGTTGTAATAACCGCCCTTCGACACCACTGAGAAAAAACAACGGTAAAAAAACCAGCATAATAATTAAGGTGGCAAAGACGATGGAACCCAGAATTTCATGACAAGAATTGAACACCAGAGTATTAACGGGGCGGCGCTCAGCTTCCGGCAGGCGCATATTCTCCCGCATGCGCCTGACCGTATTTTCAACGACAATAATGGCATCATCCACTAAAGCGCCCAAAGCGATGGCCAATCCGCCTAGCGTCATCGTATTAATGGTTGCCCCCATGGCCTTCATTGCCAGGATGGTGGCGATCATGGACAGTGGAATTGCAAGCAGCGTGATTAAGGTCGCCCGACCGCTCATCAGGAACATATAGATGATGAGAATTACCAGAATCGCTCCGTCTCGCAGCGCATCCAGCAAATTATTGACAGAAACCGCGATAAAATCCGCTTGTCTGAATATATTGGCATCCAATACCATGCCTTTCGGCAAAGAGCTTTGGATATTTGCTAAGACATCATCCAGACGTTGAGTTAATTCCAGTGTATTCACCCCCGGTTGTTTTAGCACACCCAGAATAACGGCGGGTTTGCCATTGTGGGAGCCGGTGCCGCGTTTAAGCGCCGCGCCGATCTTAATGTCAGCAACATGCCGAACCAACACAGCTTGGCCGTTTCGTTCCGCCACGACGGTTTCATTAATATCGTCTAAATGTTGAATTCTACCGATACCCTGGATTAAATATTCTTGCCCGGAAACCGTGTAAAAACCGGCAGAAGCATTGCGGTTACTATCCCGAACAGCGTTAACCACATTCGTTAGCGTCAGGTTGTAGGCCGCTAATCGTTCAGGTTTAACTTCAACCTGGTATTGTTTGGTATCACCCCCAATGGGAATGACTTCTGCAACGCCGGGTATAGCCAGAAGTCGTCGTCTAACCACCCAGTCCGCCGTGGTTTTCAGCGTTAAGCTATCGTGTTCATCCGACTGTAAGGCAATAAATAATATCTCGCCCATCACTGAGGCAATGGGTGCCAGCACAGGGTTGGCAATATCGGGAGGAAGACTGCTGCGAGCCAATTGCAATTTTTCGGCAACAATCTGACGCGCTTGATAAATATTGGTGTCCCAATCGAATTCAACGATGATGACCGCGAGTCCCACATCAGAATTGGAACGCACACGGCGCACTCCGGCAGCGCCATTTAATGCGGTTTCAATAGGAAAGGTGATCAGTCGTTCGACTTCGCCAGGGGCCATGCCGTGCGCTTCGCTGATGACCGTAACGGTAGGGGCCGTTAAATCCGGCAAGACATCGACCGACATGCGCTGGGTTTCGTAAATACCCCAAAATAACAACAAAGCGGAACCGACCAGAACAAACAGGCGGTTTTTTAACGACCAAGCAATGGTATGAGCAATCATTATCTGCAATTCCTAATGCGCATGGCCATGAGCGCCCAACTGTGCTGGCGATGAGGAAGCCAGGTGAACAAGGTAAGCGCCTTTCGTCACCACACGCTCGCCTTTATTCAAACCGCTAATCACCTGGACGTAACCGTGATCTCTAATGCCTAGCCGTAACACCCGGCGCTGGAATGATTCACCTCCCGATTGGACAAATACCATATCCTGACCGTTATTATCGATGAGTGCCGCTTCCGGTACCGCAATCGACTGTATTTTCTCATCGGAATAAATGCTCGCCTGTACTAATGAACCTATGGATAATTTTTGCTGCGGATTGTTAAACTCAACAACCAGCGGCACTGTGCGGGTGAAGGGATCAATCACTTGACCGTACGAAATCAGCTTGCCGTTTTCGCCCAACTGAATTTGGAATTCATTATCGAAACCGTCCGCTTTAAAACTGGTACGATCAGGTGTTTTCAGTTGCGCAATGTCCGCTTCGGCAATACGCGCATCCAGCCACAATAGTTTGGGGTCGACGATATGAAATAATTTGTCGCCTTCTTCAACATAACTGCCCGAAGCAATATTGACTTGAGCTAGAGTGCCGCTAGTCGGTGCATAAATCTTAATGCCTGATGCATTGCCAACAGATTGCCCACGCGTTTGTTTTAAGCGTTTTTCAGCGGCATTTAACTCCGCACGGGTGACTTGCGCTTTACTTTGCGCCTCAATGAGACGGCGCTTGGCAATGATGTTTTCTTTAAAAAGCAGTTCAGAACGATTTTGTTCATTGCGTGCTAGAAGGTCTAGCGCACGGGCTGTTTGAACATCACGCTCCAATTGCGCCATATCGCTGGTTCCACCAAGACGTGCAGCTAATGAGGCTAATACCTGTCCTTGTTTCACCTGTGCGCCTACTTTCGGTAAGTCACCGGCTGAAGTCAATAAATGCCCGCTGGTAGGAGCACTGACATAGGCTTCATTTCCAGCCGCTGCTTTTAGGGTGGCTAACGCCCGCACGGATTGTTGCAATTCATGCTGGCTAATGACTTCGGTAGCAAAATCGACCTTCCATTGTTGTTCTTTTAAGAAAGGTATATCGCCTCCGTGATCCTTTTCATCGCCTGCCGCAGCAAGAGCCTCTGCGAGATTTTGATAAACAGGCACTTCGCCTAACTCGTGGCGAACAGTTAACGTTTTTGATGTTAATTCAACGGCTAATTGCCGATTACCCGCATAATGAGGTTCTGCTTTAGGGACAAAGATACCTGGCACAGCGGGCGAATCGATTGAGAATCGTTCTGTGGGCTGATCTTTACTGCTTAAAATAACCGTGACCGAGCCTTCTGCAACAGGTTGGAAATCATTGAGGGTTGAAAAGTGAGCCGCAAACATTGATGTCTGCCCAACCGTTAATGCTGAGAATTCTACAAACAATTCGGTTTTATCGCTGTAATTGGTAAAAACATAGGCTTTAGGCTTTTGGCCGCCGACTCCCGTGGTCTGTTCCGAACAAGCCATTAACAGGACTAGGGCAAAAAAAATGATACTTTTCATTAAATATTTCATGGAGTGAAACTCATTGAGTGATACGGGCAGTGTGCGATCCAGTGCCTTGTTGGGGCGTTGTTGACTGACCGCCACACTCATTCATGCGAGTGAACCGGCAAACCGTCGTGGCTGTGTTCAGCAATGCGATGGAACTCCTCGCCAGGCTCCTCTGATGGGTCAATGTGAACGATGATCGACGACAAGTACACGAGGTGGTGCAACAATTCATGCCGTACCTCCTTGGCGATAGCATGCGCTTCCACAACCGAAAGATGAGAGGCTACCGCCACGTTTAGCTCCGCGTGCAGACGGTGACCTAACCAGCGGGCGCGGATATCGGTTACCTTCTCAACGCCGTCCGCGTGACCAGCGGCATCCCGAATCTCATCTACGATTTCCGGCTCCACACCGTCCAGGGCGCGGGTGAAGACGGCCTTGCTCGACTGCCAAACAATCTGCACAATGGTGAGCGTGATAAGTAGCCCTACAATCGGGTCGGCCAATGGATAACCTAGCCATACGCCAACAGCTCCAAACAGCACGGCAAGACTCGTCAAGCCGTCCACTCGGGCGTGATAGCCGTCGGCAATCAGAGCAGCGCTGTGGATTTGCTTGCCGACCTTGATGCGGAACAGAGCGACGGCCTCATTGCCGAGAAAGCCGACGATAGAAGCCGCAACGACCGCCCACAAATAGCCGACCGGCTGCGGGTGCAAGAGTCGTTGCACGGCTTCATAGCCTGCAAGCGCTGCGCTTAGCGCAATGATTGCGACGATGCTCATGCCAGCCAAATCTTCGGCGCGACCGTAGCCGTATGTGAACTTCTTGTTTGGTTTCCAGCGCGAGAGCGCGAAGGCAATCCAGAGCGGCACCGCAGTCGCCGCGTCACCAAAGTTGTGAATAGTGTCCGCCAGCAATGCTACGCTGCCTGACAGCCAAACGACGACAACTTGAAACAGAGCCGTTACAAACAAGCCAACAAAAGACCACTTGATGGCCCAGATGCCCCGCTCAGACGTGGTAATAGACGGATCGACGACACCGTGAGTATGACCGTGCCCGTACGAATTTTCATGCTGATCATGTGAATGAAACTTATCATGCGAATGCTGCATAGGAACCTCTTGAGCATGATTGTCGGAAAAGCTTATGCCAGGCAACTACCCCAAGTGCAATGACCCAACAAGACATCGATGCAAGGAATAAATAGTTCAAAGCACAAAACCGACCGATAGTCGGTATTTTATGCAGTCGTTTCTGAAATAGAGCCATCTTATTTTCGTGGACGTTAAAGTAAATGATGCAGCGGCATTGCTAATGCCAGGACGCCGCTAAAAAAGACGATAAAAAGGAGCGAAGAAAAAAACACGGCGTAACGATTCACTGGTTTGGGTTGCTCCAGTAACTGTTGAATTCTGATATCAATATGACTGCCATTGAAAGCAATAACGCCTATGTCCTGCTCCGGATACCCGCGAGCTGTGTTGCGCGCTATGTTAACAATGGTTTCCGCCACAAACAGCCGATCACCTACTTTTTGTGCCGCAGCGACATCACAAATTTGCTCATGCGCCAATTCCAAATCAGCCAGTAATTGTTGACGGGTACCGGAGAAATGAAACAAGGCCGCCAGACTCAGTAATAATCGCCGTAAAACATCGCGCCGCCTACAATGCGCTTGCTCATGCGCAAGCACAACATCTAATTGTTTTGCCGATAATTGCTCCATGAGCCGTGAAGAAATAAAAGCGTATGGCGTCAATAGTCCGGAAGAGAAAACAAAAAAATGATCGCTGGCAATACGAAAAACACCGCGTTGCCGGTCTGGTTCACCAATAAGTCGGAGCGTAGCTTGGAAATGCCAATGTTTAATCAGTAAACGAATACCTTTATAGAGATTAAATAGCATGACCGACGCCAGTACGCTGATGCCACTCATCCATAGCACACCGGATAGATGGACAATTGGATCAAACCAGCATAAATGCGCTATGCCATTCACATGGCTGGAACAATGTTCAGTCGCTATTTCATGGCTATCCATCCAGGAAGGCAGTAACCCGAAAAAAGCTAACAAGAGTCCAATAAAAGCGGGACTGAGCAGCCATAGTGTCAGAATATTAGATCTGATTTGGCAAGGTAACCGAGTCAGATTATTTCGGATCTTAGGATATAAAAGTGCCGACAACAAAGCGGCCAAAACCGCAAAAAAGAGCAATGCCACTAGTCCCGACTGGATTAAATGCAGGGTCATGACGAAATATCATTATCGCGATTTAAGCGATATTCGTTGATCAATTGCTCAAGCCTATCAAGATGAGCCTCATCGGTACGGGCCGCAATGTCAACGAAAGCCGCCAGCATTCCATCTGAATTGTTTTTTGAAATCGTATTGACGACATCGTTAATCATTCGGCCCATGAGTTCATCGCGGCCTACTATCGCCAGATAGACATAAGAATGGCTTATTTTATTGCGGGCTAAAAGTTTCTTCTTGAATAAGCGTTCGAGTGTCGATTGGATGGTATTGTGAGAAATCCCGCGCGTTTTTCCTAATGCGCTATAAACACCTTTGGCATCAAATTCACCGTGTGACCACAGATGTTCAAGAACCGCCATTTCCAGCTCTCCTAAATAAGGACGCTTTATACTTTGCATGAAAATTAAATCGCAAGTGGCTTAAAAAAGAAAGAGTGATTCTAAGCCCCTCATAAACCGACTGTCAATCGGTGTTTTGTTGGAACGCTTTACTTTGTCGCGTGCATTGTTATTTGTTGCCGGCTTGAATGTGCCTTACAGCGGCTTGAGCATGTTTAGTGGCTGCGCCTATATGCCCCATCTCACCATGATCAATAGCTTCTTGCAGGTCCGTGATCGCAGCATCTAAATGGTTTTTTGATGCGCCTTTTGCTGTTATGGAAACTGCCAGCGTGTGCTCCAAGGCCGCCTTTGCATGGTCGACCAAATTCGAGGTATGACCGGCTTTACCATAAACTACCGCCGCATTAGCTTGTTCCAGCGCTGCAACAGTATGATCATCAGCGAGAGCAGATGCACTTATAAGCAATAAACATGTACATATTGATGTTAGTTCTTTCATAACTCACTCATTTTAGTTATCGACATCGGAAACCATCTGTCTTCTCTCTGGAAAAAGAGGTGGAAACTTGTAGACATATATTCTCACCATTGTGCAATTAATATTGCAACACCCATAAATATTGTAAGCAGGGTAATCGCACTTAAATTAATTTGACTTCTATAGTCACTGGCTAATCATTTAGTTATAAATGTAGTTCTTCAAATTTCGTAATTTAATGCATGAAATAACGGAACAAGAGTTTGTAGCATGTTTTTTTAAATGGCTAATATTTAAGCGCGATTGCCCTGACCTATCAGAATACGCATAGCCCGAACATTGAGTGTCAGTATGCCGTGGGTAAGCAGCCAGTCAGAAATTTGGATTGTATGACAGAAGTGGGTCGAACTGAGACAGTCAATGCCTGATGCAGCTTAGACTCATTTTAGAAGCTGTCAAATCAAGTTCAGAGTTTTACATCTTGGTCTCTTATACCGATATAGCTCCTGAAAATATCCGCTTTGCGGAGAAATGCTTCGGTAAGCCGTATATCACAGCGCGGATGGCAAAGAGCTGGACGTTAAATTCAATTCATCCCACTCGGGCGATAAAATGATTGTGGCGGTAGGTTTGCACGATCGTATAGGCGTGGGCATCGAAGAGTGGAGCGAAAGGACCGATTGTGGCTGTTTTGCCGAAGTCGTACGCTGTTTTTGGAATGGATTGCCGGAAGACAGGAAAGACACGTTTTTCTATCGACGCTGGACTAGGAAGGAACGTTTTGTAAAGGTTGTCGGCGTAGGCATCGGGCTGGATGTTTTCAGGGTTGTCTCCTCGTCGGGTCGGTGCGGCGCGGTTTTTGTCCGTGCCGGAGGGGTTCGGTACGGCTGAAAATTGGGCGCTGGTCGATTTGGATTTTGGCAGTGGCATTAGCGCCGCACGGACGGTTCCGGCGAAATGCCATGACCGGATTGAGTGTAGGCGGCTCGAACTTAAATAAAGACGGGATGCAAATCCCGTCCCTGTCTTCACGGGCTATTGTGACGCCGTTTGTTGCATGTGGATCTGTAGGCTTAACGGACGCATATCGGTCCAGACTTCCTTGATGTGATCGAGGCATTCTTGTTTGTTGCCGATTTTGCCGACGGTCCGCCAGCCGCCCGGTATTTCTTTGTAGTCGGGCCAGATTGAATATTGCTGTTCGTGATTGACCACAACCTGGTAAATAGTCGTGTCTTCTTCGTCGTCCCAAGCCATTATTATTCTCCGTTGATAGGTAATTGCCATAATACCCCCGTCATTCGAACGATGGGAGCGGTTTCCGTAGTGTAGACGATAGAAACGCTAAAATACCTCAGCTGTCATACTGATCCAGTAAATGGGTTTTGAATTGGGTGCGACAGTGCAGCAGGGCTTTGGCCATGTGTTTTTCAACGGCGCTATCGGATATGCCGAGTTCCATGGCTGTTTCGGCATAGGTCATGCCGTAAACTCTATTCAGGATAAATATCTCCTGGGTGCGCAACGGCAATTCGTCCAGTATCCGTTTGATCGCGGCCAACCTTTCATCGATGGATACGAGTTTTTCGGCAGAGGGAAATTCGCTGGGCGGGAGTAAGCTCTGGTCTTTTGTTTGCTGGTAATTTTCCGTTACTTTTCGATGTTTGATGTGGTCGTAAGCGAGATTTTTTGCGACCCTGAACAGAAAGCCGCGCGGATGATCGATGGTTTGTTTTTGCGCTTCGCGGAAAAAAATAATGAAGCTTTCTTGTGCAAGGTCCGCGGCTATATCCGGGCAGTTGACAATCCGGGTCAAATGAAACTGTAATTCGGACTGGTGATTCAAGTAAATGGCTTCTACGTTCAAGTTCAAATCCCTCTTCGTTGTGTTAAGAATGTTTACCTTGTTGCTGAACCGACGGCGTCGGAATAAGGGCGGTATGCGGTTTGCGGGGTCTAACAGCGTTAGTGATTTGCTTGGGCTGTTTGCCAAAGCGCCATAGTCTATTGGGTTGCATGAGCATATGTGGGTCCATGGTTTTTGCTTTGTTAGTTAGGCGGCTATCGGCATACGGATAAGCACTTTGTAACGAGTTGGGTAAGCCGGAGAATAGTGCGGTCGTAGCATGCCGATGACTAGGCAGGCTTGGGACGCTCTCAAAGGCGGTCTGTTGTTCTGAACTCGTTGCGCTGGCTATAGGTATTAAGCAATGCGTGTGCCACTTTGTCAGCCTAGCGATTTCAATGAGTTGGCGTAAAACGCAGGAAGGGTATTTGAAAAGTACGTCATATGACACACTTAAAATGCGTCATATGACATAGTTACTTGAAGATGCGAGGTGGACGGTTTGCTTCGCGGCAATGTCGGGTTTCGTTGTTCAGCGGTATTGTTTTAGCGGGGCGGATGAGGTTAAAAAGGCTTCAAGGCGTCCTATTATCAGGCCTGCTTCGGTTTTGAGGCCTGAGAAGCGTCTAACGCATCGAATAGTGTATACGCGAGCTGAAAGGAAAATATTTTATGTTAGTTTTTTTGTGCCGCTCTTCCTGGCTAACGGTTGTTGGCGTACTGCTTGCGGGCATCATCAGTGGATTAAGTAGCGCGGCTTTAGTGGCGCTGATTAATTCGACATTATCGAACACACTGGATGCCAAGCTTTTGCCGTGGCTGTTTGTCGGCTTGTCTATTGCGGTGTTGTCCAGCGGTTTTCTATCGAATTATCTGCTCAATCGGCTCAGCGCTCAAATTGTTTGCGATCTCCGCATCCAAATCAGCCGCTTGATTCTCGCCGCGCCTTATCCTTATCTGCAAAAGCTGGGCAAGTCGGCATTATTGGCTCACTTGACCGAGGACATATCGGTGATTGCCAATGCCAGTCAATTATTGCCGCTAGTTTGCATTAATTTTGCGGTCGTGGCCGGTTGTATGACTTATCTGAGCTGGTTATCCTGGCACTTGGCGCTGGTTTTGGCCGGGGTGATTGTATTCGGCGTCTTGAGCTCCAGTCTGTTTAGAGAGTGGCCGAAAAAAGCCGTACTCAAGGCGCGCGAGGAATATGATGTGCTCAACAGCGATTTTAGGGCGTTGACGGAAGGCGTCCGTGAGTTGAAATTACATAGGCAGCGTAGCGAGGCGTTTATGGCGCAGTCGCTGGCGGCCAGCGCCGAAGCTTATCGCCGCTATTCTTTTCGGGGCGCGGTGGCTTATTTATTGGTGAATCAGTGGGCGCAACTGTTGTATTTCCTGGTTATAGGCGTGATCCTCTATGTTTTTCCGGTTTGGCAGGTGATCGATCAGAAAGTGATCGGCGGTTATACGCTGGTGTTTTTGTTTATGATGTCGCCGTTGAGCATACTCACCACCAGCTTACCGGTGTTTAGCCGCGCTAAGGTGTCGTTACAAAAAGTCCGGCAACTTGGTGAGCAGCTCAAAAATCAGGCGATTCAGGCCGATGCGCCGGACAAACGCGAGGTTTGCACAAACTTTTCCGGTCTGTCGCTGCAAGGCGTGACGCACAGTTTTCATCGGGAAAAGGAAAATCGCAACTTCACCCTGGGGCCTATCGACCTGGACTTTAAGTCTGGCGAACTGGTGTTTTTAGTCGGCGGCAACGGCAGCGGCAAGACTACGCTGGCCATGTTGCTGATCGGCCTCTATACGCCGGAGCAGGGGGATATTCGCTGGAACGGCGAGGTTGTCGATGACGGTAACAAGGAGGATTATCTGCAAAACTTCTCGGTGATTTTCTCGGATTTTTATTTGTTTGACGAGCTGTATGGGTTCGATAACGAGAAAAATCATGTCCTCATCGCCGATTATTTGCAGCGTCTGCATTTACATCATAAAGTGCGGGTCGAGAACGGCCGGTTCTCCTCGGTGAATTTGTCGCAAGGCCAGCGCAAACGTTTGGCGCTATTGGTCGCTTATCTGGAAGATCGGCCTTTTTACGTTTTCGACGAATGGGCGGCAGACCAGGATCCTGAATTCAAACATTTATTTTATACAGAGCTGCTACCTGCCTTGAAAGCCCGAGGCAAAACAGTATTGGTCATCAGTCATGACGACCGTTATTTTTACTTGGCCGATCGCTGTATTAAACTGGAAGAAGGGCAGATTG
>Ga0208636_100125_pt1 | contig 25387 bp, 17 predicted proteins | sample LakWasM103_HOW12_2_FD_183921 | JGI IMG/M metagenome (GOLD analysis project Ga0208636, IMG submission 183921) | Freshwater sediment methanotrophic microbial communities from Lake Washington under simulated oxygen tension - Sediment Metagenome... | ecosystem: Environmental > Aquatic > Freshwater >... | reverse complement strand
AGTTGACTGAGCCGGTCGACAAAGCTGCGCACTGGCTCACGAGTGGTATGCAGTACCAAAATCATGTGGCAATCTGCAACATAAGGGACTGGCTTAATAGCCTTCTGTGCCATATCGCGGCACAGTTCGAAGAGTTCAGAGGCTCGTTCAAAGATGTCCGTATGCGGATACTCTTTGAAGCAGACAAGCACATTTGAGCTCTTGACCATTACATCACTCAAATGACAGTGCGGATCCAGCGTGGAACCAATCACTGTGTCAGTTCCCACAAGTTCACGCACCCTGGCCAATAAGTCACCCTCACAATCGTCATAACCATCGGCAACCATTGCGCCGTGGAGGCCCAAGAGAACGATGTTGACGGGCATTGCCCGCTTCAGATCAGACAACAACAGATCTCGCAATGCTTCGTAAGCCCCCCGAGTTGCAGTTCCTGCCGGCATTGCCGATGCAACCAAACCTTCCGTGAGCTTCCATTCCAATTCACGACAACGTTGTCGAGCCACCCACAGTGGGGCACTGCAGTGAGTCATCTCTGGTGGGTGGGTTCCAGAGGGGTGGTAGACGCGTTCGTAGAATGCCCTCAGGCCAGTTGGTATCGGTGAAAACGTATTCGTTTCACAAGAAAGGGATGCAGTAAAAACTCGCATTGTGACATTCAGGTTGGTGGCTGCAGAATCGACCAGCCATCAACACCAGTCGCACATGCTTTCACAATTCAAATTGTAGTTGAATTCAAATTCAATATTGAATATACTGGCCTATCAAAACACTAAGTGCTACCCGCCTACACTCGAATTTTTCGACGTCGCGATGAGGAAATATGGTAACTCGGTCAACTAAAGCAAAGAAGCAAATAACGGCCGTCCCGGCAGCCCACGATCCGGCTCTTGAACCCGTAAGTGCGCGTGGTCAAAAACGTCGTGAGCAAATAAAGATTGCAGCTCGACAGGTCCTCGAAAGGACTGGCTACCACGCAATGAAAGTGACGGACGTTGCAACCGAAAGTGGAATTGCAGCTGGTTTGTTCTATCACTACTTCCCCGATCTTCAAACAGTCACCTGCGAGGTTCTCGCCGATTTTCTCGAGGAACTATCCGCGACCCCGCATCCTGAGCCAGAAGATCGATTTGATGTAATTTACATACCGACTCTGGTCTGGGCCAAGGCATACGAAGAGCACCCCGGTCTAATGCGCTGCCTGGTGCAAATTGCTGACGAAGTTCCTGAGTTCCGAGCTCTCTGGAACAAGCATAACTCTGCTTGGACCGCTCGCATCGCAAAGGGCATTGTCCGTCGTTTTCCCGACGGTACGCTCAGTGAAAACTTCAGTCTAAGCATCGCTTACGCACTTGGCTCAATGGTGGATGGTTTGATCAATGAAATCTATGTCCACCGCAATAGCGACTTGCGCAAAGTCATTAAGACACCAAAAGATGCAGCTGAGTTATTGTCATCAATTTGGTATAGGGCTCTGTATCTGGAAAATCCACCGCCTAGCAAGCTGACGCTCACGGCACCTCTGCACACGATGGGAAAGCCCGTTCCCGACGTAGCTCCTAAATCCAAAGCCAAGTAGGCCAAATATCCAAACATGCCACACGCTGACTTCGCAGGCACTCCCAGCGCTGGATTGGGTAACTTTGATGTAGTTATTGTTGGTGCTGGCATGGCCGGAGCGTCACTGGCTTACGAATTGTCTGCCAGTGTTCGAGTGCTTCTGCTTGAAACTGAATCACAGCCGGGCTATCACACCACGGGGCGGTCTGCCGCGCTCTTTAGTGAGGTTTATGGCAATGATGCAGTCCGTGCCCTATCCCGCGCGAGCCGCTCATTTCTCACATCGACAGGAAATGGCTTCACCAGTCACCCACTCTTGGTGCCTCGTGGAACTTTGTTTTTCGCCTCCGACTCAACCTTGAGTAGCCTTCAAGCGCTGCACGCAGAGATCGCAGAACGTACAAATTCGGTTCAATGGCTAGGCGGCGAAGTTGTACGAAAGCGAGTGCCTGCGCTAAGGCCCGAAGCAGCTTGTGCAGGACTTTTCGAACCTGATGCATGTGACATGGACGTTCATGCATTGCATCAAGGATATCTGAAGGGTGCCCGTCAGCGGGGTGCAACGTTGATTTGCAACGCGCAGGTTGAGACCGCTTTTTTTCAAAACTCACGGTGGTCGATCAGTTCACGATCCGGAAATTGTTCAGCCAGTGTCTTGGTGAATGCCGCAGGCGCTTGGGCTGACGAGTTGGCTCAACTCGCTGGAGTTTCTCCCATTGGACTAACCCCCCTGCGCCGCACGGCGTTGGTTTTTGAAGACGAAAACGCCTGGGAAAGCCATGACTGGCCACTGGCAGTCGATATTGACGAGCAGTTGTACTTCAAACCTGATGCGGGCAGATTGCTGGCCTCTCCTGCGGACGAGACGCCATCTCCCCCTTGCGATGCCCAGCCAGACGAGTTCGATATCGCCGTATTGCTCGATCGTTTGGAACACATGACGCTGCTGAAGCCTAAGCGCATCACCGGTAGATGGGCGGGATTGCGGACCTTTGCTCCCGACCGAACGCCAGTTGTCGGCTTTGACTCGGGAGTACCCGGCTTCTTCTGGCTAGTTGGTCAAGGCGGCTATGGAATACAGACGGCACCTGCGCTGGCCATGCTTGCTGCCAAGCAAATCTTGAACGAATCGGTACCGGAAGCGCTTCTGGAACAAGGAGTGGACCCATATGCGCTTGCTGCCTCACGTTTCAGCTCCACTATCCACGAAGGAACTTTCAAATTATGTTTATCAAGAACTGCTGGTATGTAGCCGGTTGGGGCACTGAGGTTCCGGCCGATGGATTTCTAGTGCGCACCATCACGTCTGTTCCGCTGGCACTCTGGCGAGATCAGGCTGGCAAAATCATCGCTTTCGAGGACCGTTGTTGCCATAGGGGAGCCCCCCTCTCGATGGGTCGTCGTGAAGGAGACTGTGTTCGTTGCAACTATCACGGCCTCAAATTTGATGCAAAAGGCAATTGCATCGAGATTCCGTCACAGGCAACAATTCCGCCAAAGTTCAGGGTTCGTACGTTCCCGGTGATTGAAAAACACAAGTGGATTTGGATTTGGATGGGTGACCCTTCACTCGCTGATGAATCCCTCATTTGCGATACGCACTACTTAGACGACCCAGCTTGGGCCAGCATGGGAGGACACATTCACTATGACGTGAACTACCTTCTTTTATGTGACAACTTGCTGGACTTCACACATCTCCCCTACCTGCACCCAACCACACTGGGAGGCTCTCCCGACTATGCGGCGGTTCTACCCACTGTCGAGCGAATCGACCGAGGGGTCAGATTGAGCAAATGGGTCTTCAACACTGACCCTCCCGAATACTCTAGAAAATTCGGTGCCTATGAGGGTAAAAAAGTCGACCGTTGGATGATTTACGACTTTGTTGCGCCAGGAATTCTGCTTATGGACTCTGGCATGGTTCCAGCGGGGGGTGGCGAGAAAGCTCGCCAGACAGGGGACAGAGATAACGCACTGGAATTTCGGGGCCGCCAAGCGGTAACACCGGAAACCGAAAACTCAACTCTCTATTTCTTCGCACATCCACATAACTTTTTGATCGACCAGCCAGAAGTGACGAAGAGCATCATGCAAAGTATTGCTATCGCCTTTGAGGAGGACCGCGGCATCATCACAGCTCAGGCCGCGAACTTGGCTCTGGATCCGGATTTCAAGATGATGCCAATGGCCGCAGACCTTGGCCTGACACAGTTTCGGCGAGTTGTGCAACAGCTACTCGACATCGAAGCGACCACAACTAAAGCCTGAAAATGGCCTATGAAATGCCGCTCTTAGCAGGGAAGACAGTACGTGGCCCGGAGTCCGCGCGAATCTGGGTTGATGACAAGCCGTATATCAACTTTGCTGGTTGCAGCTACCTAGCCCTACAGGGTCTTGACGAGCTGCGGGAAGCCGGACGACGGGCTGTTGAGTTGGGGCATCCCTGGTCCCAAATGCGAAGCGCAGCGTATGGTGGGGTTGACCCTGTATTTGATGCAGTCGAGGCTGAGGGGGCGAAGTTCTTTGGCTGCGAAACTAGCGTCTTCATGCCAACTGGATACTTTTGTGGGCCAGCTGCTGTTGCTGCCCTGGGCGAAAGGGTTGACGTCATTTATCTTGACGAATTAGCACATTTCAGCCTCTACGACGCTGCAAAGCTTTCTGGCAAGCCTATTGTGACATTTTCCCACTGTGATGCTCAGTCCCTCCGCGAGGCAATCCAAACGCACAACCTTGCAGATCACTGCCCGCTGATACTTACAGACGGCGTATTCGCAACCATGGGGCGTGTACCACCACTAGTCGAATACGAGCATATCGCGACGGAAAACGGAGGTCTGGTTTTTGTAGACGAGTCACACGCGTATGGGGTCTTAGGGGAACACGGTCGTGGCGCAGCCGAATACTGCGGTGCTTCCCAAGCATTGCATGCTGGGACTTTAGGTAAGGGATTTTGTTCGCAAGGGGCCCTGCTTCCTTGCACCAATGAAATGGCTACTCGTGTGCGTAACTTGCCCCCCGTTCGCGGCGCGGGTGCTGGTTCGCCAGTTTCCGCAATGGTAGCTACTGCCGCAATGCGCTATGTCGCTGCACACTCTCAACGCCGCAGACACTTGACAGCAATCAGTCAACGCTTGAAAACCGGTTTGAGAAGTCTGGGCCTCGAAGTGATGCACACACCAGCACCAATTACGTCGTTTACCATTGGACGCAGATCAGACATGCTGTCCCTGCAAAGGGAGCTATTTAAATCTGAACTACACGTTATTGTTTCCAACTATATCGGTTCAGGTCCTGAAGGAGTTATCCGTTGTGCGACCTATGCTGACCATAGTGAGGATGACATCGATAAATTAATCAATGAAATTCGACGACGTCTGTAACGTCGCGACTTTCTCTAGATAGCCATTGCTGTTTGGACTTTGCTCGATGACCACGGATTTCAGCTTATAGCAGGGAGTGAAGAACAATCCTCTCGAGATGGCCTTAGAAGCGACAATTTTCCGTCACAGAGGATTTGCGAGTTGCGCTCGGTGACTACGCGTAGGTTCCCAACCTTGGCCTCCCCAATCTGTCCCAAGATTTCATTGCGCTCAATAGCAACTTTGGTCGCAATTTCCTGCTTCACATGCCCAAAGCCTCTGACTTTCAGGGGCAACGATGCTAGCTTGATTGAAGCAGCGTGATTCGCCCCACTCAGGCCTTTGAGCAATCGTTCCACATCATCTTCAAATTCAGCCAAGAGCGCCAAATCCAATTGACGTTCAGCTGAATTGCGCAGTGGATTGAGCCAACTGTCTCTCCAGGTACGCAGATTTGCCAACACGTGGAAGACGGGCATCAGCCAAGATCCGACCTCAGTTTTTTGAACTTTTCCCGTCACGGGGTCAGGCTTTGCAAATGGCCAAAGTCCAATATGAAAGCGCAGCCGATAGTCTCCGTCGAAAGTCCGCCGCAAATCCTCACGGAACTCTGGCTTGCTGAATAGGCGCGCAACCTCAAATGCATCCTTACTTGCCATCAATTTGAAGTAGCTCATCGCTACAACCCGTGCCAGCCGGTCACTTTGCATGACCTCGTTTTCAACTCGCATAACCCGATCAACTAGACTTCTATATCGCTGCGCATAGCGTTGGTCCTGGTAATCAACAAGCATCGCAGCGCGGCGTTCAATCAAAACGGGGACCGTCACTTCACTTTCCGAGCTTCCGACCTTTACTTCGCCACTTTGACATGCCGTTGTCACCGCCTTGGGGTTGCAAACCACCGCTCTCCCCCAAGCAAAGCTTGATTTATTGCTGTCGACCTGAACGCCATTGAGCTCAATTGCCCTTTCGATTGCATTCAGACTCAATGGCAACAGTCCTTGCTGCCATGCAGCTCCAAGTATGAACATGCCTGCAGTAAGTGGTTCACCCATGAGCGTTGTGGCAATTTTTGTGGCATCAAGTGCCTTCATGCGGTCCTTGAGGACAGATCCAATTCGCTCTAGGAGAGCATGAGAAGACGAATCCCAATCTGGGTTACGAGAGAAGTCAACGGTGGGAACTATGTCTGTGTTTATCACCGCTTTTGTAACACCATGCTGAAGCTTGGACATCACTTCATCGCCCGCACTTACAACAAGGTCGCAACCAATCAACGCTTTTGCAGAGGCAGTAGCGATACGGGTAGCAGACAGATCCGCTTGACTCGGAGATATAGTTACGTGTGAAAGTACGGCCCCATACTTCTGAGCCAAGCCTGTCACGTCCAGTACGGATGCGTGCAAGCCGTCGATATGGGCGGCTACGCCCAATATTTGACCGATAGTTACAACACCCGTACCACCGATACCCGCAATCAAAATTCCATAGCCACCATCCGCGTTCGGCAAGATAGGCTTTATTAGCAGAGGAAGCTGAGTACTCGTTGCACTCGCTTCTGGCTTGCGCAATCTCCCGCCATGAACCGTAACGAAGCTGGGACAGAACCCCTCAACGCACGAAAAGTCCTTGTTGCAAGATGCCTGATTGATCCGCCGCTTGCGACCCAACTCTGTTTCTAGCGGCTCGATAGACATACAGCCAGAAGCCATGCCACAGTCGCCGCACCCCTCGCAAACAGCAGAGTTGATAAAGCTGCGAACCTGAGGGTCAGAAACCAGACCACGCTTTCGTAATCGACGACGCTCAGTCGCACACGGCTGTTGATACACTATGACGGAAACGCCGAGATGGGTACGACACTCACGCTGTACAGCATCTAGTTCTCTTCTGTGACGCAAGCTCACCGTTGAGGGCAGCGATCCAGGCGGATAGTTTTCAGGTTCATCGGTCACGACTACGATCTTGATCACGCCCTCTGCCAATAGTCCATCGACGGTTTGGCGCACCGTCAGATCGCCCTCAATAGGCTGCCCGCCCGTCATGGCCACAAATCCGTTTACAAGCAGCTTGTACGTAATTGGCACATTTGCTGCGACAGCTTGTCGTATCGCTAGGAACCCCGAGTGGTAATACGTCCCATCGCCCATATTGGTAAAGACGTGGGGCTCCTTAGTAAAGGGCTGTTGCCCTAACCACATTACCCCCTCTCCACCCATGTGAGAAATGGAGTTTGTCCGTACGGGATCCACGAGAACCGCCATGGTGTGACACCCGATGCCCGCCAAGGCTCGACTGCCATTGGGCACTCTAGTTGATCGATTGTGAGGACAGCCCGAGCAAAAACCTGGCGTTCGCACTGGGCCTGGTTGTTGAGCAGCTCCAGGAGACGCTGAGCATTGAGGGGAACCCATGTCTGCAAACTCCGGGAAGCGCTGACCAAGTACAGCGCGAATGACCTTCGCAATCTGCGGTGGCGATAGCTCTCCAATCATTGACATCAACGGGGAAAGCGATGCTTCTGACCAAGCACTAGCACCATCGTACTTGCCTATTATTTTTGGTTTGACGGCCAATACCGCATCGTAAAGTGCAGCTTTGACTTGGTCCTCAAGCAGAGGACGCTTTTCCTCAACAACAATCAGCAAGTCAAGTCCATTGGCAACACTCGCCACAAACTCTGGGTCGAGAGGCCAGATCATTCCAACCTTAGCAATTCGGATACCTAGCGCCTCTAGTCTTTCGCTGTCAATGCCCAATATCTGCAGAGCCTGTTGGACGTCCTTGTAAGACTTTCCAGCTGACATGATTCCGATTTTTGCTCCCACAGCATTCGCCCGTATCTGATTGAGCCCATTTGCCCTGCAGTAAGCCAGCGCCGCTGGCAATTTGTACTGGTAAAGTCGGACCTCCTGTTGGTTACCGTGCTCAAGCGGCCGCAAGTGCAATCCACCAGGGGGGATGGTCGACGATTTAGGCTCTGCAATCGCTGGGAGACTTGGCCGAACAAACACCGTTCCACTACCTTCAACGACATCGGTGACAACTTTCATGCCGACCCAGCAACCGCTGAATCGACTCATCGCGATGCCATGCAACCCAAAATCAAGCAACTCCTGCACATCAGCTGGATACAGTATTGGTATACCGCAAGCGATGAACGACGGATCAGAATAGTTGGGAATGGTCGAGGATTTGCAGCCATGGTCATCACCCGCAATGGCCAAAACTCCCCCCCACGACGAGGAACCGCCATAGTTGGCGTGTTTGAGTGCATCGGTTGATCGGTCTAATCCGGGGCCCTTGCCATACCAAATACCAAAGACACCGTCGTATTTGGCCTGCGGCTGGTTCTCAACAAACTGCGATCCCCACACAGCTGTTGCTGCCAACTCCTCATTTACCCCAGGGCGAAATACGATGTGATGCTGCTTCAGCAACGCGTCTACACGCCACAACTCCATGTCGTAGCGTCCCATAGGTGAACCTCGGTAGCCCGATATAAAGCCGGCCGTATTCTTGCCCAAAGCGAAATCTCGCAGTCGCTGTTGAATCGGTAAACGTACCAATGCCTGGTGGCCTGTCATGAAGGTCCATCCTTCACTCTGCAGGTACTTATCGTCCAATGAAACTTCGCGAAGTCTCGAAATATCTTGCGCATGAGCCATATCGACCTTTTTGTACGGATACCGCTTGGGCTCAGGCGAGAGCAGCGATAGCGGAAACTTCAACGCGCCAACGGGGGTCAGCCAGCAAAGCCTGCACAGTTGTACGTGTCGGGGCCTGACCAGCTGGAATCCACCTGTCCCATACGACATTGAATGCACTGATATCGCCAATGTCACGCAGGTAAATCTGGCACTGCAAAATGTGGCCTTTGTTGCTGCCGGCCTCCGCCAATAAGCGCTCGACTTCAGCGAGAACGCTAGCAGCTTGACTTGAGATATCCCCATCTGGGTTATGCAGCGGTACTTGTCCGCCCAGATACACGGTCCCATCGTAGATCGCAATCTGCGACATCCGAGGACCCACTTGAACACGCGTGATCAAATTGTTCATTTCAACCCAATTGAGATAAAGAACCGTAGACGGATTTACTCGAGACCCGTAACCCAAAGCCAGACGCAGTGGAGTTAAGTCTTTATAAGACCAACGAGTTGACGTCGGTCGACCTTGCCTATGGGAAGCAGTGGTAGTTCAGCGCGAATGTCGATTCGCTTAGGAACCTTGTACGCTGCCAGTTTTTCTCGACACAGCGCTAACAAATCCGCACCATCTAGAGCGTCGTTTAACGGAAGGATGAACGCATAGCCTGTCTCACCCCAAAGAGGATCCGGGACACCGATAACCGCTGCCATCGCGACACCAGGGTAAGACTCAAGAACCGCCTCTATTTCGCGAGGGTAGATGTTGTATCCGCCTGACTTGTACATCTCAGTCATCCGCCCGACGAGCTTCAGACTTCCATCTGCGGCCCAAACACCGGTATCCCCTGTTCTCAGCCACCCATCCGGTGAAAGCGCGCTCGAAGTCGCGCTTTCATTTCGAAGGTAGCCTGGAAAGACATGCTTTCCGCTAATTTGCACCTCTCCTGAAATCCCCTGTGCAACCGGCGTCCCTTCCCTGTCAACAATTCGAACAACGCCCGGATAAACCGGGACCCCTACCGAATGCGCTAACTGATCCAGTGACGCCCCCTTGGCGGTTACCGTCACTGTCCCCGACGATTCGGTCAACCCATAGCTATTGAACAAATCTGGCACAAAGCCGGCCAAGTGCAAGATCAGGCCTTCAGGCATTGCAGAACCACCCCAGCCAAGATGCCTTACAGACTTCAGAAAGTCAATTGTAAGAACCCCCTGTGCATGCATGAGCTGATACTGAGTCGGCACCTGCCCAAGGGTGGTAATACGCTCATCTCGTACAAGGCGCGCCGCCTCTATAGGGTCAAAAGCCGACATGAATACCAACGTGTCGCCATTGATCAGTGCGACCAATGTCGTATCAGAGATGCAGCCAGCATGATTGACAGGGAGATTGATTAGGAATCGACCTCTTTCAAAGTCCAATCGACGTGCCAACCACCAAGCGTTTTCAACCAAATTCGATTGCGTTAGGCAAGCGCCTTTCGGTTTACCTGTGGACCCTGAGGTGTAGACCAGAACCGATGCGTCAAGCGCCACCAAATCCGACTGACTGGGATGCGCTAGGCAATCAAGACGACTGGCATGTCCAAGTGAGCTGACCAAGCCAGCAGCACCAAGCGATGCGAAGATCATCTCGGTTTGACTACTGCTCTTTTCGATTGCCAGCGTCAATTCAGTTCTCGTCCGTTCATCAGCGGTACTTGCAACCATGATTAGACATGGTCTGGAATGCCCAATGACATACGCAAGCTCATCTGAACGGTATTTCGGGTTGAGGCCAACCCAGGTCGCTTTGGTTTGAAAAGCGGCAAGTAGACTGATGAAGTACTGAGAGCCAGGGGCCCCGATGTACGCTACAACGTGCCCCGCACCTATGCCTTTTGTCAAAAGGCAATTGGCGACAAGATCTACTTGCTCGACCAGAGCCCTGTAGCTCAGACGCTCGTCACCTTCGACTGAAGCCTCTCTGTCAGGAAAGTTCTTAGCATGCTCGCGCAAATAGCCGAGCATCGAATCCAGTCTCGGGACAATTGGTATCACGTCGCACTCTTTGCGCAAACTTTTGGCATAACGACTCCTAACCATTCTGCGGCCATGCCTGGGCGATCAACACCCTCTATTTCGACAGTCACCTTTGTCTTGAATAGAGAACCACCGTCAGGTCGGGGGGTGACGTCCATGATGACAAATTCGGCTCGAATTCTCGAATTGACGGGGACCGGCTCAACCCAGCGTATCTTGTCGAATCCATAGTTCAAGGGATAGTAACCGGTCAAATCCGCAGTGACTAACGTATGCAAGTAAGGGAGCAGAGCCGCAACAAAAAAGCCTGGGGCAATTATCGACTTGAAGTGTGTGTTCTGCGCAACCCACTCTGCGTCAGTATGCAACGGATCGTTGCTAAGAGTGAGAGTTTCAAACTGGTCAAACATCTCCTGCTTCAGTTCAAACCAAGGGCTTACGCCGAGTACCGAACCTGGTTTCAAATCTTGCCACTTAGTTGTCATCTTTTCCTCCGGTTGAACGATTTGCAAACTGTTGCGTACCAGATGTCAAATTGAGTGCGACAGCCCTCAAGCTGTCAGCCTACCCTCTCGCACGTCATCGATGTACATGGCGAGAAGATCCGACACCAGATTCACAAATATGCGTTTAGTTTAGCATTATTTGAATTTGAATTCAAATACAATATTGATGGTCAATGATGACAATCGACTATGGTTCGAATTCCTAAGACCCAATCTCGAGGGATCAACGTGATGACAGTTTTTGGCAATGTCCCTCAATCCTCAACCGACAGGTTAGCGGCCCGAATTGCGGGATTTCGGGAAGAATGCATCTTGCGAGTCCGCCGAGGTGCCACTTGGTGGGAGGGCTCCAACAGGCCCAGCGCACCCCCTTCAGATGAGCCATTTACAGCAGCATTTCGGACCGCCAGCGTTACCAAGACCTTCACGGCTTCGCTGATCTTCCTTTTGATGGAAGACGGCGCTTTAGCGCTCGATGACCGACTGTCCGACTTCTTGCCCGACCAGCTTTGCAGCAAGATCCATGTCTTGAATGGAACATCTTTCGGGCGCGACATCACTTTGCGGCAACTCCTGTGCCACAGGAGTGGTGTATTTGACTACGCGACCAGTCCCAGCTTCATCAAACAAGTTTTGGAAAACCCAAAGAAAGTCTGGGGACCACAAGATTTGTTGGAGCAGGCCATCCAAGGAGGAGCGCCTTACTTCAGCCCGGACAAAGCAGTGTTATATAGTGACACGGGATATGTGCTGCTGGCTTTGGCCATTGAGGCGGTAGCGGGTATGTCTCTAGCCGCCGTATATCGAAGCAGAATCATCGAGCCACTTGGACTAGCGCACACATATTTGGAGGGCCAGGAGTCACCTATTGAATGGCCAGTGTCCCATGCATTCACGGGCAAAGTGGATACCTTCGACATCGACCCGTCCTTCGATAACTTTGGCGGAGGCGGGTTGGTGGCCACCGCACGAGACCTAGACAGCTTCATTACATGCTTGTTGCACGGAGCTATCTTCGAGAAGGCGTTCACTCTCCATCAAATGATGCAGGGCACACCCACCGCGCGTGGTACTGGAACCAGAAAAACCAAAACCAGCGCAGGTATTTCTAAATTCTCACTGGCCGGGCGCACGGTTTGGGGGCACCTTGGGCATTGGAACAGTTTCATGCTCCACTCGATTGAAGATGACATTTCGATATGTGGAACGTTCAATCAGGCCAACGAAAGTCCGCTCCAGAAGATTATTCTTGAGGAGTCTGTGCGTGAAGCAATCAGTTGGGACATACGTAAGTAGATACCCAGGCGCCTGCACTACTTGGCGAACCAATCACACTGGAACGTTCATGGACAAAAGAAATTCGACGAGATTCATAAAAATTGATGAGCGGAGCCTTTCAGGTCTTTCAGCCGACCTTGCCTCCAATCAGACGTCTTCTCGCGACCTTGTGGCCCATTATCAAAAGCGTATCGCTCGACTGGACTGTGCAGGCCCAAATCTGCGCAGCGTAATCGAGCTCAATCCAGACGCAATTTCTATTGCCATCGAACTTGATGGCGAACGTCAAAATGGCCGGCTGCGCGGTCCTATCCATGGAATTCCGATCCTCATTAAGGACAACATCGCTACTCATGACAGGATGGAGACGACTGCGGGGTCTCTGGCGCTGGTTGGGTGCAAGCCGCATGACGATGCATTCATCGTTAAGCAGTTGCGTATTGCGGGCGCAGTCGTCCTTGGAAAGACCAATATGACCGAGTGGTCCAACGGACGAAGTTTTCAAAGTAGCAGTGGTTGGAGTGGTCGCGGTGGATTGACACGAAATCCATACGTTCTTGACCGCAGCGCGTCTGGGTCCAGTTCTGGCTCAGCTGTAGCAGTTTCGGCCAATCTGTGTGCCGCCGCAATTGGAACGGAAACAGATGGTTCCATCATCGGGCCAGCATCAGTGTGCGGCATTGTTGGATTGAAGCCAACGGTGGGCCTACTTAGCCGTCGTGGCATCATCCCTCTATCACATAGCCTAGATACCCCAGGCCCAATGGCCCGCTCGGTAATGGATTGTGCGCTGCTGCTAGATGCTCTTACTGGCCTTGATCAATGGGACCCTGCAATGATGTCGGGCACATCCCGATTCTCAACAACATATGCAAAGTCGATAGAACAAGATTCCCTCAAAGGCGCCCGTCTTGGAGTGGCACGTCAATTCTTTGGATCGCACGATGCAGTCCAGAAGGCGTACCAACCAGTGTTGTCGATTCTGAGAGACGCTGGCGCAATTTTGATTGATCCAGTAACAATTCCGCAACTTGAAACAGTGCGAATGGCAAAACGCACTGTTCTTCTGCATGAGATGAAGGCTGGAATAAACAACTATTTGAACGGTCTTGGGTCGAAATGTTCCATTCATTGCTTGGCGGACCTGATTGCGTTCAATGCGCGAAACAGCGCCAGGGAAATGGCGTATTTTGGGCAGGATATCTTTGAATTGTCGCAAGCTAAAGGACCCCTAACTTCTCCCGAATATCTGGACGCTCTGGAAATGTGCCGACACGTCGCGCGCGTCGAAGGTATTGAAAAAACAATGCACAAATACAAACTGGATGCCTTTGTAGCACCAACGAGTGGTCCTGCATGGAGTATCGACTTGCTCCTCGGTGATCGTTCGAATAGCGGCAGTAGCTTACTTGCAGCTGCCGCTGGCACGCCCTCCATTACAGTTCCCGCCGCTCGCATTCAAGGACTGCCCCTAGGACTAACCTTCTTCGGCAAAAGGTGGGAAGAGTCAAAGCTCATGAGTTTGGCTGCAAACTTTGAGAGACTTACCAGTTCACGCAAGCCGCCTCAGTTTCTTTCGACCATCTATGCGTAGGGGTTTAGCTTGTAAGAGGCTTGGAAGCCATTGCATTCGACGCACTAAATTAGACGCAACTCACGAGCGCGAGCAGTAGCAGCCGTTCGACTTCGCACACCGATCTTTGTGTATACGTTGTGAAGATGCCATTTGACCGTTGCTTCGGATATCAATAGTTCCTTAGAAAGTTGCTTATTCCCTAAGCCAGCTTCGACCAACCGCAACAGCTGGGTCTCACGGTCCGTCAGAGGCTCCCAAGGCACTGCCGGGTCAATCGCGCGTGAATGAGCCGGCTCAGGCGCTGATTTCTCACCGGACAATAGGGAAATCAGGCAATGTTCAAGACGGATTCTGGCCTCTATATTCTCTATAGCCGCCAATCCGGTTCGTCGCTCAGCAGTGGCGCGCAGTATTGGGAGGAGTTCCGGACCTGCATTGAATATGGGATAGGCTTGAAACTCCAGAGCTGCCTGAGTCAACGCTCGATCCAGCTCCCGTATAGCCTCTGCATGACGTTCACAACGCCACAAAGCGGTGGCCTTGACGGCTATTACCGTGAGTCCAATGCTGCCGCTTCGGTCAAAACCAGTGGAATGCTGCATAAGACTCAACAGGCGCAATGCAGCAGGAGCATTGCTATTTGCGACTAATAGGCGAGCTTCAAAAAGTTGCAATGCGTCACGTACGCCGCGTACGCCGTCCAGCCGCCTGAAACTGTTCTTGTCATCCTGCAGACGCGTACGGCTAGCAGTTTCCCGTGCTCCAGCGGCATCACCAGCGTTGAGGCGCAATACAGCCTCCTCCACCGCGAGCGTTAAGAAGAGCCGGGACTGATCAATCTTGAGCGCCAAGTCCTGCCCTTTCATAAGTATTCGCCTTGCTTCACCATAGTCACCCGCGTACGCAAACTGACGCGCTTGATTCCGAATCGCGAGAAGAATGGGTTCAACTGGCCCAAAGACCTCAGTGAAGAATTTGCCCTCCTCCAAATGGATCTTCGCTTGGTCAAACTCACAACGCTGCGTAGCTATCTCCGCGTTGAGCAACGCGGCAAGACCAGCGATGTAGCTCTGCGCTGCCCCCCCACGTAACACGGTTACCGACATCCTCCGACTATGTTCTTGGGCATTTCTGATCTTCCCAAGTTCAAGATCGGCGAGTCCATGCAAAAAGTCTGCCCATCCAGTCGCATAGTCAGCGCCGGACCGGTGACCATAAAGGTAGGCATCAGCTGCCGCACTTGCACACTTGTCAAACTCGCGCTTTGCAAAATGGCTGTATCCAAGGCTGTTGCTGATGGCAGCAATCAGAAATGGCTCATTTTCGGGAATCTTTGTTCGCAGATCAGTTCCACGTGCGATGCAAGTCTCAAGCTGATCAGATGTTGCCTCAGCGACCGTTTGCGTTACCTGTGCGACAAGACGCAACCGAGCCCTCTCATCCTCAGAAATATTCCATCCGTCGCGAGCTTCACTTCTAAGCTTAGCAAGCACTCGGTTTGTCAATTCCATTGCTTGGTAGCTGTTGTGCGAAAAGGCAAGCGACCATGCATGGCTCAACAGAATTTCCGGTCGACTCTCCTGATAGATTGCCGGAAGCCGTCGCATCCAATCAAATATGGTGTAGTGGTCGCCATTTCGTTGCGATACCGCCAACGCATGCTCCGCAATGAGATCACTGGCTTTTTCGTAGTGCCCGGAATCCAACGAATATTGAATCGCTTCCGTTGTGTATCCACTAACCTCGCACCAATGTGCAGCCTTTTCACAAACCGTTTGGTATTTTTGAGGAGATACCCTCTTCAACTCATTCTGTAAAAATTCTCCGAAGAGATGGTGGTATCTGTACCAGCGCCCCTGCCTATCCAACGGTATCAGGAACAGGTTGCAGCGTTTGATATTCGCGAGCATCTCGGTGCTTTCAGACTGCCCTGTGACCGCACTACAAAGGTCGGGAGACATGCGCCTTAAGGGTGCAGTCATTAGGAGGAAATCACTCACCTCCCGTGGTTGACTGCGCAAGACACTCTCGACAAGATAGCTTGTAAGGTCCCGGTCACGACCCGAAAAAGAATCAATAAGCTCTCTTGCCGGCCCCCGGTAACGGCGCAACGCTAGCGCAGCCAATTGAATTGCCGTAGGCCAGCCCTCAGTAGTTTCCATCAACGCATCAAGATCTGATGGACTCAAGTCTAGGCCATGAACCTTTTGCAAAAGTTCGGCCGCCTTGCTCAGTTCAAAATTTAGAGCTTCCTGCTCAATCTCCACCAATTGTCCTCGCACTCTTAGCCGACCCAAGTCGAGAGGCAAATGTGAACGACTCGCAATTACAAGTCGAACACCAGGAGGGAGGTGGGAAGCCAGTCTATTTACAAACGCAAGGATATGCGGGTCCGAGATGTGCTGGAAGTCATCAAAAAAGATCGCGAATTCAGCTGAAATATTCGAAATCCTGCGCACCAACTGCTCAAAGAGTCTGCTGAAATCCGGCACCTGATTGCCTCTCAACAGAGCAAGTTCATTTGGAACAAGTGTGGGATTAGCAGAGCGTAGGGCACAAACGAAGTAGGCAGCGAATGCTGCAGGGTTGTCATCATCGGCATCCAGGCTCAACCAGCAAGTCTTTGAGCCTTGATCAACGAGCGTCCGATGGAGCTCCGCCATGACCGTTGATTTTCCGGAACCAGCCGTCGCAACAATAGTCAGGACAGAGTGCATCCCCTCCTTCCCGACTAAGCCATCGAACAATTGCCGACGAGATACAAGGCGCGAATCAAACTCCGTCGGAATGAACTTTGTGGCAATAAGACTTTCTGGAAGTGATGTCCCCGTGTGTTTGGGCATGTCGGCTCCTTATTGTCATTTGCCTCAGGCACACCAGGATGAGGCTTGTGCAAATGATAGGCCCATCCTTTTCCGCTAAACCCATCCTTTTGATAGGGCTTGAAAAGTGAGCGAATACCTAGCATAGACTGAACTGCGTTTGTCCAAGAGATATCCACAACTGGCCCACTCAGACCGATTTTCCATCAGGGACGCGAATCTGAGCTGGAACATCCGCGTGTAGAACGAGACAAAACATTCCCACTTCAAACTCAGCAATCTGCGGTGATCTGCAATTTCTGGCCACCCACAATGGTGGCGATGGCGTGCATTGCAGATGGGCTCTTGGGGCAACTCTCAAACATATGCTTCAGCTCGCTCTGCCTGAATCCAGTCGCCCCAAAGGGAGGCGCAAGTGTCTAAAACGACCGAAGGCCATGGAGTCTGAACAATCGGAATACTCGTCTCCAGGAAAGTTGGACTGCCCATCAAACTTGGCGGGTTTGTTGCACTCCTGCTCGTTCCTCTGGCCATCTTCTTGACTGCGGGATTCCTCCAGCGGCCCTATCAGGACATTCCTCAGAGCAGTCTGACATTCTCCAGTTACGCACCACTCGTACTCGGCTTAACGGGCTTCACTCATCCTCTGTATCTGTTGATACATACGTCTCAAGAGGAGGCGGTTCAATCCAAACGCCCCCTACTTTTGTATGGTTTCTTCCGACCGCATCGATGCTGAAATTCATGCACAACCTGGTGAAGGCGAAGCACCGAATTTCAAAACCTTCGCTGACAAAAACACTTTGTAGGAGATAGATATGTCAACAATTTCAGACAACGAAGTACTGGAAGAAGTTCAAATCGTGTATGTCGATCCCGTAGGTAAGGCTCACCGAATCGGGGCAAAGGAAGGTGAAACGTTAATGTCCATCGCAAGGCTCCACTCAGTTGACGGCGTAGACGGCGACTGCGGAGGAAATGGCGCCTGCGGTACTTGCACTGTTCAGCTTCAGCCCGCAGTGATTGCGAAACTTGCTCCACCAACCGCGTCAGAACTGGAATTGCTCGACTTCTTGGGTGTGTCGTCAAAGGACCATCGACTTGGATGCCAGGTAAAGCTGGATAAGTCGCACCAAGGAATAACCATCAAAGTAGTCAGTGTCAGCTAGGCCTGAAACCAACTTTATCCCCAAATTGGCCAGCACACTCAAATTGGCGTTGCTGGATAGGAGTCGCTATGAATGCAGACACAGTTCAACAACACATGGTTCCGGAATCCCAAGTCAGTCCAGATTATCAATCGACTGAGCGCATCGTCATCATTGGCGCAGGCCAGGCCGGCTGTACGATTGCTCTGGAACTCAGAAAGCTCGGACATTCTGGGCAGATATGCTTGATTGGGATGGAAGTACATCTACCGTATCAGAGGCCTCCGCTTTCGAAGGGTTATCTGTCAGGTGAAGCCGACATCCATAAGTTGCTTCTGATTTCAGAGCAACGTATGCAAGATGCGAATATCGACTTCATTGGTGGCACGCAAGTCTTGAAGATCCATCGGGATAGGAAGACCTTAACTCTCGCAGATGGACGCTCAATTGCGTACGACCGCCTAGCTTTGACAACGGGAGGAACTTGCCGTACGCTTCCGCTCCACGGATCTGACGGAGAAAATGTCTTTTCTCTGCGCAACGTAGACGACGCCGACCACATCCGCAGTCACTGGGAACCGGGAGCCAAGCTGGTAATCATTGGAGGTGGTTTCATCGGACTCGAAGTAGCGGCCAAAGCGGTCAGCGCTGGCCTACGAGTCACGGTGATTGAAGGCCTCCCTCAGATTCTTTCAAGAGTAACTATTCCAAAAGTATCCAGGTTCTTCGAATCGATTCATAGAACTGCTGGCGTCAATCTCATAACAAACGGAAAAATTGCGGAATTCGTGGGAGCACCAAGCGTCAGCCACGTTCGACTTGAAGATGGAATGATGATTGAGTCTGACTTCCTACTTGTAGGTATCGGTCTCCTGCCCAATATCGCTCTGGCGAAATCGGCTGGGATTGAGTGTCAAGACGGGATACTAGTTGATCAATTCACCCAGACCTCCGATCCTGCCATTGTTGCTGCAGGCGACTGTACAAATCATCCAAGTGCTTACGCTAAACGCCGACTGCGTCTTGAATCGGTCCAAAACGCAGTAGATCAGGCTCGAATCGCGGCCGCCACACTTTGTGGTCAACCAAAGCCGTATAACACCGTACCGTGGTTTTGGTCCGATCAATACGACATAAAACTCCAAGTAGCGGGACTCTCTGCCGGGCATGACGCATGGGTACTTCGAGGAAGCCCTGACAGCCGCTCGTTTAGCGTTTTTTATCTTCAATCTGGGCGGTTAATCGCTGCTGACAGCATCAATCGAATGCAAGACCATATGCTAGCCCGTCGTTTGATTGCTGACGGAGCCAAACTGGATTCCGAAAAGCTTGCAGATGAGAGCGTCAGCCTCAAAGACGTACTTGTGACCATGCAATAGCCTCCACGCCGGGCCATATTGGCTTAGTAGAGAGCTCTCGCTGGCGCATCCGAACTCCACGGCACAGCCACATCCTATTGCACTTGCTGTCTGCACCGCACCCTGCAAATCAATCTCTCGAGTCCAGAAGTTAGTGCCGACCTTCTCTCTTCATTCCCCTTGCTTTTCAGTATGACTCCATATCAACATCTTCTTGAAACTCTTGACCTAGGCTTCACCACTCTTAAGAACCGTGTCCTAATGGGCTCCATGCATGTGGGCCTGGAAAAGGTGCACAACGGCTTTGAACGCATGGCCGCCTTCTACGCCGAGCGCGCCCTGGGCGGCGTGGGCCTAATTGTCACAGGAGGAATTGCACCAAATGTTGCAGGATTACCCTGGCCAGGAGGCGCAACACTCACTACTCAGGAAGATGCCGCACACCACCGCGTGGTGACGGATGCGGTGCACCAAGCGGGCGGCAAGATCGCCATGCAGATCCTGCACTTTGGCCGCTACTCGTACCAGAAGGACCTAGTTGCGCCCAGCGCGTTGCAGGCGCCCATCAACCCCTACACGCCGCACGCGCTGACCACCGACGAAGTGGAGCAAACGGTGGAAGACTTTGTGCGTTGCGCCGCGTTGGCCCAGTCGGCCGGTTATGACGGAGTGGAGATCATGGGCTCCGAGGGCTACCTGATCAACGAATTCATCGCCGCGCGCACCAACCACCGCGACGACGCCTGGGGCGGCAGCTATGCCAACCGCATCCGCTTCCCCGTGGAGATCGTGCGCCGGGTTCGAGAAAAGGTCGGCACCAACTTCATCATCATCTACCGCCTGTCTGCGCTGGACCTGGTGGAGGGCGGCTCCACGCTGGATGAGGTGGTGCAACTGGCCCAGGCCATTGAGGCGGCAGGCGCCACCATCCTCAACACCGGCATCGGCTGGCACGAGGCGCGCATTCCCACCATTGCCACCAAGGTGCCGCGCGCGGCCTATGCCTGGGTGACACAGCGGCTGATGGGCAAGGTCAAGATTCCGCTGATTGCCACCAACCGCATCAACACGCCCGAGGTCGGCGATCAACTGATCCGTGACGGCTTTTGTAACATGGTTTCCATGGCCCGCCCCTTCCTGGCCGACCCCGAGTTTGTGCGCAAGGCGGCCGAGGGCCGGGCCGACGAGATCAACACTTGCATCGGCTGCAACCAGGCCTGTCTGGACCACACCTTTGGCGGCAAGATCACCTCCTGCCTGGTCAACCCGCGCGCCTGCCATGAGACTGAACTGGTGATTGCGCCAGCCACCAAGACCAAACGCATCGCCGTGGTGGGTGCGGGACCGGCGGGGCTGAGCTTTGCCGTGACTGCGGCCGAACGCGGCCACACAGTGGAGCTGTTTGATGGCGCATCCGAAATCGGCGGCCAGTTCAACATTGCCAAGCAGGTGCCGGGCAAGGAAGAGTTTTACGAGACGCTGCGCTACTTTGACCGCCAGTTGAAGTTGCGCGGTGTGAAGCTCTCACTCAACACCCGCGTCAGCGCCGACGCGCTCAAAGCGGGCGGTTTTGATGAGATCGTGCTGGCTACCGGCGTGACGCCCCGCACGCCAGACATTGAAGGCGTGAACCACCCCAAGGTGTTGGGCTATCTGGATGTGCTGCGCGACCACAAAGTTGTTGGGAAAAACGTGGCCGTCATTGGCGCGGGTGGCATCGGCTTTGATGTGTCCGAATACCTGATGCACAGCGGTACCAGCCCCAGCGTGGATGCACCCAAGTTCTACGCCGAGTGGGGCATTGATACCTCGTACGCCCACGTTGGCGGCCTGCAGCCCCCACAGGTGGAAGCCGGGCCGCGCAAAGTGCACCTGTTACAGCGCAAGGAGAGCAAGGTGGGCGACCAGTTGGGCAAGACCACCGGCTGGATCCATCGCACTTCGCTGAAGGCCCGCCGTGTGGGTATGACACCGGGTGTGCAGTACCAGCGCATCGACGATGCCGGCCTGCATATCCGGGTGGGTGACCAGGAGCAGGTGCTGGCTGTGGATACCGTGGTGCTGTGCGCCGGCCAGGAGCCGCAGCGCGAACTGCTGGCCGATCTGCAGGCAGCAGGCTGCACCGTGCACCTGATTGGCGGCGCCGATGTGGCCGCCGAGCTGGACGCCAAACGGGCCATCAACCAGGGCACGCGCCTGGCGGCCAGCATTTGATTACCACCACATTCCTATTGAAAGCGAAACCAAATGCATTGCTTCAGCTTGCTCACTGAAAATCAGGTCGCTCATCTGGTTCTAAATCAGCCAGAGACGATGAACACGATGAATCCGACCTTCTGGCGGGAGCTAGACGATACTCTCACCAAGATTCATAAAGATGGCACAACCCGCGTACTGGTCATAAGCAGCACGGGAAAACACTTCAGCGCAGGCATGTCTCTAGAGGCCTTTGGCGATGCGATTGCGATGGACGACCAGAGTCAGGAAGGCAGAGCAGCCATCTATGATTTTTTGAACGACATGCAGTCAACGATCACAAAGCTTGAAACGCTAAGAATTCCGGTCATTGCGGCAATCCAAGGAGGTTGTATTGGAGGCGCCCTAGACCTCGTTACGGCGTGCTGCATTCGGTATGCCAGCGCCGAATCATTCTTTTGCATTCAAGAGATCAATATCGGCATGGTTGCCGATATTGGTACTCTGCAGCGTCTTCCGAAGCTCGTTCCCCTCGGTTTGGTGAAAGAACTGGCCTACACAGGTCGACGGCTCACTGCTGAACAGGCGAAAACACATGGTTTGGTCAATGACGTTCTGGACACGCCAGCTCAAGCTCTTGAGGCGGCAATTCAATGTGCAAGGGAAATAGCCGAGAAGGCCCCGATTGCCATTTGGGGTACAAAACAAGCCGTTCACTACGCACGCGATCATTCAGTGGATGACGCTCTAAGGCAAATGAGTCTCTTGCAGGGGGTCATTTGGAGCAACCAAAACATTGCGGAGGCAGTTTTGGCAAAGAAAGAAAGGCGTTTGAGTACGTTTCCTGGTCTTTCGCGTCTGAATCAGTTTGCAGAATCAAAAATGGCTGACCACCTCCATCATTGGTGAAGCAGCAACTATTTCGCAAAGGGCAATGGACCTCTATGCAAACGCCCGGAATGAGCTGAGGTCTGTACGGTCTGAGAGCTGTGATTTTACGAATATGGTAAGCACGCAGGCAACACAGGTTGCCTACCTGGTAGCTTTTAGGCTTGTGGCGTCCAGCGGTGCGGAAGTAGATCCTCGATCTGGCTGTTCCTTTGCGTTGGCAGCCGGGTGAGGATGTCCTTCATGTGGGCATACGAGTCATGCCCATTGATCTTGGCGCTTTATGCCGATCACCGAACTATGCCGAATGGGCTCGCTTCTCCCCGGATTCTCCGTAGTCAGCGTTTAATCGGTTCGGCATAGTTCATCCTGCCTCCGTCCTCAACAACGGAGATTTCGATGACGAATACGGAAGAGTATTTGAGCAGGAGCCGGCTGTTCCGGCGCCTGAGAAGTAGTACCCACGGGCATCTTGTCGAGCTGTATGCGGCGCACCTCGTCGAGGTAGGGCTCGCTAGACACGGCACTTGGCGCTCCCTCAATGTGGTCGGCAATCTCCTGGCTTGGATGGCAAGCCACCGAACCAGGCTGAGCAAACTCGATGAACGTATGGTGGACCGCTACCTGCGGCACCAAGGAGCAAAGCAGTCCATCCAACTCGACGACCGGCCTGCGCTAAAGCGGTGGCTGTCGATTCTGCGCAGCGCCGGCACAATTGCGCCGGCGGCGGTCCCAGTGGACACACCACAAGAGCAGATCTTTGCGGACTTTGGCGCCTATCTGCAAAGCGAGCGCGGTCTGACTGCAAAGACCATCGAGCACCATCTGCCTGCGATCCGTCGCTTCCTGTTTGAAGTTTGCCCCGCTGGCGCTAGCGATCTCGACAAGATCAAACAGGATGAGGTGATCCGCTACGTCGAATGCCACGCCCAGGATTGGAGCCCGACGTCCGCCAAGATGATGTGCTGGTCGCTACGCGCATTTCTCCGATACCTTCATCACACGGGAATGAACCCACACGCATTGGCCGGATGCGTGCCCTCGATCAGGCAATGGAAGCTCGTGAGCCTACCGACCTATCTTTCAGCGGCGCAGGTTCAGAAGGTCCTGGATTGTTGCGACAGGACATCCGCGGTTGGACGGCGTGATTTCGCCATATTGATGATGCTTTCCAAACTCGGCCTGCGCGCCGACGAGGTCGCCACCCTTACGTTGGATGACATCGACTGGAGAACTGGCGAGATGCTTGTTCGCGCCAAGGGCCGCCAGCGTGCGAGGATGCCGATCGCACCAGATGTTGGCGCGGCAGTGGTCGCCTACCTACGTGACGGCCGACCCAAGTCGTCATGCCGTCGGCTGTTCCTGCGCAGCTTAGCTCCCCACACCGGCTTTGCCTCCGCAGGCGCGATCACGATGATCGCCAAGACCGCTCTCGAACGCGCCAGCATCCGTGGCTACGCGCATCAGGGAGCCCATATTTTCCGGCACAGTCTCGCCACCGAGCTTTTGCGCTCCGGTGCAAACTTGTCGGAGATCGGCCAGCTGCTGCGGCATAAGAGCCACGACACCACGCGGATCTACGCAAAGGTTGACATCGAAGCGCTCCGCACATTGAGCCTACCCTGGCCGGGAGGTGCGCAATGACGGATCTGCATTCAGCACTGAAGCGGTACCTGAGCATGCGCAAGGGGCTTGGATACAAGTACCAGCACCAGACTCGACGGCTCACCGACTTCGTCTCCTTCATGGAGCGGCGCGAAGCTACTACCATCACTACGAAGCTCGCGATGGAGTGGGCGACGCTACCTCCCGATCGGCATGCATCTTGGGCATTGCGGCTGACGGATGTGCGAGGCTTTGCGCGCCACATCGCAAGTATCGATCCAATGACGGAGGTGCCGCCAGTCGGCATCCTGCCAGGCCTGAAGCGTGCCAAGCCCTATGTCTATGCCGACGCAGAGATCAACGCATTGCTGGCGGCGGCACTGTCCTTGCCGCCAATAGGTGGACTGCGCCGTTGGACTTACCACTATCTGTTCGGATTGATCGCGGTGACGGGCATGCGTCTGTCCGAGGTGATCGGCATCCAGCGTGATGACGTCGATCTGCAAGCAGGTGTGTTGACTGTCCGATTGACCAAGTTTGGCAAGTCACGACTCGTGCCCTTGCATCCAACGACAAACGCTGCGCTGCGCAACTACGCGGAGCGGCGCGATGACCATTTCGCATCGCCCTGCGCTCCACACTTCTTCGTAGCGGAGCAAGGTGGTCCATTGCTGCACCAGTACGTTCATCGTGTCTTCTGGCGTTTGTCCCGCGAGATTGGTCTGCGGCGCCCTGGCGATCATTCTGGACCGCGCGTGCACGACTTCCGGCATCGGTTCGCCATCCAGACGCTATTGAAGTGGTATCGCAACGGCACCGACGTCGAGAAGAATCTCCCGGCGCTTTCCACCTACCTTGGCCACACCTGCGTGCGGGACACTTATTGGTACCTCTCGGCGTGCCCAGAATTGATGCAAGAGGCGGCGCAGCGCCTCGACCGACGTTGGGAGACCAAACCATGAAGCCCGGCTGCAATGTTGCCACGCTCATTGAGCGCTACTTTACCGAACGGCTTATGCGTCAACGCAACGTTAGCGCCAATACGATCGCTTCCTACAGAGATACGTTCCGGTTGTTGTTCAAGTTTGCGCAGGTGAGGCTTCGCAAAGCACCGTCGGCCCTGACGCTTGATGAGCTGGACGCACCCTTCATTGGCGAGTTTCTGACCGATCTCGAGACGAAGCGCGGCGTCGGCGTCACGACACGCAACTTACGCCTGACTGCTGTCCGCTCTTTCTTCCGGTTTGTGTCCTTCGAGGAGCCTGCGCACGGCGCCCTTATCCAGCGCGTGCTCGCGATACCGAGCAAACGACACGACAAGCGTCAAGTGCATTTCCTGACGCGCCCCGAGATTGAAGCGATCCTTGCCGCGCCCGATCGGACGACATGGCTCGGTCGTCGCGACCACACTTT